>Ga0210022_1001012_pt1 | contig 19215 bp, 5 predicted proteins | sample CryGeymeta201520_FD_183984 | JGI IMG/M metagenome (GOLD analysis project Ga0210022, IMG submission 183984) | Groundwater microbial communities from Crystal Geyser aquifers in Utah, USA - Crystal Geyser metaG 2015-20 (SPAdes) (version 2) | ecosystem: Environmental > Aquatic > Deep subsurface >... | reverse complement strand
CTGCGATGAGTGCAGGCGGAAGAACTTGGCGTTGTCCCCTGAGACCGCCACCAGCAGGTCCGGCGACGGTCCGCCGACGCTGGGCACCTCCAGCCAGAGCGTGCCGTCCGGGCCCAGCCGGTTGCCGGGGGCGCCGAAGTTGAGCCCGACGCGCCGGACCGGCGTCGGCCTGTCGGGCGCGGGCAGGTAGTCGAAGCTCCAGCTCTCGACGGTCAGGTCCTCAGCCCCCGTCGGCGGCAGCGGGTAGAGCGCGAAGTCAGCCTGGTTCTGGTAGGAGCAGGTGCAGGTGCGGGTGTAGTCTGGGGCGTTCAGGAGACCGTCGGCGGCGATCAGGTTCGAGGTGCAGCCCGACTTGAATCCGCCGATGCTGGTGGTGCCGTGGCCTGTCGGCAGATCGGCGTAGCAACCGGCAGCCGAGCGGAAGGTCAGCAGGTGCTCGCTGGCGACGGCGGTGTTGCAGCCCTTGAAGCGCAGCCAGCCCCACGGAACCGGGTCGTCGGTGAGTGGATGGGTCGCCACAACGGGTTGACCGGTCAGCATGCTGTAGGCTTTGGCGGGCGGAGCAGCGGTGTTGCCGCCGCCCGTCTGGGTGAGGATCCGGTCGTGCCAGAGGATGGGCGGGCCGCTGTACGATTCGTTGTGCTTCCAGAGGCGTTTGCCGTCGAGACCCCGATACGCCGTCATGCCCTGCCCGACCTCGTCGGCCGCTCGGTCGCCGGCTCGGCTGCCCGCTTGGAGCAGGATGTCGTGTTCGCCGGAGTAGCTCAGCCACGTACCGAATACCCCTTCTGTCGCGCTCCACTTCTCGGCGCCAGTCCGAGCGTCCAGCGCGAGAATAGCCGCCGGTGCGTCGCTCAACTCCCCGCGGCGTTTCAGCAACTCGCGCCGCTGAGGCGACAGCCCATCGAGGCAGAACACTTTGCCGCCACCCGCCACCACGCAGTTGTGCCGGAACTCGTGCGCCGCCTCGCGCGCCCACAGCAACTTGCCGGTGATCCTGTCCAGCGCAAACAGGTACTTGCTCCCGATGCCGAAGCGGCTGTTGGCGAGCAGAGACAGGTCGTCTTTCTCCCCCTGCAGATGCAGCGGCGCCCCGCCCGCCAAGAGCACGTCCTCGTAGACGCCCAGGCACCCCCAGTTGGGGTGGCCGATTCCGGGTTGCTCGGGGAGCTGCCACTCGGTCAGCGTCTCGCCGGTGGCCGGGTCGAGAACGAGGCACTCGTCCTGCCTGGCCACGTACACACGGTCCGCCGTCACCACGAAGTTCGAGCCGTACTGGTTGGCACCGGGAATGTGCTTCTGGTTGTAGGTGCGGTCGTAGGGGTCGGCGACGTAGGTGGTGTCGTAATAGATGCCCGAGGTGTCCAGCTCGGGGAGCGGCTTCCGCCAGAGCACGCGGCCGGTGTACACGTCGCGGGCGCTGAATGCGTTGATGCCTTCGATGAAGAGTCGCCCACCCACCACCTGCTCGCTGGGCCCATGCCCGTGACGCGGCAAGACGTCAGCATGCTCCGGTCCGCCGAACCACAGCATCCCCAGCGGCGACTTGACCGCCTTGTCTGCCGAGCACACGGTGTTTGCCATATCACCGTACTGGTGTGTCCACGAGGCGGCGCCGGGGAGCGGTCCGCGCCGCTCCAGCAGTACCAACTCGCCGGCCGTCCGCACGGCTGCGTTGGGGAGCGCAAGCGTACGCAGTCGCGCGGCAAGCGCCGGGGTGCCGGCCCCGCCCCGGAAGCATGCAACGCCACCGTAGGGCCGCAGCACCTGGAAAACGCGCCGGGCGAGGTCGTCGTCCGGTCCGCCCGGCGGCGGGGCGGTGTCGCTCACCACCAAGCTGGCGAAGTAGGGCGACAGAGGCAGGCTCTGGAGGTCGCCGGTCACCAGTGAAAGCCGCCGGCCGTACAGCCCAGCATCCTCGAGTCGGCGCCGCCGGGCGACGAGCTTCGAGGCGTCGGGGTCTATCCCGACCACGCTCAACTTCTGCTGCTGCGCCAGGGCTTCCAGCAGCCGCCCGTCGCCGACACCCAGCGCGAGGCAGTAGCCCTCGTGCACCCCGGAGGCGTCCAGGACTCTCTGTGCTACGGCGACGGGCAGTGTCTCGGTCGCAGCAGGCGCGCGCAGCTCATAGCGGCGCGGCTTGCCTGCGGCGGCGCCGAAGCAGTAGAGCCGACCGGCCTCCGTCACCACAAAGAGCCTGCCGTCAGCCGCCAACATCGTCCACGGCGTGCCGTCGATGGCAGCTTGCCACGCAGCCGCTACCGGCGGAGCGGCCGCGCTGGGCAGCAGCGAAAGGTCGAGAGAGAAGTCGCTGCTGACCAGGTCGTCGTTGTGCCCTTCCACACAGAGCGTGTTGGTGCCGACGCGCAGGAGCGTCTCGGCGCCCGGCAGCGAGAAGTCTTCGTAGCCTTTGGCCTCGTGGCTATCGATCCCCGTGGCGGCCGCCCCGGCGCCCTCCCCCACGCCGACCCGCAGCACTTCCCGGCCATTCAGGTAGGCGATGAACGCGTCGTCGTAGTTCACGCGGAGGAGCAGACCCGCCGGAACCTCGCCTGCCTTCAACGCGAACGTGGTACGGAGGTAGACCACCGAGCAGTGGTCCTTCATCTCCGCCAACTCGGTGGCATCATCGTTGTCGCCGTAGCCGAACCCGGCGCGGCCGGTCTTCCAGGTCGAAGCGTCGAAGTCCGGCTCGATCCAGCCTGCCGGCGGGTGACTGCCGGCCAGGTAGCGCCACTCGCCGGCGGGTGGCACAAGCGGCGCACCAGGCGAGGCAGTGTCCCCCTTGGGGTGTGCGCCCGCTTCGGCCCTCGGGAGGTCCACGGCGGCCACCAGTCCGGGCGCACCGCAATACAGGCGCGAGCCGGCCTGCAGGAAAGCCGTTCGCAGGTTTGGCTTCGTCGCCCGCGACCACAGGACCGGTGAAGCTGCCTTGGCTCCGGCTTTCGTTCCGGAGGTCGCCGCCGTCGCGTAGGCGACCAACCGGCTCTCGGTGTCGATGCCCAGCAGGGCGCTGCCAGTAACGACAGTCGCCGCGCACGGGTGGAGCCGCTTGCCGTCAGCAGTGGCGTACAGATGCCCGTCGTTCAGGAACCAGCCGCCCGCGAGCGCGACGGCGAAGCCGCCGAGCTTGGTGTCGGCCTGGTGGTAGAGGAACTTGCCGGTGCGGCGGTCGTAGGCCGCCGGCACCGAACGCCCACCTGCAACCAGCAGCTTGTCTTCGGTAGCCAACAGGTACCCTTGGGGCGCCACCCCGGCGAAGGCCGGACTGCTGTGCGGCTGGAGGAGGAAGTCCTGCCCGCTGCCGCTGTTGGTCCACACCCGCTTGCCCGTCTCCGCCTTTAGCGCGTGTACGAACGTGCCCATGAACGGCCAGATGCTGGCGGCAAAGTAGACGACCCCGTCGTAGACCACTGGCGCGCCCCGGGCAGGCCAAGCGGAGATCAGCCGGCCATTCCCAAGGAGCCGCCGGTCTGAAGGGCCCCCGCGGAACTTCCAGAGCAGCTTTCCCGTAGCCGCCTCCAGGCAGTACAGGTAACCGTCGTCTGACACGAAGTACACCCGCCCCTGCCACACCGTCGGCGCAAACCGCACGGGGCCGTCGGCGTAGAACCGCCACTTCTCTTCCCCGGTCGCCACGTCGTACGCCGTCACGCTGTCCCGAACCATCGACGGAACAAACAGCAGCCCGTCGGCAGCAACGGGTTCGTACGACCGGTCGAACTGCAGCCGCCACTCAGTCTCAGGCCAGCACGGTTGCGGCGAGGGCAGCTCGCGGCTCCACTCCAAGTGCAGTTCAGCGGGAAGCTCCTGCGGCGAGCAGGCGGTTCGGCAGGCGTCATAGCGCCAAGTGGGCCAGCCGACAGCGCCAACCAGGGAGGGGCAGACGAACAGCAGGGCGGCAGAAGAGCGAGCAAAGGCGCGCAGGGCTGCCAGACGTTCAGTTCGGGGGCCCCGTCCTGTAACGGTGCAGAGCAGGCGCACTGGTTCTCTCTCCGGGCAGCGTGTTCAGTGTCTGCGACAGCGACTCAAAGGGAACTGCCACTGGCTTCATCGCGGCCCCACCAGTGGATGCCCCGGGACACTCGTCGGCCCGCAACAGCAGGCGTAGTTGCCCGGCGCCATGCGGCCAAGCTCAGGACTCAGTTCGCGCCACATGTCCACCGTCTCCATGCACAGCGACACCGGCTGTTCCGGGCAGATCTCGTGGATCTGCGCGATGACAAACCGCAGGATCTCAGCGCGCATGTCGTGAGGGAAGACGTGCTTGCCCAGGCGTCGAAAGCCCTCGGCGATGAGCTTGTCGAGGCTGGCGGCGTACTGGTTCTCGAAGAGCGACACGTCCAGCGCTTCCTTCATCGTCGCCGGGTCCATCCAGCCAAGTACATCGAGGCTGATCACGTCCGGTCTCGTCCGCGTCAGCAGTTGCTGGACCAGCTCCCGGTAGTCCTCGCGCCAATCGCGGATCGGGCAGATGGGTGAGATCCGGACCCGAACGGTGTACCCCGCCCGCTGGCACTTCTCGATCGCGGCAATCCGCGCTTCCATCGACGGCGTGCCCTTCTCAATCTGCTCAGCGACCCTTGCCGACGACAGCGACCAACTGACCATCGTCTTCCCGTTGTGCGGCAGCTCGAGCAGGTGGTCCACGTTGTCCGACTTGGTGTACAGCAACAGGTAGCGGCCCGGCCAGTGAGCGAACAGCGGCACCATGACAGCCGACGCGCCGTACTCCGGCTCCAGGGCGATCGTGTCCGTCATGTTGTCGAACTTGTAGAGGTTCTGCTCGGGAACTGTCTCGCCGAACGCACGGACGCGCTTCGCCAGCTCCTCCAGGTTCAGGTTGATCAGGAACCAGTTGGGCACGTGACAGTAGTCGCAGGCGTGCAGGCAGCCGTAGGCGCAATGGATCTCCCAGGCAGATTGACAGACGCAGGACTGGTCGCGGCGTAGCGTCGAAGCGTCGCGGAAGGTCCACGGCGCCTGTCCCAACCACAGCGTGCCCGTCAGGTTGGGGTACCGCGCGCGCAACTCGGCGAACTCCTCAGCGCTGGCCCAGCGGAAGGTGCTGAAAAGAAGCGGCGGTGGCTCAGTCATCCGGTACTGCCCCGTCCGCCAGCCACCACGGTTCCAGCCGCGCTGGGCGACCAGGTCGTTGAACCCGGCTTCATCGACCTCGGTGAGCCGGTCGGTCTCAATCGCCGCGAGCATCCGCTCGAGGCGGGCGTTCGCCAGAGGGTCCTGGCGGACGCGGTCAAGGATGACTACTTCGGGGGTGTGGAGAGGGTACATGGGTGCTGAGGGAGGCGGAACGGGTATCTGGATCTGCAGACCCAGTGCTTCAGAGATCCTCCGGCTTCAGTCCGGTGCGCTTCGCGATACGCGCCAGCATGCGCGGGCCGACCTCATCGCTATCGTGGAAAGCGAACACGAAGTCAGGCCATCCGTCGCGCTCGAGGACCCGATGCGAGGTGCCCGCCTGGCGCTTGCTCTGCCACCCAAGGCGCAGCAGTGCAGCCAGCACTCGCCTGGCTTTGCTGGACCGCCACGAACTCATGCCGCGAGCGCGAACACACCTTGCAGTGCCGGTACCTCGTCGCCGTGGTCATACCTGTCGGCCAGCACGCGCAGCGCGAGCGCCTTCACCTTGGCAATCGCGTCATCTCGGCTCTTACCATACGCCAGGACGCCGGGCAGATCGGGCACCTCCGCGATCCACCGCCCATCTTCTTCGCGGTCGATCTCGATAGTCACAGCGAGTTCCCTCCGTGCAGAGCGAGAAGTGACGGCATTCCGGTTTGTGGTGACCTCCGATAGAGCCCCGTTCGGAACGCAGGTGCCCTGAAGTGTACCCTCAGGGGGTCGGGCGCGCAATCGGCTGCTTCGGTGGACCGGACCCGAGCCTCAGCGCCGGCGACTCCGGCCTCAGCGAGTAGTCGTCCCTGGCCGCATCAGCGAAGAGCGGATCGGCGACAAGCGAGTTCGCGTCGAACCCCTTCTTCTGCCATTCCGCCAGCAAGCCGAAGGGCTCGACCCCAACCGGCATTCCGCCGAACCAGAACAGATTGTAGTCGCATTCCGCGAACGTCTCCTGGGCGAAGTCACGCAGGTGCATCGCCTTCGACTCCGGTTCGGTGCACACGACGACGTTCCGCCGGAAGCGGTTGCCCGCCATCTTGTTCGTGTAGTTGGACAGCCAGAACTGGCGCTTCACGTCGCCGACGAGGACATTGTTCTCCGCCGTGTTCTCCTTCCCGCCGTGGAAGAAGACACAACCCGAGGAGGTCCGGTAGATCACGTTGTCGGCGACGCGGCACCGGCTGGTGGCGCCATCCAGATAGACACCGATGCCGATCTCGCGGGTGACGGTGGCGTCTTTGCCGACACGGTTGCCGAACACGTCGTGAATGCGGTTGCTGCGGATCTGCGTGGGGGCGCACTCCATGTTGTCCTGGCAGATGTGGATGCCGCCGCCGTCGTCGGACTCGAGCATGAGGTCGTGGAGGTGGTTGCCCTCGAAGACGTTGCCGCCCTGGTGCTCGAAGGCGAAGAGGCCGTTGCGCGGCATGTCGTGAATGTGGTTCTCCGAGACGACGTTGCCGGGCGCCTTCGCCAGGGACGCCGGGCGGCTGTCGAGGTGAACGCCGGCGACGTACTTGTGGATCCTGCCGCAGTGGTGGAGGTGATTCCGGGTGATCGTGTTGCGGATGGGCGCGTACTTCTCGGCCCCCGGACGCGTGTCGAACGGGACCCCGCGGTCCACCCGCGCCGCGGTCAGCAGCACGCCGTTGCCGCCGGCTTCCGAGATCTCGTTGCCGGCGATCAGGTTATGCTGACAGTCCAAGTGCAGCCGGATGGCGGATCCACCCACGTTGACGAAGGTGCAGTTCTCGATGGAGCAGTTCCAGGCGTTCTCCAGCAGCACGGTTGCGTCCTGCGCGGTGCGGACGGAGGCATGATCCAGGGTGTAGTCGGTGTGGGCGAAGGTGAGACCGCGGAAGTGGACGTGCTGGACGCGCGCCTCGCCGACTGGGTCGGCGGTCAGGTGCACGATCGTCGTGAGCGCCGGCGCTACTACGCTCGACTCGCTCAATCGCTCGTCTCGCGGCCAGTAGTAGACACGGCCGGCTTTGCTGTCGAGGTACCACTCACCCGGTTGATCCAGCTCCTCGCGCACGCCCTCGAGGAAGAACCGATTGCCTTCGCGAATCCCGTACTGGCACTCGTTGCCTTGGAGGCGGACCAGCCCGTTCGCCTGATCCACGGAGGTCACGCGAGCGATCTCGTTGAACCAGCCCCAAGCGGCAAACAGGTGTACCTCCGCTCCGGACGCGCGAGCCCAACTCTCCTTGAGATCCCCCGGCTTGCAGTAGACCCGGTACCGCGTTTCCTTGCCACACTCGAAGTCCTGGAAGCCACCCACGTGCGTCCCGCGGCCGGCCAGCTTCGACTCGAGCGACTCCGCCTGCACAACCGCCTGACTCTCGCCTTCGACCGGCTCGGGGAAGGCCTCCGGCGTCGGCTTCGGATCCAGATTCGTGCTGAACACGAAGGCATCGAAGTGCACGATCCGGTCCGGCGCCTCCGGCCGCTCCCACCGCAAGACGTGCCGCCCCGCGGCAAGCTCGACCGTCGCGAGCTTCGCCCAGCGGATCTTGCGGAAGTGCCCGCTGGCGAGCATGTCGGCAATGGGCACATTCTTGCCGTCGAGGGTGACCTGCCAGTTCGCATTGGTGGAGTCCTGCGTGGTGGCGTATCCGACCCAGAGGTCGTACCGGTCGGGTTCGACCACCTCGACCCGGTGCTCCAAGAAGTCCCCCATGTTTGCCAACCCCGAGAGGAGGACCCCGTATCCAACCTGGCCCCGCGCGTACAGGTACCCCTTCGTCACCGCGTCCACCGGGTCGAGGTTGGGGTAGCGGGCCCGCACTTCGCGGCGATCACCGACGAAAAGCTGCCGGAACACCCACTTCCCGCCACGCGCCGCGGGGAGGTCCGCGTACCGGATCTCGCCGTCAGCCGGCTGCCAGCCCGTGACCGGTCTGCCGCCGCTGAGGACCACCTGCTCGCCCTCGTAGGCTTCATACGTAGTCGGGCACTGCTCCGTGCCCGAGTCCTCAGGGCCAAGCACGAGCGTCTCCGGAAGATAGTACGTCCCCTCGCGAAGCACCACGCGGGTGGGGGTCTGCACGCCCGCCTGCTTCCGTTGACGAACCGCCTCCCGCGCCCGTTGGAGCGTGGCGAAGGGGCCGGCCGCCCCACCGGCGGCGGGATCGGGCAGGGTGCCGGACCACATGTCCCGCCCTGCCGGCGACACGTAGAGCACTGACTCCTCCGCGGCACTCAGCGTGGCGATGGTCACCGCACTGAGCGCCGCAGCAACCGTCAGGGCACGCAGTTCTCGACCGGTCCACATCGGCGGGTCTCTCGTTCGGACGGCGCGGCTCCCCGGACACGTCCCTGGACACGCGCGAAGGGCGGGCGCTCTGAACTCGGTTCCAGAGGACCCGCCCTGAGTGTGCGGTTCGCTTGCAGCAAGAGAGAACGCTGGGGGCCCGCCCCGGACGCAACCCGCCTGCTACTCCTTCTTGGCTTCCTTCTCTTTGGCTGCCTGCTGCTCCTTCTGCTTCTCGATGGCGGCCTTGACGGCTGCCTGGAACTCAGCCTTGCCCTTCGCCACCTCGTCCTTCTGTTCCGGGCTCAGAATGGTCCCGAGCTTCTCGCCGAAGCCAGTGACGATCTTCTGCGCCAGTTCCTTCTGCGCGGCGACGCGCACCTCGTTGTAGGCCGCGTAGATCTTCGTGATCTGCTCGTTCTGCTCCGGCGTGAAGACCTCATCGTTGCATCGCTTGAGGAATGCTGCCCGAGCTGCACCGACCGCCTTGCCCGCTTCCTGACGCTCAGCCAACGTGCTCTCTTTGTTCTGCAGGACTGCACTTGCCGCTTGCACGGATTCCGCGCTGAACACCTCATTGTATGCCGTCTCAAGCTTCTTCTTCTGCTCGTCGTTCAGCTTGATCGCGCGGTCGATGCCCGGCGCCGCCGCCCGAATCTGCTTCTCGAAGATCCAGAGCGACACCTTCCCTTTCTCAGGAGCGGCCTCTTCTGCCGCTACACACACAGCAAACAGGGACAGTTGGCTCACCGCCAGAGCCATCGCTACGACACTTCTCAGTCTCATATGTAACATCCTCCGCTTTCGATTGGGTTTCGGTGGTACGGATCGCGTATCCACCCGCAGCGAGACCGGAAGATCCGCGCCCCTTGAACGGTTGCTTGGGGAACCCTCCCCTTGGGGAGGAAGGGAGCCATCCGGCCGCGCCTTAGCACGAATTAGATTGTGACGCATCGGCGGTCACTTGGCACCCATTCCCGCGCATTTGTGCCCAAGAACCACAGGGACAGGCGGTTGGTATCCCGCCTGTCCTGACTCGGCCGTAGCGCTCTCTCCGGTGTCAGTTCCCCGTTCGGTCGTCGATCATGTCTCGACCGGTCACGTCGTCTCCAGACACGATACCGTCCAGGAAGAGGAACAAGTCGTCGTCCTCGGTCACGGCTGACCACGGATCGAGAAGCGCGAACACTGGGTCCAAGTCGCCGTACTGCGCGCCGCCGATCAGGGTGGCGTTCAGGATACTCAGACCGGGCGCGCTCTGCACCACGTCCAGAGGACGCTGCCCCTGGTTCCCGCTCAGGGCGACGCTCAGGTTGGCAGGGCCACCGTTCGAGATGACCACGAGGGGCCAGCCGTTCAGCACAAGGTTGATCGCGTTGTTCAACGCCGGCGTTTGGCTCAGGCCGATGAACCCACCTGCCGTAAAGGCCGACGCGCCGTGAACCGTAACGAGATTCCCTGCCACACCCACGATCGAGCCGGGCGTGGTGAACGTCAGCCCGCCACCGGAGTTGAGCTGGTTCAAGATCAGGTCACCAGCCGCCGTGGTCACCACGATGTTGCCTGTGCCACTCACCAAGTTGTTCAGCGTCAGGGGACCGGCGCCGTTCAGGAAGATGCCGCCGGTGTTGGTCGCGGCGTTCACTGTCTGCCGGGCGATCTCAATGGCCTCCAACGGGGTGCCGATTCCGCTGACTGCCGTTAGGGTGATCGTGTTCCCTGCGATGTCGATATCCAGATCCGGGTTCTCATAGATCCCGCCGGCGGAGGTCAGCGTCACGTTCCCTTGTTTGGCGTTGACCAAGTCCACCAGCAGATCGCCGGCGGTGGTGGTGCCGAGGATGTTGTTCCCAGCGCCGTCAGCAACCACGTTCACCAGCTTGGAGGTGCCGCCGGCGGTGACCGTGATCGCGCCGTTGGCGGTTGTGATGTCGGTGAAGACCGCACCGTCCGCGTCGCTCAGGTTGACGCCGCCGGTACCGGACACGGTTGCCGAGGCATTGGCCACCGTCGTATCCAGGTCCACGCCCGTTGCCGAAGCAGCGGTGAGCGTGTTCGCAGCGACATTGTTCGCGGCGCCGTTGGCATCGGTGATTGCGCCGGCCGTGGCCGTGAGCGTCACGGTGCCGGTCGCCGACGCCGTGGTCACGTTCAGGTTGCCGGTGGCGCTGGTCACCGTGGCGTTGCCGTTGGCGGCGCCCACGTTAAGCACATTCGCGCCGTCCGTCTCGTTGACGATCACGTTGCCAACTCCGGTGTTCGTGGCCGTGAGGTTGGTGACCGTCGTGTCCAGGTCGATACCGGTCGCCGCGCCGGCAACCAGGTTCGCGGCGGTCACGTTCGCCGCTGCGCCGTTGACGTCCGTGATCGCGCCGGTGGTCGCGGTCACGGCCACGTTCCCGCCGGTGGCGAGAGCGGCAATCGCCGCGTCGCCCTGGGCGGTGTAGGTGATCGTGCCGGTATCGGTCGCAGCGCTGGATCCGGCCGCCATCGTGATAGCGCCGGTCGTCGCGGTCACCGTGATTGGGCTGGCGCCCGCCGCAGTCAGGTCCGCGTTCTGGGCGATGGCGGTGTTGGTAAGCGCGACGCCGGTGCCGCCAGTGGTGTTGACGGCGGCGTTCACCGTCGTGGTGCCGGTCCCGGTCGCCTGCGTAACGCCCGCCGCGTTCACCGCGCCGTTGAACGTCACGTCCTGGGCGGCGTTGATGGTCAGCTCGTCCAGGGCGCTGGTGCCGCCCACCGCGCCGGCGAACGTCACGTCGCCGGTGCCGGCGTTGAGGGTGAGGTCGCGCGCTGTGGCATCGCTATCCACGGTGCTGTTGAAAGTGACGCCGGTCGTGCCGGTGTCCGTCAGCGTCACGTCCTGCGTCAGCACCACGGCGTCGTTGAACGTCATCGTGTTGCCCGCCGTGGTGAACTGGGCGGCGTTCAGGGTCGTCGCGCCGGCGGCGTCGGTCGTCAGCGAGCCGAGAGCGCCGTTCGCTGCCGTCCCCACGTTGCCGTTGAAAGTCGTCAGCGGCGAAGTCACCGTGAGGCTGTTCTGCTCGGTTGCGGCACTGTTCACCGTGGCGGCGAAGTCCACTGATGTGGTGCCGGTCACGTTGGTGCTGCTTTCGAGCACGACAGCGTCGTTGAAGTCAGCCACGGCGGCGGTAACCGCCGTCGTGTCAATGGTGGTTGTCCCGACGGGGTCGGTGTTGAGGACGTCCAGCGGGCTGGCGCCGCCCACGATTCCGTGGAACAGCGTCGCCGGCGAGTTGAGGGTCACGTCCCGAGCGGTGCCGTCGCTGTCCAGCGTGCCGCCGAAGTCAATCGAGGTCGTCCCGGTCAGCGTCGTATCCTGGCTCAGGACCACGCCGTCGTTGAAGTCAAGCATGGCACCCGTCACGGCCGTCGCGTCTACCGTCGTTGTACCGGCAGCGTCGGTGCTCAGCACGTCCAGCGGGCTAGCGCCGCCCACAATCCCGTGGAAGGCCGTCGCCGGCGAGTTGACCGTCACGTCTCTTGCCGTCGCGTCGCTGTCCAGCGTCGCCGCGAAGTCCACGCTGGTCGTGCCAGTCAGCGTCGTGTCTTGGCTCACCACGACCGCGTCGTTGAGGTCCAATGTCGCGCCGCTCACGGCTGTCGTGTCGATCGTCGTCACACCGGCCGCATCGGTCGTCAGCACGTCCAGTGGGCTGGCCCCGCCCACGATGCCGTGGAACGCCGTGGTCGGGGAGTTGACCGTCACGTCCCGCGCCGTCGCGTCGGAGTCCAGCGTTGCCGCGAAGTCGACGCTGGTCGTGCCGGTTAGCGTCGTGTCCTGGCTCGCCACTACCGCGTCGTTGAAGTCCAGTACAGCGCCGGTGACTGCCGTCGTGTCGATGGCCGTCGTGCCGGCGGCGTCGGTCGTCAGCGTGCCGAGAGCATCCGTGCCGCCGACAATGCCATGGAAGCCGGTCGTCGGCGAGTTGATCGTCAGGCTATTCGCCTCGCCGGCGGCGTTGTCCACGGTGCCGCCGAAGTCCCCCGAGGTGGTTCCTGTCAGCGTCGCGGTCTGATCGAGCACTACGGCATCGTTCAGATCGAGCACCGCGCCCGTCACCGCCGTGGTGTCGATGACAGTCACGCCGGCTGCGTCCGTGGTCAGCACGTCCAACGGGCTGCCGCCGCCCACGATGCCGTGGAACGCCGTCAGCGGCGAATTGATCGTCACGTCGCGCGCCGTCGCGTCGCTGTCGAGCGTCGCCGCGAAGTCCACGTTCGTCGTGCCGGCCAGGGCCGTGTCCTGGCTCACCACAACCGCGTCTCCGAAGGCCAGCACAGCGCCCGTCATCGCTGTCGTGTCAATCGTGGTCACGTCGCCGGCACCCTGGTTGTCTGTCGTCAGCGTGCCGAGGACGCCACCCGCCGCGCCGCCCACGGCGCCATGGAACGCGGTCACCGGCGAGTTCACCGTCAGGCTGTTCGCCTCACCGGCGGCGCTGTCTAACGTGCCGCCAAAGTCCACCGACGTGGTTCCCATCAGCGTCGTCGTCTGGTCAAGCACCACCGCGTCGTTGAAGTCCAGCAGCGCGCCGGTCACGGCTGTTGTGTCGATGGTCGTCGTGCCCGCCGCGTCGGTGGTCAGCACGTCCAAGGCGCTTCCGCCGCCCACAAGGCCGTGGAACGCCGTGGTCGGCGAGTTGACCGTCACGTCTGTTGCCGTGGCGTCGCTGTCCAAGGTCTGGGCGAAGTTCACGCTGGTCGTGCCAGTCAGCGTCGTGTCTTGGCTCACCACGACTGCGTCGTTGAAGTCCAGCACTGCGCCGGTGACTGCGATAGTATCGATGGTCGTCGCTCCGACCGCGTCAGTCGTCAGCGTGTCGAGGGCGTTGGTCCCGCCGACGACTCCGTGGAACGCCGTGGTCGGGGAGTTGATCGTCACGTCGCGGGCTGTTGCATCGCTGTTCAGCGTCGCTGCGAAGTCCACGCTGGTCGTGCCGGTCAGCGTCGTGTCCTGGCTCACCACCACCGCGTCGTTGAAGTCCAGCACCGCGCCGGTCACGGCCGTCGTGTCGATGGCCGTCGTGCCGGCGGCGTCGGTCGTCAGTGTACCGACGGCGCCGCCCGCCGCTCCGCCCACGATGCCGTGGAACATGGTCACCGGGGAGTTGATCGTCACGTCGTTCGCTTCGCCGACAACGCTATTGAGCGTCTGAGCAAAGTCAACAGAGGTGGTGCCGGTCAGTGCCGTGTCGGTGTCGATTGTCACGGGATCGTTGAAGTCCAGGACTTCGGCGTTTACGACGTCGGTGTTCACGTTGGTGGTCCCCGCGGCATCTGTCGTCAGAATACCCAGAGCCGTTCCGAGACCTGCGTTGCCAACCTGCCCACCGAAGTGAGTCACGCCGCCGCCAGGGGTGTTAATTGTCAGATCCCACGACTGGCCGGCGGGGTTGTCGTCGTCCAGCGTGCCGAAGAACCTAACGCCGGTGCCGCCAATGTCCGTCAGCGTCACGTCCTGCATCAGCACGACCGCGTCGTTGAACGTCATCGTTCCGCCGGCGGTGTTGAAGACCGGAGCGTTCAGGTATGTCGTCCCCGCCGGATCCGTGGTCAGGGCGCCAAGCATGCCGTCCTGCCCGCCAGCCTGCATCAGGGCCCCGACATTCCCGTTGAACTGAGTTCGCGGCGAGTTCACCGTCAGGTCGTTGCGCTCAGTAACTTGGCTGTCGACCGTGTCCATGAAGTCCACCCGCGCAGTCCCGGTCAAGGTGGTGCTGGTGGCCAGCAGCACAGGGTCGTTGAAGGTCAGCGTTGCGCCGTTCACCACGTCGGTGTTGATTGTGGTCAAGCCGGCGGCGTCGGTGGTCAGGGTGCCGAGGGCGGTGTTGCCGGCGGCATTGCCGACCTGACCGTTGAACACGGTGATTGGCGAGTTCACTGTCAGGCTGTTGTTCTCGGCGGCAGCGCTGTCGAGCAGGGCCTCGAAGGTGACCGAAATCAAGCCCGTCAGCACCGACGAGGTCTCCAGGACCACATTGTCTGTGAAGTGCTGCAGGTCGCCGGAGACAATGCCGGCGTTGATCGTCGTTGTGTCACCAGCGCCTTGGTTGTCTGTCGTCAGGGCGCCGGTGCCTTCGACATTGCCGTTGAAGGTCGTCAGCGGCGAGTTCAGGGTCAGGTCGTTCCCGCCACCGATGATATTCGCGTTGAACGTCGTCGATACCGTGCCGGTCAGGATCGCCGGCTGAGACAGCATGGTCGGGCCGTTGAATGTCACCACGGCGCCGGTCACCGGGTTGGTGTCGCCGGTGTTGATGTTTGTCGTGCCAACACCGTCCGGGCCGTCCGCGTCCGCGGTGAACGTCACGTTCCCGGCGATAGTGATCGGCACGTTCAGCTCGATGCCGTCATCAGCGGTCAGGGCAACGTTGCCGGTGCCCGAGGAGATCACGCCGCCGACGGTGAGCATGCCGTTGTTGGCTGCGGTGAGGACCACGCTCCCGGCGCCGTTGGCCGCCACGGGACCGGTGACGTCAATGTCGCCGTTGGCTGTCACCGTGACATTCCCGTTGCCGCCCAAGGTCTGGGCGCCGTTGATCACCAGGGCGTCGGTCTCCCGCACCAGGAGGTTGCCGGCAGTCGTGTTCGTTGCCGTGAGGGTGCCGACGGTGGTGTCCAGCTCGATTCCGTTAGCTGCAGTAGCCACCAGACCTGTGGCCGTCACGTTGTTGGCGCCCGCGTTGGCGTCCGCAACGGCGCCGGCACCCGCCGTCAGCGTCGCCGTGCCGTTGGTGGCCGCCACTGTAGTCACGTTCAGGTCGCCAGCGGTGGTGGTCACCGTGGCGTCACCGTCGGCTGCGCTTACGTTTAGCACGTTCGCGCCATCCGCCTCGTTCAGGTTCACGGAACCGACAGCCGTGTTGCTGGCCGTCAGGTTCGTCACTGTCGTGTCGAGGTCGATTCCCGTGGCCGCCGTTGCCAACAGGCTGGTGGCGGTCACGTTGTTGGCTGCTCCGTTGGCATCCTGGATCGCTCCTGTGCTGGCGGTCAGGGTTGCCGTGCCACCCGTCGCCGTCACCGTCGTCACGTCCAGGTTGCCCGTGGCGCTCGTCACCGTCGCATCGCCCGTCGTCGCCACGTTCAGCACTGCCGCGCCGTCGGCCTCATTTAGGGTGATGGCGCCGGCCGTGTTCACCGCCGTCAGCGTCGCCACGGTCGTGTCCAAGTCGATGCCGGTCGCGGCCGTTGCCACCAAGTTCGTCGCCGCGATGTTGTTCGCCGCGCCGTTGGCATCGGTGATCGCGCCGGTCGTCGCCGTCAACGTCGCCGTGCCGCCCGCCGCCGTCACCGTGCTCACTGCCAGGTCGCCGGTCGCCGTCGTCACCGTTGCGTCGCCCGCAGCGGCGTTCACGTCCAGCACGTTGGCGCCGTCCAACTCATTGAGGTTGATGTTCCCGACGCCCGTGTTCGCGGCCGTCAGGTTCGTCACCGTCGTGTCCAGATCGATTCCCGTCGCCGCCGAAGCCACCAGGCTTGTCGCGGCGATGTTGTTCGCCACGCCGTTGGCGTCGGTGATCGCGCCGGCCGTCGCCGTCAGCGTCGCCGTGCCGCCTGTTGCCGTCACCGTCGTCACGTTCAGGTCGCCCGTGGCGCTCGTCACCGTCGCGTCGCCGGTCGTCGCCACGTTCAGCACTGCCGCGCCATCGGCCTCATCCAGGTTGATGTTGCCGGCGCCCGTGTTTGTCGCCGTCAGGTTAGTCACGTCGGTGTCCAAGTCAATCCCCGTCGCGGCACCCGCGACCAGGCTGGTCGCGGTCACGTTGGTCAGCACGCCGTTCGCGTCGGTGATGGCGCCAGCGCCGTCGAGGTCCGCATCGGCCGTCAGGGTCACCGTCTGACCGGGCGCGCTGATCGCACCCACAGCCAGATCGCCAACCGAACTCAGACCGACCGCGCCACCCGCGTTCACCGTCCCGGACTGCGTCACCGCGCCGCCGCCGTCCAGATCGCCGAAGCCAGCGGTCAGCGTCGCGGCGCCAGCCGCCGTCACCGTCGCACCGGCTTCAACAATCACGTCGTCGCCGGCCTGCAGTGTCACAGCGCCGCCCGTGGACTGTACCAGCACGCCGCCGTTCACCGTCAGGTCATCAGCGAACACCGGTGCGTCGGCGATCTCGCCCGCCGTCAGCACCAGGTTGCCGGTCACCACCACGTCGCCCACAATCGTCAGCGGACTCGTCGCCGTGAGCGTCGCATCGCCGCCAGCAGTGACTCCCGCCAGCACCATGGCGCTGTCCTCGGTCACTGCCACGGTCCCGGCGCTCGTCACACTCAGCGTTCCGAACTTCATTGAGTCGCCTGCGACGCCACCCAGGGCGATGGACGCACCGCCCACAACCGCAGCGCCGGTCACTGTGAGGTTCGCTGTGCCGTCATTGGTGAGGGCCCCCACCGAGTTCAGGTCCAACGTGTTCGCCGTGCTGACACCCGCCAGCTCGGTGGCGCTCGCTTCTGTGATTGCCACCGCCCCGGTGGAGTTGAAGGTCAACGTCCCAAAGTTGTTCATACCGTCCAGGGTGATCCCGGCGCCGCCCGCATCCGCGAAGTCGGCATTGCCGACCACCGTCAGACTGGCCAGCGCCGCGTCGATCAGCTCGCCGCCCGAGTTCAGGTCCAGCGTCCCCGCTGTGTTCACGCCCGCCAGTTCGGTCGCGCTCGCCTCCGTGATCGCTACCGCTCCCGCCGAGTTGAACGTCAACGTCCCGAAGTTGTTGGTCTGAGCCAGCGTGATTCCCGCGCCGCCCGTGTCGGCGAAGTCCGCGTTGCCGGCTACTGTCAGCGTGGCGCCGCCGGCCTCCGTCAGCGCGCCGCCCGAGTTCAAATCCAGCGTCGCGGCGGTGTTCGCGCCCGCCAGCTCGGTCGCGCTCGCTTCCGTAATCGCTACCGCCCCCGCCGAGTCGAACGTCAACGTCCCGAAGTTGTTCGTCGCGTCAAGCGTCACGCTCGTGCCTGCCAGGTCGGCATTCCCAGCCACCGTCAGGCTCGCACCCGCCGCGTCCGTCAGCGCGCCGCCCGAGTTCAAGTCCAGCGTCGCGGCGGTGTTCGCGCCTGCCAGCTCCGTCGCGCTCGACTCGGTAATCGCTACCGCGCCGGCGGAGTTGAACGTCAGCGTCCCGAAGTTGTTCGTGCCGTCCAGCGTAATCCCCGCGCCAGCGGTGTCCGCGAAGTCGGCGTTGCCGGTCACCGTCAGGACCGCCAGGGCGGCGTCACTAATCGCGCCGCCGGAGTTCAGGTCCAGCGCACCGGCGGTGCTCACGCCCGCCAGCGTCGTCGCGTCGGCCTCAGTGATCGCTACTGTTCCCGTCGAGTTGAACGTCAGTGTGCCGAAGTTCAGCGTGCCGTCCAGGGTGATCCCCGCGCCAGCGGTGTCCGCGAAGTCGGCGTTGCCGGTAACGGTCAGGACCGCCAAGGCGGCGTCACTAATCGCGCCGCCCGAGTTCAGGTCCAGCGCACCGGCGGTGCTCACGCCGGCCAGCGTCGTCGCGTCGGCCTCAGTGATCGCTACTGTTCCCGTCGAGTTGAACGTCAACGTGCCGAAGTTGTTCGTACCGTCGAGGGTGATCCCCGCGCCGCCCGTGTCCGCGAAGTCCGCATTGCCGACCACCGTCAGCGTCGCGCCGGCGGCGTCCGTCACCGCGCCGCCGGAGTTCAGGTCCAGCGTGTTCGCCGTGTTCGCGCCCACCAGCGTGGTAGCGCTGGCTTCCGTGATCGCGACTGCGCCAGTCGAGTTGAAGGTCAGCGTACCGAAGTTGTTCGTGCCGTCCAGCGTGATTCCAGCACCGCCGGCATCCGCGAAGTCCGCATTGCCGGCCACCGTCAACGTCGCGCCGCCGGCGTCGGTCACCGCGCCGCCTGAGTTCAGGTCCAGCGTGGCTGCCGTGTTGGCACCGCTCAGCGTCGTCGCGTCCGCCTCAGTGACGACTACCGCGCCAGCCGAGTTGAAGGTCAGCGTCCCGAAGGTGTTCGTGCCGTCCAGCGTGATCGATGCGCCAGCGAAGTCCGCATTGCCGGTAACCGCCAGGGTCGCCAGCACTGCGTCCGTCAGCGCGCCGCCCGAGTTCAGGTCCAGCGTCGCGGCGGTGCTCGCGCCCGCCAACTCGGTTGCGCTCGCCTCCGTGATCGCTACCGCTCCCGCCGAGTTGAACGTCAACGTCCCGAAGTTGTTGGTGCCGTCCAACGTCACACTCGTCCCCGCCAGGTCGGCATTCCCAGCCACCGTCAGGCTCGCGCCCGCCGCGTCCGTCAGCGCGCCGCCCGAGTTCAAATCCAGCGTCGCGGCGGTGTTCGCGCCCGCCAGCTCCGTCGCGCTCGCTTCCGTGATCGACACCGCCCCCATCGAGTTGAACGTCAGCGTCCCGAAGTTCAGCGTGCCGTCCAAGGTGATCCCCGCGCCGCCCGTATCCGCGAAGTCGGCGTTCCCGGTGACTGCCAGCGTCGCCAGGACTGCGTCGGTTATCGCGCCGCCCGAGTTCAGGTCCAGCGCACCGGCGGTGCTTACTCCGGCCAAGGTCGTCGCCGAAGCTTCAGTAATGGCTACGGCGCCAGTCGAGTTGAAGGTCACTGAGCCGAAGTTGTTGGTCTGGTCGAGGGTGATCCCAGCGCCGCCCGCATCCGCGAAGTCGGCATTGAGGGTAACCGCCAGCGTCGTGCCGCCGGCCTCCGTGAGGGCGCCGCCCGAGTTCAGGTCCAACGTGTTCGCCGTGCTGACACCCGCCAGCTCGGTGGCGCTCGCTTCTGTGATTGCCACCGCCCCGGTGGAGTTGAAGGTCAACGTCCCAAAGTTGTTCATACCG
>Ga0210022_1001007_pt1 | contig 19239 bp, 18 predicted proteins | sample CryGeymeta201520_FD_183984 | JGI IMG/M metagenome (GOLD analysis project Ga0210022, IMG submission 183984) | Groundwater microbial communities from Crystal Geyser aquifers in Utah, USA - Crystal Geyser metaG 2015-20 (SPAdes) (version 2) | ecosystem: Environmental > Aquatic > Deep subsurface >... | reverse complement strand
ACGCGATGAGGCGTTTTTTTATAAAAAAAATGGGAGGCTTGAGGCCTCCCCAAAACACTAATGATCCGTGAAGCCCCGCATCTCCGGGATTGGATGCAGCGGTTCATTTTCACGCAAACATAGTTGATCCCCGCTAGGCGCTTGCTTCAAGTGTGCACTTTGAGAAATCTATTTCTTTTCCACAACCGCTGCATGTGTGGGACCTATTGAATTCGTCTGAAAATATCTCTTTTTCCTTTCCGCAATTAGGACACTTGCAGGTAAAGGATTTAAGGTTCTTCAGATCCTGTAAACCTGGACAATGTTGGGGTGTGCTCGCCATATCCATCTCCTTTCCATCGCCTGCCATGAAAGGCGGCTATTCTTTGAGTTTCTTGCTGATTTCTTTCCCATAGTCCTGGGCCATGGTTGTCCCTCCGCCTAAAAAAGAAGACTTGAGTCGCAAGGGGCCTCCCACCATCTTCATCTTAAAGATGTTCTTCATGGTGTCATAGATGCGTCCCGGAGCTTCTCCGCTCCAGCCGAAGGCTCCGAATGAACCAGCGACCTTTCCCTCAAGCCCGGCCTTTTCAGCCAGGAAAAGGAGGGTTTTCATAGCCTGCATCATCTCGCCATGATATGTCGCGGAGCCAAAAACATAGCCGTCATACCCCTGGAGGTTTTTTTCGTTTTTGATTGTGGTAATGTTGACGACATCTGCTTCATTTCCACCCATGCGGATTCCTTCTGCTATTAACTCAGCTATCTTCTTTGTCTCTCCGGTTCTGGTGGAATAGACAAGCAATACCTTAGACATTTAAAATTACCTCCCTGGAAGGGTTTACCAAGCTATTTTTCTTCAACTTCCACTACCTTTCCCTTATGCTTTGTTCCGCACAGGGGGCAAAGGATATCAATCTCTTTCTCATCGCCTATGAATTTTTCCCTAAGTTTCTCAGGTCCCAGGAAACTTACATCACCGCATGCGCATTGAGGGCATTCGGCCTTCACCGTATATTTCTTCTTTGACATAACTTAAGGTCCCTCCTTTGAATCATCCAAGTCTTGGATCTTGCCCTGTTTTGCCGCAGTCCGGAATATAACATGAAATGTCCACAAACTCGCATTTCTTTTTGCAGGAGGGGCACTTCTCCGGCGGTAGGTCCGAATTTACGGTATAACCGCACTCCTTGCATTTCCAATCAGCCATTTTGACCTCCTGGCCCGGGCTCTCCGGGCCGCATTTCATTTGTGATTAAGCCTTCCACAATCCATGGATGTTGCAGAGTTCCCGAGCGGAAACCTTGGCCGCGTCAATAGAGAAGACCGCCTCCGGAGCATTTCCCGGTGAAAGGTATTTTCTGTAAAGTGTTCCGTCCGCCATGATTTCAATCCACTCAATGAAATGTTTTTCCTCCATGGGATGAGCGACACTTCCCACCTTCACCTTGAAACCTCCGGCTGTCTTCTCTACCACCGGAACATGTTTCTCCTTGGCCGCGTCAACGGTGTTTTCCTTAAGAAGCACCATTGGCTTGCCGCAGCATACCAGCTCGCCTTTTCCCCCGTGAAGAACCTCTACTATGTTTCCACAAACCTCACACTTATAAACCTCAAATCTTTCAGCCATGTCCTATACCTCCTCCAGTTGATTCTGTTTCGACCACTAAGATAAATTAATAATTCTCACCCAAAATCTCAAAATGGGCCTTGGGGTGAGCACATGCTATGCAGGATTCCGGGGCTTCTTTGCCCTTATGAATATACCCGCAATTCCTGCATCGCCAAACCACTTCAGTATCTTTCTTGAAGACCGAACCGTTTTCTATGTTTGAAGCCAAATCCCTGTAACGCTTCTCATGCTGTTTTTCGGCTACCGCAATAGCCCTGAATACAGCAGCGATCGCATGAAAACCTTCTTCATCAGCCGCCTTTGCAAACTCCGGATACATGGTTGTCTGCTCATAGTTTTCACCAGCGGCTGCCGCTTTAAGATTCTCCAGGGTTGATCCTATAACGCCTGCCGGAAAGGCTGCTGTTATCTGAACCTCTCCACCTTGCAGAAGCTTGAAGAGCCTTTTGGCATGTTCCTTTTCCTGGTTGGCGGTTTCCTCAAATATGAACGAAATTTGCTCAAAGCCTTCTTTCTTGGCTTTGCTTGCAAAGTAGCTATAACGATTTCTTGCCTGGGACTCGCCTGCGAATGCCGTAAGCAGGTTTTTTTCCGTCTTTGTTCCCTTTAAATCCATCAGATATCTCCTTCTTCACTTCTGCATTTTTTGCATAGACCAACAAACTCAAGTTTATGACCGAAGATGCCGTATTTAGTAAGATTCCCCAGTGCATGTTCAAGGTGTTCGAAAGGATTGTCAGAGGTCTTTATATCTGCGTCCTCAACGGTTCCGCATCTTATGCATGTGATGTGGTAGTGATCGGAAGTCTTCCAATCAAACCGCATCTGGGTATGCTCAGGTTCAAGCCTGCTTATCAACCCTGAAGATGCCAGCAGCTCAAGGTTTCTGTAAACTGTACCAAGGCTGATCCTCGGAATCTTCTTTCTCACCCTCTCGTAAATTTCATCCGCCGTGGGGTGAGAGCCTGAGTCCCTTACTTCCTTGAGTATGACCTCCCTTTGCCTTGTCATGCGGCTTGCGGGTTGCTGCTTCAAATTACCTCCAAAGCCTGTATGATGCCTGACACAAACAAAATCTAAGAACCTTGTTGGAAGGAATCAAGCATAATAAAGCTTTTGAAACTATATCATCACTTCTCCTTCTTTTCAAAGGTCTTCTTCCCGCCGCATTCAGGACATTTCTGCGGTTTACACCTTGATTCCTTTGTATGACCGCAATTTGAACATTTATATACACTCATTCTAATCACCTCCTTCAGTCTTCTTTCCACCACCCTTTGCGAATGTGAGACTGCTTTTCCTTATCCGCAAGCCCCTTGATCTTAAATGCCGCATCCCTAAGAACTCCATAGAGAATGCCGCATCCTGTATCTTCCTGGTCGGATTCTCCCTGCTGAGCGATCTGAAGCATTTTTTCAGCAAGATCCAGGGTTATCACTATATTTCGATCACACGGTTTCATCTCAACTATTCCTTGCAGCCCTTTTCTGTTTAGTGTCCACCCGGAAATGAGATAGTTTCGTCGAGTTCAAGGCGGGCGATAATTTTAACCACAGGAATACATTGACGTATTTCGAGGATTAAAATTTGAGCCCAACGCCGAAATCGGTGAAAATAGCCATTCCCGGATGGACACTGTTTAGGAAATAGCAAGGTATATGCCGCACCAGATTTGACCCCGGCAAACAAGCGATATAAGCCGAAGAGCGTAGAAAACGGTATGCCCTGTATATACTAAATGTTAGCAAACACTTAGCAGGTCTTAAAAGCTGGTTTTTTCTTCATCCAGTGTGCGGCAAATTTTTCGACATGCCGTTAAAGAAAGATTTATTGGCAGGTTTCTTAAGACAGAGAGATGGGTTGATGTGTATCAATTGTGGCAGCATGATACACAAGTGTATCACTTTAGGCCAGAATGATCCCCGAGGAACCGATACAGTGTGGCACGGCCCACCCCCAGAATCCGAGCTGCCTTCGCGCGGTTACCGCCGCTTTTTTCGAGAGCCAGCCTTACCGACTCAGTATCGAGTTTTCTTCTGGGATCCGCCACTTTTTTTAAAGTTGATTCCTCAAGTATGTGAGGGGGAAGATCGCTCGGCAATATGACATTGCCGCGGCTGCGCACTATGGCGTAATGGATCGCGCTTTGAAGTTCCCGTACGTTTCCAGGCCAGTCGTAGGCGCCCAAGAACTCCATGGCAGCCCGCGATATACCTATGTGACGCTCATCTTTTTTTTCAGCCTTTTTGAGGAAATGCTCCGCAAGAAGGGCTATGTCGTCTCTTCTATCCCTGAGCGGAGGAAGATTTATCGGCACTACGCATATTCGGTAAAACAGGTCTTCACGAAAGCGATTCAGTTCCACCTCATGTCTCATATCCCTGTTTGTGGCGCTTATCAGTCTGACATCCACAGAGATGGTCTTTTCGTCTCCCAGTCTCTCGAATCGGGACTCCTGGAGAACCCTCAGAAGTTTGACCTGCACTATCTTGGGAAGTTCTGAAACCTCGTCGAGGAAGATGGTTCCTCCGTCGGCCAGTTCGAATCTTCCCTTCTTATCCCTTATAGCTCCTGTGAAGGCGCCCTTTACGTGCCCGAATAGTTCGCTCTCAAGTATGCCTTCCGGAAGGGCGCCGCAGTTAATCGGCACAAAGGGTCTTTCCGCCCTTCGGCTTTCGTTATGGATCGCGGCCGCAACCAGTTCCTTTCCTGTGCCTGTCTCCCCATATATGTGGACCGGAAAATCCGTTGCTGCCAGGTCCTGAATCTGTTTGTAAACATTAAGCATTTTTGGGTCTCTACCCACAATGCCTGAAAAACAGTCAATCTCGCCCGCTTTGAGCTTCAAGCCTATGATGTCGGTGACGTCTCTGAAGGCCGCCAGAACTCCTGCAAATTCACCTTCTCTGTCATTCATGGCGGTAACCTTCATCTCGATTCTTCTGGGCTCCTTATTTTTGTTAAGGAAGGTCAGCGAATAGCTTTTATGGGAAAAGGGGTCAGGAACTCCGCCCAGAAAAGAGCAGTTAGCCCCGCAGAAGGGCCTTCCAAATGCCTCATGGCAGTCCTTTCCCATTACCTGGTTTCTGTTATAGCCTGTTATGGATTCCGCTGCCCGGTTGAAAAACAGGATGCGCCTGTTCGTATCATGGGCTATGATGCCTTCCGTCAGGCTATCGAGGATACGCTCCAGGTTTTCCTTGTCGGAGAGGAGCTTTTGAAGAAATATGTCCTTCATGGCAGCCAGAAATATAGTTTAAAGGGATTCCTGCTTCAAGTAGGAAATATATAGAGAGATAATAAAGAGGGTATTTATATGAAAACGCCTCTTCCCTTTATCCCTGACCCTCGACGGGGGAGAAAGGGGGGTGGGAGCGATTACTTGTGCCTGAGGAGGATAGGACATGGACTATGAGAGCATTGTATGGAATATCCCGGAGGACGGGATCGGAGAGCTTACTCTCAACAGACCCAGGCGGTATAACAGCGTAAACATGAGGATGCTTGAGGAGCTTGAAGATCTCTGGGCGGGTCTCAAGCGCAAAAGGGATGTTTTTGTGATTATACTCAAAGGGGGAGGGGATAGGGGCTTCTGCGCCGGGCTTGACATTAGAGAGGCAGTGCGCCTCACAGGTTCCATGAACGCGGATCAGTTTTATGAATTCCAGTCGCGCCTTTCAAGGATATTGGTTTCTATGAGGGCCGCCCCCCAGCCAATAGTGTGCGCTGTTCACGGGCCGGCGGTGGGGCTCGGCTTCAGCATGGCCCTTGCCTCGGATATAAGGATAGTTAGCACCGATGCGCGTTTTTCAGCAGCCTTTATAAATATCGGGCTGGGAGGAGCGGACATGGCATGCAGCTATTTTCTCCCCCGCCTTATCGGGGCGGGGAGGGCCTATGAGCTTATGCTCACAGGCGATTTTCTATCGGCTCAGGAGGCCTTTTCTCTGGGGCTAGCAAGCCGCCTTGTGGAAAGAGACACCCTTTCTGACGAGGCGACAAAAACCGCAAGGGTGCTGCGGGCAAAAAACCCCATGGGGCTCAGACTTACAAAGGAAGCCATAAACATGAATATGGATGCGGGGAGCCTTGAACAGGCACTCAGCATCGAAGACCGGAATCAGACCCTGCTGCTTTTAAGAAGCATGCTCGATCCGGCCGGCAGGACAAGCCGTTTCTTTTAGGGCCTCTGCTCTGCTTGCCTTTCCCTGCCAAATGTTTAAATTTTTTTTATAAGGCGAATTTTTTTTCAAAGGAGTTCTACTATGTTCAGTCACATACTTGTGCCGACAGACTTTACTGAGAAGAGTGCCGAATCGGCAAGGATAGCTGTGAAGATGGCTTCATCCTTTAACTTCCCATGCAAGATAACCCTCCTCCACGTAATTGAGACAATAGAGGGTGCCGATTTCGAAGAGTTTGCCGATTTTTATGAGAAACTCAGAAAACGTTCGGAAAAGAAACTGGATGAAATGATCAATACCTTCTCAGGAGATGGTTTCAAGCTCTACAAGAAGATACTCCTCGGTAACAGGGTCAGGAAGATTCTCGATTTTATAAACAAAGAGGGCGTTGATCTGGTAGTGCTCAGTTCCCATAAGGTTGATCCCAAGGGCGGTCTTGAGGGCTGGGGCACGATCAGCTATAAGGTGGGCATGCTTGCGCATTGTCCGGTTCTGATGGTCAAGTGATGAGGCCTGGAGCAGATAGTATCAGCAATTTGTCTATTTCCGATTATCACATCCATACCCCACTTTGTAAACATGCGGAGGGGGATCCGAAGGAATTTGTTTCAGCGGCAAAGTCTCTGGGGGTTTCTGAGATATGCTTTACCGATCACTGCCCTTTTCCGGACGGCTATGACAGGCCCCATCGCATGGAGCCGGACCAGTTTTCTCTTTACCGGGAGATGACCAGCGACCTCTGCGAGGTCTCAGGTCCCCATGTGCTTTTTGGAATAGAGGCCGATTATTACGAGGGCTGTGAGGCGCACCTCAGGGAATGGCTGCCCCGGCAGGGCTTTGATCTGGTGCTGGGCTCCGTGCATTTCATCGGTAACTGGGGCTTTGATGATCCTGATCAGAAGGGGCGGTGGAGATCGGTTGATCTGAAGACGGCCTGGCGTGAGTACTTTGCCCTTTTGGCAAGGCTTGCGATGTCTAGTCTCTTTGACGTTGTGGCCCATTTAGATCTCCCCAAAAAATTCGGTCACAGGCTTACAGATAAAGAGATGATAGAGATGGCCTCCCCGGTTCTCGACCTTATAGCGGCTTCAGGTATGGGCATTGAACTTAATACGGGAGGGCTGCGCAAACCGGTAAATGAAATCTATCCGTCCGCCCTTATCCTTGGTCTTGCAAAGGAAAGAGACATACCGATATGCTTCGGTTCAGACGCGCACGCCCCTAATGAAGTTGGCTTTGGTTTTGCGGATGCACTCGTTCTTGCCCGGTCAGCCGGTTACACCGAGTCTCTTCTGATGCGGCAGAGGAAAAGATCATTTAAGCCGCTGCCGTTTATCAGCGATAATCCTCCGAGCCATCACCGGCATTGAAGGGAAGACAGGAAAAAAACATCTCCTGGAAAAGCGGGAGCCCGGACAGCTCCACATATTGCATTTTCCTGGCCACGCGGGTGGCCTCTTTTCTGATGGATGAGTTCACAAGGGCAAGATATGCCCCCCTGGCAGCCGCGTTTCCGACAGGTACCACGGCGGGACTTCCAATGTCGGGTATGAGGCCTATGGCCTCTGCGTCACAGGGCTCTATCGCGTTTCCACCTGCTCCTGCAAGGTAAATGCGCCTTATCCTGGGCCTTCCCGCTTTCTCCCACAGCACCATGGCCCCCGCATGGATGGCCGCCTTCGCCATCTGCACCTCGGCTATGTCGCGGTGGGTCATTACGATATCATGTCCTGTGCCGGACCTTGAGGCAGGGACAAGCAGAAACTCAGTCCCGTCCCGGCCGGCGCGGAGTTTTTCATCTCCTCTACTGTCGATAAAAGATCCTCCCGCAGTTACTATGCCTGCCTTTATCAGGGCCGATGCTGCCGAAATAACTCCGGAGCCGCATATACCTATGGCCGGAAGATTTCCTATGGTACTTACCTTTGCCTCCCAGGTGATCGGATCAACCGAAACCCTGTCAATGGCCCCGGGCATCGCCTTTATCCCGTGTCTTATATGCCCCCCTTCAAAGGCAGGGCCTGCCGCTGTGGAACAACAATAGGTAGATGAAGCATTCCCAAGCACTATCTCGCCGTTGGTTCCTATATCAAGCAGAAGACAATGGGATTTCTTTCTGTGGATGGAAGCGGCAATGGTGCATGCGATTGTGTCGCTTCCTACAAAGGCTGCCTTGAGGGGTAAAAGGTGTACATAGGCTGAGGAAGAGACCTTGAGGCCGATATCCCTGGCCTTCAGGTCCTGTGCCTCGGTGATGATCGGGCGGTAAGGGGCAAGAGAAAGGCTCCAGGTATCAAACCCCAGCAAGAGATGGTGCATGACTGTATTTCCCACCACTACCGCATCAACTATCCTTTCCGTCTCTGTCCCGGCTGAGGCGGCCATTTCTGCGAGCATTTCATTGAGACACTCTATAATGAATCTGCTGAGTTTCAGTGTCCCTTCTTTATGCCTTTTGCAGTAGCTTATGCGGCTTATGACGTCGTCCCCGTACCGGATTTGGGGATTGAGCCTCGAAGCAACCGCCTTTTCATCGCCGTCTTCAAGATCAACCAGACAGCCCACAACGGTTGTCGTGCCTATATCGAATGCGGCTCCGTAAATCCGGCAATCGCCTCCGGCATAAATACCTACCAGCTCCCGTTCTTGTCTTAGGGCGGCGCAGAGGCGCGTTTCTCCGGACCTGAGGATATCGGAGAGTTTTTTGACAGAAAAGGAATCGGCCACGAAATGAGAAGCCCGGCAGGCTTTACCAATAGCATTGGAAATCCTTTCCATTTCGTCGGCGGAGCCGGAACTCTCCGAGAGTTTTAAGGGGAAGGACTTGACGCCGGGCTTTGCAGGGGTCTTCCTGAGAGCCAATGCACCAGTAAGGATGGTGACCCCGGAATTCTGCCATTCGGATGGTATCCTGATAACGGCGGAGCCTTCTACGTTCAGGGCGCAGGCGAGTCTATGGCCGGAATGGATGAGGTCCCCAAGGAGGGCTTTTTCATCATCCGTCGGGGAAGAAAGAGGATATGAAGACCACTCGACAATCACCCTGCATTTTCCGCATTTCAGGCGGCCGCCGCAACCTGATGGAATTGATATCATGGCGCTTTTAAGGATATCAAGGAGGCTTTCTCCATCCCTGTTTGCCAGTACCTTACCCAGGGGCTCAACCTTTATGAATCTTTCTTCCAAGGGACTTTCAGGCATCTTTCAGTCCCCGGATGCGAGAAGCTCCCGAATCTTCCTTACGCCGTCTGCCGCGTCTCTTGCGTAGGCATCGGCTCCGCAGACATCAACGACAAATTTTCCGGTCAGTGCGGCGCCTCCGCAAATTATCTTGATTTTCGATGTCATGTCGCTTCCTTTCAGGAGACGAACCGTATCGAGCACGTGCGGGTCTCCGGTTGTGAGGAGGGAAGATAAGCCTACAACCCTGGCGTCTTCCTTCCGCACTGCATCCAGAAATCTCTCCGCAGGGACATTTTCACCCAGATCCACCACACGGAATCCCGCGCTTTCAAGAAGGAGCTTTGTAAGGTTCTTTCCTATGTCATGGAGGTCTCCGAAGACGGTTCCTATGACAACGGTCCCCGAATCAAAGCCCTTTCCTTCACCGCCTGCCGTAAGCGCCGGTTTTACAATATCCATGCATGACTGCATTGTTTTTGCGGACATCATCATTTCAGGGACGAATATCTGCCTCTTTTCGAACCGCTCCCCCACTGTATTAAGCCCGGCGATAAGGGCGTCGTTGACAATCAGTTGGGGATCAATGCCGATTGAAAGGGCCTTTTCAGTAAGCTCAAGGGCACTTCTTTTCCTTCCGGCCATGATCGCCTCTTTGAGAGCCTCAATGATATTATCATCGCCCGTTTGATGGGCCTGCGCTCGAGCGGCGGTTATGCTACCCTCCAACTTTCCTGCATACCTTAGATATGCAGAGCAGAATTCATCTCTTGAAAGGATCATCTCCGCAATATATAGAGCCTTTTTCATGACAGGATCGGTAGGGTCCATGATGGGGCAGATGAGTCCGTTTTGGGCTGCCATGGCAAGGAATATCGCATTGATTGCGCTACGGTCAGGAAGCCCGAATGAGATATTGCTGAGACCAAGAGTGAGATTAACGCTTAAGGTTTCACCTATAAGACGAAGGGCTTTCAGCGTTTCCAGACCCGCGGCATGGTCAGCGCTCACGGCCATGGCAAGGGGATCAAAAATTACGTCATTTCCTGGGATTCCCTCTTTTTCGGCCCGGCTTAAGATGGTCTGCGCTATTTTCAGGCGGCCTTCGGCCTCTTTGGGAATGCCCGAGTCATCCATAGTAAGGGCAATCACCGAGGCGTTGTATTTTTTTACCAGGGGAAGAATCTGATCCAGTTTGTGTTTTTCTCCATTTACAGAGTTAATTAAAGGTGTTCCAACGTATACTTCAAGCGCGGCATCAAGCGCTTGAGGATTGGCGGAATCAATGCATAGCGGCATATCGGTCATTACCTGGATGGCTCTGACAGCCTCACGAAGCACCCTTGGTTCATCAATACCTGAGACGCCGACATTCACATCAAGGATTTTGGCTCCTGCCTGAAGCTGGATTTCGGCCTCATGAATGAGGACTGACAGATCCCCCTTTTCGATGGCTGCGGCAAGTTTCTTTCTACCGGTCGGGTTTATTCTTTCCCCTATGATAACAAGCGGGCCGCCCCTCTCTATAGCAACCTCCACGGACCTGCCTCTCAGGAGAGTTCTGGCGGGGCCGGAAGGAGAGGGAAAGCTGAGGGATTTTTTGCTTTTAAAAGACGTATTGTCGCTTCTGATCTTCCCGTATTCAGCCGCTGTGACCAGGGCGGTCCTCACATTTTCATCCGGGGTTCCGTAAGTAAGACCCACTGTATCTATGGAGAAGTTTTCAAGAGGCGCTCCGCTATCGATGAGTCTTCGTACCTCGGATGCCACCTCGGCAGGGGTGCCGTTTTTCATAAGAACCGGGTTTATGCGCGCGTTTACGGCCACCTCTGGCCCAAGCATCTGCCGTGTCTTCATTACGTCAGAACCGAATCCTATTTCAAGAAAGGCAAGGTGCCTTACCTTGGCATATCCGGGGAGGGCCTCGTTTACCGAGCCGCAGTGGTGTATGCCCAGGGGATGGCATTCGTCTGCTATCATGTTGTCGTATTGGAGAAGAAAACTCTCGTATGTTTCAAGCGAGACCTGTTCTATGGTGCAGTTGGGCAGTACATAAAATGTAGGGTCGCACATTGGTGTCACATCCACTGCGCCGGTTCCGGTGGTCTTATGATTGAAGCGAAAAAGCTGGATCATGGTCTCGGTACATACCCTGAGCAGATGGTGGCAGAGTTCGGGCCGCTCGAAATAGTCGAAGTAGAAATTGTCTCCCCTCAGTTTCAGCGCGAGGTTTTGTACACCTGTTGTGTTTATGTCCCCCACCACCTTGCCGTATTTTGACCGGAGATATTCTATTTGCTTTATCATGTCGGACATGGGAGGCGTATGAAATAGATCTGGAACTTTCAGTTTCATGATCTCCTTTTCCGACAGGTTCAGCGGCATTGCCCACGGGAGGGCGTCATCCTTGAAGACTATTTCGCATCCGAATACAGCGGGAAGCATAACCATTCCGAAGGTTATGAGGGGCTTGGGACCTGGATTCGGGTTTCCGAGCCCCACGTCTCCGAACCGTTCATGGAGACATTTTTCGATCATCATCCTCGCCCTTATCCTTGTCTCGGGATCAAAATAGTAATCCCGGCCAAAGGAGATGCCGTAATTTGTATAGAACCAGTCGGGATAAAAACCTACGCCAAGCGGTATATGCTGCCTTTCTGTCATGAAAGTCTCCCTGTGAAGTGCAAAATGGGTTTATTGCAGAGCCTATCTGTTTCTGTTATAAAGTCCAAGCTGTTTATGCCAAATACGAGAACTATTTGCAACTATGAGATCACAAGGCTTAGGGGGGGATAGAGCGATCTTTCTATAGACTAGTGTCCATCCGGAAATGAGATAGTTTCGTCGAGTACAAGGCGGGCGATAATTTTAACCACAGGAATACATTGACGTATTTCGAGGATTAAAATTTGAGCCCAACGCCGAAATCGGTGAAAATAGCCATTTCCGGATGGACACTAGACTAGCCTCTGGGAAGACCTCTGAGCGCAAACTCAAGGACAGATATCAGGCAAGGGTTTCAGGCTAAAAGGCAGTGGGGTCAATTTAGCGCTCAACAAAGGGAGACAAGAGATATGAGCTTCAAGAACATGCTTTATGAGGAAAGGGATCGCATCGGGATTATCACGTTAAACCGTCCGGAAAAGCGAAACGCCATGGGAAGAGAATTTGAGCAGGAGATCAGCAGGTGTCTTTCCGAGGCGGCTCGAACCAGAAGCGTCAAGGTGATCATAGTAAAGGCCAACGGGCCTGTTTTCTGCTCGGGCCATGACAAGGTTGAAATTCTCCATCGGCCGGTGGGTGAGGTGAGGGATTTCTTTCAGACCTGCATAGACCTTTTCATGCTCATGCGCTCGGTGCCCCAGCCTATCATCGCGCAGGTGCACGGGATTGCCATGGCCGGAGGATGCCATTTCGTAGCAGGCTGCGACCTTGCCGTTGCCGCTGAAAAGGGTGCCCAGTTCGCCATGACCGGCATCAAGATCGGCTACAACTGCTCAACGCCCACCGTGGCTGTAAGCCGTGCCATCGGCTCCAAGAAGTGTCTGGAGATGCTCTTTACAGGCAACTTCATATCCGCAAGGGAGGCGCTTGCCTATGGACTTGTGAACCGTGTGGTGCCGGATGAAAGGCTTGGAGAGGAGACCTGGAATCTTGCAACCGAGATATCCCAATACAGTCTGGAGGTGCTTGGTACCTCCAAGGAAGTCTTCTATCAACAAAGGGACATGGCGGAGCGTCAGGCCTATGTTTTTGCCAAAGAGATGATGGCCTCCCAGGCCCTCTGGCCGGAAGGCATTGAGGGCATGACCGCTTTTAATGAAAAGAGGAAGCCTTTTTGGCCTGAAAGGTAAAATAGATCAGATTATGCTTTCGGCCAGTTCCATGATGCGGGATTTTTTCGTGAGTCCCGATACCCACTCTTCAGGAATGGCCTCCATGCCCAGATGGGCACCCAGGATCATGCCGACGGCCATTGCGCGCGCAGCATTGTCGCCTCCTGCCATTACCGCCTGGATAAGTGCCTCCCGGAGGTCCTTTTCATATTTGCAGACAAGGTGGACTATGCCCGGGAAGGCATCCGGCGTATGACAGCTCTGCCCGAACCTGGATATCTCCGAGATGCTGTCCTCGCCTATAGAGTCACGTCCAGCACTAAACCAGCTCTCGATGGGCAGGCCGGTGAACCGTTCCGCTGCTGTTTTCTCCATTGCATCAGAGGGCCGAGCCCCCTTGAGGATGTGAAAAAGGAGGCGAGCGAAAAACTCCGAGCAGTCAACCGTTAAAGGGTCTCTGTGCGTCATGGCCGTCTGGGCTCGGGCCGCAGCCACAAGACCTGCAAGGTCTTGGCTGTAAAGCGCCGCAAGAGGTGCTATTCTGATCGCCCCTGAAAGGTCATTGGACATGGAGCCCGCATCGGAGGCCTTCTTACCCGCTGCATAGTTTGCAAGTGTTCCACGGGTTGCCTGATCCATATATCCTTTATAATCTTTGAATAGACTCCTCCAGCGCCATGAGAAATCCTCCAGGTCAAATTTCTTCTTGGCAGAGGTGGATTCCAGAAGCACCATTTCCTGATCGCCGTAATGCGTAAACCCACCCTTATCCTTGCTGGGATGATATGAATCAGGCAGAGGTTTCAAAAACGTATCGACCCGTCCGAATTTCTGTTTGATGATTTTTGTTTCATAAATCCAATGCACACCAAGGGCCAGGGAATCAGCGACAAACGACCCTAGAATCATTCCGTAAGCGTTATTTTTCATCTTTTCTCCTAACCCCCATGCCCGGGCAGGGCACAACGAAGGATGAAAATCACCCCCACCCTGCCTCCCCCGTCGAGGGGGAGGAGTTCCGTATATCTGATGGAGCTGAGATTGAGCTGCGGCTGGAGGTTGGGCCTGATTTTTTCAGTAATGGCCTTCTTTTTACTCCGAGCTTACCACCAGCACCTGGCCCGGATAGATGGCACTATCGGCCCGCAAGTTATTCAGACGAAGCAGCTGATTAAGTGAAATATCGTTTTTTGCCGCAATGCTATAGGGCGAATCGCCCTTGACCACTCTATAGGTACGCTCTCTGGGAGCAGAAGCTTTGGTGCTCTCTTTTGGGCTGAGAATCAAAGTTTGCCCTATATTGAGCCTATTGCCCTTAAGGCCATTTAACCCTCTTATCTTGCTTACGGTGGTGCCAAAGCGCTTTGCAACGGCAGAGAGGGTGTCACCCTTTTTGACTTGGTATGTGGCAGGGCAGGAGACGTTTTTTGCTTTATGCGATGCCGGCCACTGTTTGGAAGCAGACTGCCTGGTAGTTATGGGTATTTTTAGATTGGTTCCGGGCCTGAGTCTTGTTATAGCGCCTTTATTCAGAGAGTTGAGAGAGATAATCGCGCCCGTTGTGGTTCTGTATTTCTTGGCTATTGAATAGACACTCTCTCCCCTTGCTACTTTATGGATAGTATATCTTCTGAAAACCGGCGGACTCCATCCGGGCATATCATTCATTTTCGAGAGAAACATCAAGCCGGTTCCGGCTGGGAGGTGTATCTCGTATAGGCGATCAGGGGTAGCGTCCTGCCTCAATTCTGGATTAAGTTCAATGAGTACCTCATTGGGTAGTGACAGGCTGGAAGCAATTGTATTCAGATGGATCGTCCTTTCAACAGCTACCTTTTCAACTGGAATAGGATCATCAGTGGGAGGCAATTGGAATCCGTGGGCTTCAGGATCGGCTATTATGTGAAGAGTCGCAAGGAACTTGGGTACGTACGAAGCGGTTTCGCGCGGAAGCCTTTCGTATAAATCCCAAAAGTTATCCAGATAATTTATCCTCTGACTCTTTATAAAGCGCAATACAGTTCCTTCTCCACAGTTATATGCGGCAAGCGCCGTAGTCCAGTCTCCGAAGATCTGATGAAGTTCTTTGAGATAATCTATGGCCGCCCTGGTTGATTTTTCCGGGTCCATCCTTTCATCAACCCATGTCCCTCTTTTGAGTCCGTATTTATATCCTGTGGAGGCAATGAACTGCCACATACCTAGCGCTCTGGCAGGCGAAAGTGCCCTCGTCTTAAAGCCGCTTTCGATAAGCGGGAGCCATGAGAGTTCTTCAGGAAGTCCTGCTTCCCTGAGCGCTTTGACAATCCCCGGCCTGTATTTACCTGATCTCTGGTAGGCTGCCAGAAAGAAAGAGCGTTGCGCTCCTTTCAATTGCTTAAGTGCCTCTTCAACGTGGTTGTTCATTACCATAGGGATGGCGGTATGATAACCGTTCACCGCGGTGTGTCTTGAAGAGTATATCTCCACTATCCTCTTTGAGATGGTAAATCTCAGGTCGTCCACCTGCTGGAGGAGTTCAGGGCTTCTCTTTAAATCAACAGTCAGGATTAGGGCATAGGCCTGATCTAGTGCGGATATGGCCCCGTCCGTGTCCTTCTGATCCCAGAGATCTGATGATGTCTGACAAAACTCGAGGGCAGAGTCGAAAATCGCTTGGTCAGGCCTGTTGTCAGACAGTTCAGAAGGTGTTTCTTCGCTTCGATAATCCTCTATGCCTTCGGCCTTATCACTGCTCAATTGCGAGGTAGTGCTATTATCCCTTTGGCCGAAAACCCCTTGAGACCTTTGGGATACCGGTGCCTGATCTTTAGCCGTAGTCTTAGATCCCTGCTCTTCTTTGACGGATGCGGGCTCCTCGATGCCATGAGCTTTCATTGTTCGCATGTCTTCGTTGATCTGCGATGGAGTTCCTTGAGGTTCATCCGGTTTGTTAAACGAATCGCCGGGACCCGCATTAGGACCGTGGAGCGAGCAGGCCGAGAGGATAACGGCAAGTAAAAATAAAATGCCTGACTTCATTGAAAAGTGCCCCCTCTTTAAGAATGGTTGTGCACCTAGACCGGGCGGGAAAAGATGCATTTTGGTCAAAGGGTAACTTCTATATAACCAGGCACGCAGTATAAATGATGGGCTGCGCAGGGTCAACCTTCTTTACCGGCTCTCCTTTTTTGCCGGGTCGGTATCGGGGAATTTCAATCGAGAAAAGAAGGCCGGGCTCATCGTTAAAAGACGTCCCCGACCCCTCGGGAAGAGTCAAACAGAGATGAGATGGAAGAAAGAATTTTCGTAACCGTTCACGGTTTCAAAGGTTGAGAGGTTCAATGTTGCGTTTTTGACCGCTAATCCGATCTTTGGGCGGTATTTTGCATGAGAATTCCCCGGCTCCGCCGTTTGAGACCCGGAGATGGACACCCGATCCAGCGCTATTTGGCAAAGTTAACAGGGTTTATCAGCCGATCAGGGCTTCAATTCTATCCCTGTCCCTAACCCTGAACGTTGAACCCAGAACCTGTGAACCCTTACAGATATTGTTCAGGGTTTCCAGGAGGGCAGATGGACCGGGCTGGTCAACGGCACTCCAGCATTCATAAAGCGAAGCGGATTAACCGATTCAATCGTTAGATTTGCCATTAACCTTTACGGAGCGCCTCCCCTGGAGGGTAAGGAATTCGCTTCCTACCGGGCTAAGACAGATGTCGAGACCATCGTAGGAGCCGCTTTGGTGCTGCACCTGCCTACAGGTGATTACATGGAGGATAAGCTTATCAATCTGGGCTCGAATCGCTTTACCTTTAGACCCCAACTGGGGGTGGTGCATGGATAAACTTGTCATTGACGAACAGGACTTAGCCACTTATGTTACAGAAGCCCTACAGGGCAAGGGCGCAGCCCAAAAAATCCTAGTGGGGGCTCAAACCATGCAGATGAGCGCTCTTCATTAGCCTGCAAAGATGGAGTAAGGTCGTGACATCAAGAAAAGAGCTGACGGAAATACACTTCGGGCCTCTCTGGTTTCTGCCGGGCGACAACTACGGAATATATCCATATTGTCATTCTCTTTACATTGAAGGCCCCGGTATATTGATTGATCCGGGATCAAACCGTGAAAGATTGATGGAGATAAGGCAAGACCCTGGAGTGAATGAGGTATGGTTAAGCCACTTTCACGAAGATCACTTCCTGAACCTTGATCTCTTCGATGACCTTCCCCTGAAAACTTCCGAGCCTGAGGCAAGGGTGATGGGCGACATAGAACTCTTCCTGGACGCCTATGACACACCTGCGGAGCACAGGCATTACTGGAAGGAACTTTTTATAGAGCAATTCCGATTCAAGCCGAGGAACGCGGCAGGTTTTTTGAGGGGAGGGGAAACAGTAAGAGCTGGAGATGTAACAATCGAAATCATAAGCGCACCGGGGCATACACCTGGGCATACCGCCTTTTTCTTCAGGGAGCAGGCTGTCCTTTTCCTCGGAGACTATGATCTTTCACGATTCGGCCCCTGGTATGGAGACAGGAATTCATCCATCGAGGAGACAATCGCCTCCGTCAACATGCTGCGAGGAATAAATGCCGATGTTTGGATCACAGCTCACGAAACAGGGATCTATGAGGATGAACCGGGCGCTGCGTGGGATGAGTATCTTGATGTGATAAGGAGAAGGGATGAGAAGATACTCGACCTCCTTGATCGTCCTATGAATCTCGAAGATCTTATGGCCCATTGGATCATTTACGGGAAGCCGAAAGAGCCAAGGGTCTTCTTTGAACTTGGAGAGCGCCTCCATATAGGAAAACATCTGGAAAGGCTCTTGAAGAAAGGCGCGGTCAAGCGCGTTGATGGAAAATTCGTTAAGCCAGATGCCCTCTAATAACTCCTTGCGGTCGCTCAGAAAAGGTGCTAATGAACGCCCCTCTGCGCCGCGCACGACAAATTTTCTACAGAGGTTCTATTTTGGAACAGCATGAAAAAAAGATCATAAAGTTGACCACTTCATCGCATGCCCTGGTGCATCTGCTTGAGGGGGTCATCCCGCCGCTTATTCCCTTACTCATGCTTGAATTCTCAACAGACTACTTTCACATGGGCCTTGTGGTCACGGTTCTTTCCTATGCCTTCGGCTTCGGCTCCCTTCCCGCGGGATTCGTTGTTGACCGCATCGGACCCAGGAGATTGATAACAGCCTATCTCTTCGGCACCGGTGCAGCCTCACTCCTTGTTATCGGCGCAGGCTCACTAATAACTTACGGAATATTGATGGGCCTGGTGGGCCTTTTTTGCAGCCCGTATCACCCGGCATCCAACGCCCTTATCTCGGTTGGGATTAAGGAGAAGGGAAGAGTCTTCGGAATCCACGGCATAGCAGGGAGCCTCGGAGTCGCCGTCGTGCCCGTGGTATCGGCCTGGATCGGGACATACGCAGGCTGGCGTGGACCCCATATCCTTTACGGTATCATCGGACTGGGCCTTGGTTTTTATTCACTGACCATTAGAAGGCAGAAAACGGAAAAGAAGACTGGGGCTGATAAACCAAAAGAAAAAGGCGCAGAGCAGAAGATATCCCTGCTCAACCTGATATTCTTTTTCATCTCTGCCATGGCCCTCGGCCTCACATATAAGGGTATCATGACCTTTCTTCCCGCCTACATGGGAGAAAACGTCACCTGGGCCGGCATGAGCGTCAACAAGGTGACATTGGGTGGAACCGTTACAACGCTTGCGCTCCTTTCAGGAGCTGTGGGCCAGTACATCGCAGGAAGGCTGGTTGACCGCATTTCCGCTGAAAGGCTCTACCTCCTTTCAATAGCTGTGGGCACGATATGCGTATTCATAATGTCTGTATCTACCAATGTGATGCTCATAGCAGCCGCTGTGGTCTATGCCTTTTTCTATTTCTCGACTCAGCCCATTCAGAATTACCTTCTTTCAAGATACTTTCCCCCCCACCGGCAAGGCATGGGCTACGGCATACATTTCTTCATCACCTTTGGAATAGGCTCTACCGCAGCGGCCGTGTCAGGATACCTTGCGGATCAATTCGGGCTAAGGTCCGTTTTCTACTTCATGGGTATGTGCTTCATCCTCTCCTGCGTCGCCTCCTGGATACTCCTTGTGCGCACAAGAGAAAAGTAGTCCGGCACACCGTATTGGAATCAGAGCCTTTTTTACCGTGAAAATACACCACGCCGTTCCGTCGGTATCGGGGCCGTAATCGCAGATGAGAAGAGCAGACCGGGCTTTAAGAGACGATACCGATGCCGACCCCGAAAACGCTTTGGAAACAGAGAAGAGATTGAAAGAAGATTTTCATCCTCAAGGGCGATGCAAATCGCGTCATGAAAATTGGCATAAATATTGCTTCCTAATAAATAAGGTGGGTCGTCAGAATCAGGACACCGGCCGCTTGAATAAAACAGTTTTTC
>Ga0210022_1000995_pt1 | contig 19384 bp, 19 predicted proteins | sample CryGeymeta201520_FD_183984 | JGI IMG/M metagenome (GOLD analysis project Ga0210022, IMG submission 183984) | Groundwater microbial communities from Crystal Geyser aquifers in Utah, USA - Crystal Geyser metaG 2015-20 (SPAdes) (version 2) | ecosystem: Environmental > Aquatic > Deep subsurface >... | reverse complement strand
ACCCACAAAAACAAGGGGACGTTGACTGGACCACCCCCCACGCCGCCCGCTTCAAAGCCGCGATGGACGACGACTTCAACACCCCCGAAGCCGTGGCGGTGCTGTTCGATCTCGCCAACGAAGTGAACCGTGCCCAATCGCCGGAAGTCGCCGCGCAACTCAAAGCGCTGGGCGGCGTACTCGGTTTGCTGCAAAGGGATGCTCAAGCGTTCCTGCAAGGCAGCACGACGGCTGGCGGATTGGACGACGCCGCGATCAACGCACAGATCGCAGCACGCATCGCTGCCAAGAAAGCGAAAGACTTCGCCGAGGCGGACCGTATCCGCAAGGAATTGCTGGAAGCCGGGATCGTGCTGGAAGATACCGCGCAGGGGACGAGCTGGCGCAGGGCTTAGGGGAGTTTGCCCGCGGCGACTAGGCGGTTGACTAGCGTATTAGGGGACAACCAGAGCATGATGTCATCAAAGCCGTCCTGCATTGGTTCATGGCTGATGAATACTCGGTCATCCGCCAAATTTGCCAGTTCGTCTGCACTGTTACCATTTTGCCCATTACCGCCAGTTGAAAATATTAAAGCAGGAACGCCAGGCGCAGGGGTAAGCGAAATACTACCCGTACTTCCACAGGAAGGCGGCGAGGTAACAATGCCATTAGCTGAAGAGCAAACAAGTAAATAGGTAAAACTGCCTGAATTAAGGCCAGAGATTCCTGTCGCGCTCATGCCACCAGTCTTTGTAAATACAAAAGGATTCCCTGAAGGACTCCATTTAGTGACGGCATACCGGATGGGATTGCCCCAAGAGTCCAGCACCCTACCAGTACTATCCCCGCCTGATATGCCTAAAGTAGCGGCGGGTACGAACCCGTCATAGAAATCGGAGCAATCCCCGTTGGTGGAGGAACCACCCGAAGCAAAGTTCTCCACACCGTTGGATGTGGCTATGGCTGGACACGGCAATCGATCGTTGATGATCGCGTAGCCGATCAGTGCCTGCTGGATCCCCTCTAGCTGTTTTCTTGTTTCAATAAGCCGTTGCTGCTCCATCTGCGACGATATGGTTGGCACCAACCCGCCCAGCAACAAACCGACAATCATCAGCACCATGGCCATTTCGACCAGGGTGAAGCCACTGGATTTTCGAGGTGCTATAAACATCACTGCAGGATATCCATTCATGGTGCGACGATAATCACTTGATCGTTAAAAGTGCCGGAGCGGGTTTTGTTTTCATAAATAAAATCGGCCGGTGTCGCGTTTTCTGACTCCAGATAATTAGATGGGCACGCATTAGGTGCGATAGTAGTGCCGGTAGTGGGGCAAAGTGCAATTGGGCTGGCAGCACGAGATTGGCCATTGAGGGCGCCGCCCGTCATTGTGATGACAGCTCGCTTGTCGTCACCTCCCGCGCTGCCGTTGACTGTCAAGCATGAGGGCGGCGTCCCCCCCGGCAAAGGGGTGCAGGAATTGCCCCCAGCGGGAGCGTATCCGGGCGAAATGGCGTAATACATGACCCGGTTCCATTGATTGCGGGTGAACCAGGCATAGGCGGGATCCACCGGATCGACCGAAGGATCCACCACCACATCCCTCAAACGTATGCGTTCCACACCGGGAACCAGAGTGCCGGTGAAGGTCACCGTCACACTTCCATCCGCATTCAGCCCGCTACTTCCATCCGCTTTCAGCGCGCTAATGGTGGCGTTCATCCCCGCGACCTCGCTGGCGCTAAAATTATTACCACTGACCTTCACGCGCACCTGATTGACATCACTCAAATCATGGAGCCGCCACAATCTCAAGCCTTTGAGCGTCCCGGTGATGCTGATGGTCGGTGTGTCGGTAATGTAGACGATATCGCAGTATGCGCGTGCATCTGCCAGACCGTTATACCCAGAGTTCAATGTGCATGTTACACCGGCACTGCCGCCCGCCAGTGCATAGCCTGGAACTCCCGTCCACACCGCACCCATCGGCAACAGGCCGCTATAAGTATTGGCGGCGCCAATGAAAGGTTTGGAAGCATCGGTAAAAGGCAGAGACGGGTCAACAAAAGGTGCAGCAAATGGAAATGCGCCCCATACGGTGTAATAAGTATTGAGCAGCGGTAATTGCCTGAATCGTTTACCGACGACTTTCTCCACCGATGGCCACAGGTCGCTACCGGAGATCGTTATCAGATGATCGTTGTAGGTGGACGCGCCGCCCGCTTGGTCGTTGGGGGTCAATTTCTTGAAGCTCGTCGGTGAGTTCACGACACTCTCAAGATAGTGCATGGAGTTGTTCTCATTCTCGGTCGAGCGCACTTGTGCGGACAAGGGTTTCCCGGGGGCAAAAACAATGGCGATCAAATTATTGGCCGTGACATTGCCAGAGAGGCTGATCGTTCCTGTTGTCTCGCTATTTATCGGAGTGCTGCCGTTTGCATGAAATGAGTCGGAAACGACATACCAAAGGTGCTCCATTGCTGAATCCCGAATATCGGGTAAGCCAAGGGTCCTCCACGGGAGTCTGCCTACGAGTGAGGAGCCTGCTGCCGAACAATTAGATTCTGCCGAACCATCATTACCAGTGTCTGGGCATGGGAGTTCACCGGGGCGGTTCGGGTCACTGACCGCATACCCAATCAACGCCTCCTTCGCCTGTGCCAGCGCTTCCGCCGTGGTCTGGTTGCGTTTGTTGTTGATCGCGGTGCTGCTTAAGGAGGTGACGAAGGCGGTGGTGATGCCGATCACCAGGATGACGAGCATCACCAGCAGCGCGCCGCCGCGCTGGCCGTTTCTGCTTGAACTAAGTGTGTGATAGGTCGGCATCGTGCGCGCGATCATTGCAAATGGATAAGATTCAACGTTGAAATGTCAGCCTGTATCACGGCTAGACCAAATGTACTTCAACACGTTTACCCAATGCCGCAGCATATTTTCGCAGCGTGCTCAAACTGGGTGAATGTTTGCCGGATGCCAGCGCACTTTCCAGGCGCGCAATGGCGGGGGCTTTGGTTCCCATGCGCTCCGCCACTTGCGATTGAGTCAAACCCGCAGCACGGCGCGCAGCCAGTATCTCGTCCAGGATGGCAAATTCCTCTTTATTCAAACGTTCATGCTCGGCCTGAACGGCGGGATTTTTCAGCATTCTGGCGACCATCTGTTCATGCGTCATGATTTTTGTTTTCATTGTTTGATCTCCTTCATCCTTTTTTCTGCGATCCTGCGCTCATGCAGCGGGGTCTTCTGCGACTTCTTGACGAAGCAATGCAGCATGACAATTTTCTGGTCCAGCATCGTGCAATAGAACACGCGTGCGATACCTTCCGCCACCTTTAGTCGCAACTCGAACAACCCACCTCCAAAGGCTTCGGTATGAGGTTTGCCGAGGTTTGCACCATAGATCGCCATCCGCTTCGTCAAACAAATATAGCGCGCTTGCAAGGTCACAGGCATGGCCATAATTGCCGCTTGGACTGCATCGTCGTAATAAGTGACGGTGTAGTTCACGCGTAGATAATAACAAATATGTTAACTAGCTTCAACGTGAGATTTTGACTGTCTTTATTCGGCGGGTGTCATCTGCGCCGGATTCAGTTCGATGCGCTGTCCGACCTTGACTTCGACCGGCTGCGGTTTGCCTGGCACGGTGACGCGCACGCTGGCGGGTGCCTGGCCGGGCGAGGCCACGGCATCCTGTTGCTCGCCGTTGATCCAGTAGATGCGTTTGCCGCCGCTCTTCTGGATCATGCCGTTAACGGTGAGGGTGTCGATGCGGGCGGCAGGCTGGGCGGACTTCAGCGCCCCCTGCCGTTCCAGTTGGGCGCGTTCCTGCGGGGTGAAGAACAGGCGGCCGAGTTCGGCGGATTGCGCGGCGGGTGAAGTCAGCCCGAATGCGAAGGCTGCCAATACTGACCACGCCCACGCGGAACGATTTTGCGGGGCGGGATGATTCATGGCGCGCTCCTGTTTTTCATGGTGAACCAGCCGCCGCCGCATTCGGCGGCAAGCGGCGTGCCGCCGGCGCTGTTTTCGTTGCGGGTAAGACTGCACTGATCGAGCAGAAACCAGCCTGGCAAGCGGGTGTCGAGGGTGTCAAAAAAACGCAGCAGTTGCTCTTCGTGCAGCAGTTCGATCTGCAGGCTCATCGGGCTGAAACTGAGGGAAAAATTGCCGCTATTTTGCGGCGGATTGGGCGCGTAGGGTTTTTGCGGGCCGATGGTGTATTTGAAATCCGGCACCATCTTTTGCGCGCGCAATTGTTCCAGCCCCTCGATCCAATCCAGCCGCTGCTCGTTGCCGATAACTTTTTGCAACACGAGGGCGTCGTATTCCATCTGGTATGCAGCCATGTTTTTCAAATCGCTTTGCGCATTGGCGAGCTGGCTGCGCGCATCCGCCTGCAGCCGCTGATCCTGTTTCAATTGCTGCAACGTTTTTTGCTCAAAACTGCTGCTGTAGCTGAACAGCGTGACCGCCCCGACCACTGCCAGCAGACAGGCAAGCAGGCTCCATTTGATATCGCCCAGATCGGCACTTGAGAAGCTCATGACGGATGCCTCCAGATGATCTTCAGGGTAAATTGGCCTTGTGCCGCTTCGCTATTTCCGAGACCGCTGATGCTGCCCTTGGAGGTGATGTCGAGCGGCAGGGCGGTGGCACTTACCGAGTATCCATGCTGCACCAGCGCCTGCTGGAAGTGTTCCAGATATTCCAGGCTGGAGCGATGGCTGGCGCCGAAGCCGCTGACCGCTCCGTCCAAAGTAATGACCTGCGCGGGATAAGGCGAAGGCGGCGCATCGGCAGCGCTGGCCCGCCATGCCAGCCTGCCCACACTGATGCGAGGGAAGTCTTCCAGCACCGCGCTTAATTCGTACAAAATTTCTCGCGGCGGATGCGAATACAGGTTCAATGCGCGCGCCAGCAGGACGGCGGCTTTCATGTCGGCGGCAGGCACGCTGCCATTGGAGAACTGGCGCTGGATGCTTTGCGTCTGCGCGCGCAGGCTTTGCGTTTGCTGCATGATCGGCTCGGCATCCCGCGCATAGTGTTCGCCCTGCCAGAAGGCCAGTGCGCTCCACAACATACCGGCCAGGGCAACGCCGCCGGCCAGCATGTAAAGCACCCGTCGCATTTGCCACAACAGGTAAAAATGGGTGTGCTCGGCATTGCCATAGTGTGCACGCGGTGTCTTGCGCGCCAGTTGTTCGAGCAGCAGCGGGGTGCTGTCCGAATCGACAAAAACATGCTTGAATTTGTGGCGCCGGGCAATCTCGTTGAGATCGAGATAGTGATAGATCAGGTCGCGCTCGTTCTCCAGCTTGCTTTGCAGCGGCACCGCGTCATCGGGGTGGCAGAGAATATAAACATCCAGCGTCTCCCCCGCCGGCGGCAGCGACAGGCTTTTCAGATACTGCCGCGTGCGCGGTGTTTCGTTGCTGATCGCGTCGATCAGATTGCCTTCGCCGTTGAGCGAAATTAGACGCGAAAAGTGCAGACGTTGCTCATGAAAATAGGTTTGGCGCAGACCCGCGTGTTTTTCCCAGGTCAGCAACAGAACATGCTCCGTCTTGATCCCCTTGAGCAGCGCCCCGCTGATATTCGGCACCGAGTAGATGCCGGCCAGCGGGACATGGCGGGAATGCAGAATTTCCAGCCACGGCGAGATGCGTTGCGGGTTGGTCAGCGCGGAAAAAACATACTCGTCATCGCGCCGCCCATCGCTCTGGCGTTTGATCAGGGTCGCCTGACGGAAAGGCGTGGTGCGGTAATACTGTTCAAATTTGCGCTCGATCAGCGCGCGCCGGTTGGAACCGAACAAGTGCGGCACCGTCTCCAGCTGAAAATCCTCCTCGATCACATCCACCAGCATCAACAACGGATGGCGGTGGCGTTCCAGCATGATGGAGAATTGCTCCCTGCCGTCGGCATCGTTGCCGAATTCGCGCACCACCGACTCGCCGCTGCGGCCGATGATATGCGCCCGAAAGGTTTCGGCGCTGAGGAACAGAATTGTGCGTGACATCAGAGTTGCACCTTGCTGATCAAATCATAAATCGGGGACAGCACCGACAACATCACCCAGCCCAGCAAGGCGCCGAGGATCAGTGTCATGGTCGGCTCGATCATCACCTGCACCTTTTTGATCGAATCTTTCACGTCGCGGTCGTAGAAGTAGCTGACGTTGAGCAGGGCCTGGTCGAGCTGGCCGGTCGCCTCGCCCACTTTCAGCATGCGCACCACCAGCGGCGGAAATATCCCCGTCTTCTGGAAACTTTGCGTCAGATTCTTGCCGGCCTCGATTTCGCCCATGACATTTTGCAGGCTTTGCCCGATGACCTGATTGTCCACCAGATCGCGCGAGTTGGCGATGCAATCCATGATCGTGATGCCGGAACTGTACATCATGGCAAAGGTATTGGCGAAGCGGGCGAGAATGATCTTGCGCAGGATGGGGCCGGTGGGCCAAATATTCAGCTTCAGATTGTCCACGTGATACTGCAATTTCGGATTGGCCAGCAGCGCCAGTTTATAGCTGCCGTAAAACACAAACGGCGCGAGCAGCAAAACATACCAGTACTCGACGAAGAAGCCCGAAGTGGCGAGCAAGATGCGCGTCTGGATCGGAATTTCCTGCCCCATGCCCTTGATGAATCCGACCAACTGCGGCACCAGGTAGATCATCAGGAAGAAAGTGATGGCCAGTACCACGGTGCCTACGAAAGCCGGGTAGATCATCATGTTCTTGGTCTGCGAGGCCATTTCGTCCTGCCACTTGAGCGATTCGGTGAGATGCTTGAACACATCGACCAGACGCCCGCTGTCCTCGCCCGCGCGGGTCAGACTGGCGGTGATCTTGTCGAACGCGTTCGGATGTTCGCTCATCGCCTGCGACAGCTTTTTGCCGCTCTCGATCGACTCCACCATACTGGCGATGATCTCGCGAAAAGCCGCCTCTTCCATGGTGTCGCGCAGATCGGCCAGACATTCCAGCAACGGCACTCCGGCGCGGGTCAGTTGCTCCAGATTGAAGAAGAAGGTGATGAGCGCGGCGCGCTTGATCCGGGTCGCGCCAAAGGATGAAACCCCGTCTTCCTCTTTGCCGCTGATCAGATCCAGCCCGCCGCGCTTGAGGCGCATCTCCAGATCGATCAGGTTGGCCGCATCCTGCAAGCCCCTGGCGGTCTTGCCGTCGCTGTCAATCGCCTTGTATGCGTAGAGCGCCATGGCGTCGGCTAACTGCGGTCGGACAGGTCAACCACGCGCATCACCTCGCCCACCGAACTGACACCCTGCAATATGCGGCGGATGCCGTCCTGCGCCAGCGGGCGAAAACCCTTTTCGAGCGCGGCGTGCTTGATGTCGCGAATGCTGGCACGGCGTACCACCAGATCGTCCAGATCCGAGTCCATCTTGAGGATCTCCATGATCGCCTGGCGCCCGGCATAACCTTGATGATGGCAAATATCGCAACCCGCCGCACGGTACAAAGTCACTTCCTCGTTGTGGTGCAGGCCGAGCAATTTGCGCTCGGCGGCATCCGGCTGATACGGATATTTGCAATGGCGACAGAGTACCCGGATCAGGCGCTGCGCCATCACCCCGATGATATTGCCGGCCAGAATGTCCGGCAGGATGCCGATGTCGAGCAGGCGCGGAATGGCCCCAATGGCTGAATTGGTGTGCAGGGTCGAATACACCTGGTGGCCGGTCATCGCCGCGCGCAGTGCCATCTCGGCGGTCGGATGGTCGCGGATTTCACCCACCAGAATAATGTCCGGGTCCTGCCGCATCAAAGAACGGATGCCGCTGGCAAAATCCAGTTTGGCCGCTTCGTTCACCGAGCTCTGGCGGATCAGCGGAATCGGGTATTCCACCGGGTCTTCCAGCGTCATGATGTTGACCGACTCGGTGTTGACGTGGCTGAGGATGGAATACAGCGTGGTGGTTTTGCCGCTGCCGGTGGGGCCGGTGACCAGCACGATGCCTTCCGGTTTGGCGATGATCGACAACAACAGCGTCAGCGCGCTTTCATCCAGCCCCAGCTGGTTGATCGGCACCAACCCCTTCTGCCGGTCCAGAATCCGCAACACCAGATTCTCGCCGTAGGAAGTCGGGTGCGAGGCGACGCGAAAATCGATGGGGCGACCGGACAGGCGCAAGGAGATGCGCCCGTCCTGCGGCGCGCGCGTCTCGGCAATGTTCATCCCGCTCATCACCTTCAGGCGCACCACCATCGCCGGCCAGAAACTCTTGTGCAGACTGCGCACCTGGCGCAGCACGCCGTCCACGCGGTAACGGATGCGCAGGAAACTGTTTTCCGGCTCGAAGTGGATGTCGGACGCGTTCTGTTGCACAGCTTCGGTGAGCAGCGCATCGATCAGGCGCACCACCGGCTGGCTGAATTCGTTGACCCCCTGTTGCAGGCCCTGATGCTCCATCTCGCCCGGCTCGATCTCGTGCAGGATGCCGTCGATGGACAGCTCGAAACCGTAATACTGGTCGATCGCGCGCAGGATATCGGATTCGCTCGCCAGCAGCGTAATCAGCCGGTACTCGTCTTTCAACAGCGCGCGCACCTGGTCGAGGGCGATGATGTTGTCCGGGTCGGCGATGGCGAGGGTGAGGTTCTTGCTGCCCGTATCGACCGAGATCGGCACCAGTTGATAGCGCCGCGCCACTTCCTTCGGGATCAGGGTGACCGCCGCCGAATCGACGATCACGGTGGCCAGATCAACCGTCTCCTGACCCAGATTTTCCGACAGCACGTCGCGGATGGTCGCCTCGGACAGAAAGCCCAGACGCACCAGCAGACGTCCCAGCGGTTGCGGCGATTTGCTTTGCTCCTGGGTGGCGATGCGCAACTGATCCTCGCTGATCACGCCTTTGGCGATCAGCAATTGACCGATGGGCTGCTGGAACTGTTGCTGCGGAACTGCCATCGTTATCCTTATTTTGCCGCGCTCAATTCGCCCAGGCGGCGCTGCGTCTGCGCGGCATCGAAGCCGGACAGGCCGGAAGGATCAAGCTGCAAGCTTTGGCGGTAGTAATCTGCCGCCAACTTGCGCTGCCCGAGGTGGTCCAGACTGACCGCAAGATTGTAGGAAAACTGGGGGTTGCCCGGAGCCAGCGCCAGCGCGGTGAAATACGCCTGCTGCGCCTCGGCCCAGCGCGATTGGTCCATATAGACATTGCCCAGCGCGTAGTGCAAGGCAGCCGAGCGCGGTTGACTGTCCAACATTTGGCGCAGCCGGATCTCCGCGTCTTCGGAATTTGGCGCGGCGTAGAACGTCATCGCCGCCAGCGCCACCGGGTCGCGCGGATCAAGCTGCAACACTTGCCGGTAAAACTGCTGCGCCTGCCGATCATTGCCGCTTTGTTGCGCGATCGCGCCCAGCCCGAGCAAGGCATCGCGGTTGCGCCCGTCCTGTGCCAGCACATTGCGGTAGCCGGCGCCGGCCGCCGCATAATCCCCGCGTTGATAAGCTTGCCATGCGTCCTGCAAAGCGGGGGTAATCGTGTCCGCCTGTATCTTGCGCCGAATGGCGAGGCGCGGCGGACGCGGCTCAGTCACCCTGTCCGGGCGCGGCTTGGCCACCACCGCTGCCGGCGGAGCAGCCACCGGCGCTTGTGCCGCCGCTTGCACTGGCGGGGTCGGCACCTCGGCCACAGGCTCCGGCTCAATTGCCGCGACCAAGCGCGGCGGAGGCGGAGGCGTCACCTGTTGCGGTGGCGGCGGCACCGCGCGCACAGCCATCTGTTGCACCGGCGGATTGAGCTCGCGCCACACGTAATAGCCGTAACCCGCGCCAATGGTGCCGCAGATGAGCAAAGTGGTCGGCACCAGACCAAGATTCCAGCGCCAGCGCGGCGCGGCTTTTTTCTTCGCCGCAAACAGATTCTGCCCGGCAGAACGCGAACTCTCGGTTCTAGACGCTTCGGCGGAGGCCTGACTTTGGGCTTTTTGATCGGGATGCTCTTCCAGTGTCAGCCCGGTGCTTTGCGCATCCCGCCCGGATTTCTTCATCGCATCGAGAAGCAGGCTCATTTCCCCCCCTTGCCAGTTTCAGGCAGAAGAAAATCCGCCGTCGGCAGATTGTCGCGGAAGGCGGCAAAATCGCCGTCAATACTGGCATCCTTGATCACCACCGGGCGCAGGAAGATGACCAGTTCGGTTTTCTTCTTGGTATCGTCACGATTATTGAACAGGTTGCCGGCCACCGGGATACGGCCCAGCCCGGGAATGCCGTTAGTCAGGTTGTTGATCTCGTCCTGCATCAGGCCGCCCATTACCGCGATCTGGTTGTTGCCGATCTTCAGCACCGACTCCAACTCGCGGGTTTGCAGTTGCGGGATGCGGCTGGTGACCCCGGCAGCCGCGAGCGACGGGTTGGGATCATTGACGAAACCGAGCAGGCGGGTAATGGAAGGACGCAAATTGAGCAGCACGGTGTCGCTGTCGTCGATCTGCGGGGTGACACTCATGGTAAAGCCGGTCGGCACCGTCACCGCCGTGGTGGTGAAGGTGGTGGTGCTGGTGGTCTGGTTGCTGACGGTATCTGCCTTGATGGTGAAATAGACCAGATTGTCCACCACGCGCAGCATCGCGGTCTGGTTGTTCATCACGCTCAACTTCGGGCTGGACAGCACCTTCACATCACCAAACGTCTCCAGCAAGGAAACGCTTGCATTCAAGCTGCCCAGACGGGAGGTCGGATTCACATAATTCAGAATGAAGGTGCCGATATTCGCCGTTGTGTCGGTGGGCAACTGCTGGCTGGAAATCGCCTGCCCCAGCGAAAACCCTTTGGTATCCCCGGCGGAAAGTAATTTCGACCAGTTGATGCCCTGCTGGTAGTTGCTGCTCAATGTGACCTCGGCAATCGTCGCCTCGATCAGCACCTGGCGGCGCGCGCTGCGCATCACCTGCACGATGAACTCGCTGATCTTTGCGTGCTGTTTGCCGGTGGCGCGCACGGTGATGATGCCGGCCTCGGGATTGGAGATCACCGATGCCGCCTGCAGGGTGCGATAGTCCTTGAAATCCTGTTCGCTGCTCTTTTGTTGTGCGGCAACCGGGGGCTTGCCCCCATTTTCCGTCTTGGCACCGCCGTCTTTTTCGTCCGAAGATTTCACCGCTTCGCTCGACGCGCGCCGGCTCACCACGATCTCCTTGTCAGTCTCGTTCAGGATGTCGGTGATGTTTTTCACCAGCGTGTCCCAGAAATGGTTCTTCGATGAATTCTTGATCGACAGCTGCGAATTGTTGCCGCTCGCGGTGCTTCCGCCCACTTGGGTGGTATTGGACATGCCGCCGTCGGAATCGCGCGACATATTGACGTAATCGATCTTGTAGTTTTTCAGATAGGGCGAATCCGGCATCACCGCCAGGCGGCTGTCATTCAAATCGTAGCGCATCGCCACCTGCTGGCTGATGCGTTCAAGGATCTGCGCCAGCGTCTGGTTGATCGCGTTGATCGTGACATTGCCCTCGATCCCCGGATGAATGTCGATATTGATTTTGGCATCGCGCGCCAGCGCGAACAGGACCTCGCGCGCCGGCAAATTGGTGACCACCACGCTATACGTCTCGACTTTTTCCGCGGGCCTGGGCGGCGGCAACACCACGGCATGGCGGATCGGCTGCGGTATTGCCCCCCGGTTTTGCGCCGTAGCGGGCGCCTGTTGGATATGTTGACTCGAAGGCTTGATTGGCCTTGTACCACAGGCAACAAGGATCAAACTGGCAGCGCAAAGCAGAAAAAAGCGAGTCATGATTCTGGTTTCTCCCTGATGTTTGGTGCAAAGTAACCCAATTCAACCCTGCTGGCAACCAATCCAACAGCCTATATATTTTTTATATCATCGGCTTAAGGCGCTTCTTGCGAGTCATCTAACAAGTACACGGTCGGTGCAAACGCATCCAGATAACGTTGCGGCAGGTTGGCCATTGCGGCGCGCGCCTCGCGACCGTCGGCAAAGCGACCAAACAACACGCGGAAGGCGTTGTTACCGTGCAATCTGATCGGCAACACGCGTATATCGTCCAGCACCCCCAGCTTCCTTGCCCGCCGCAGAAATCCCTCCATCCGTTCGGGCTGCACATTCTCGGTGTAAAACAACTGAATACTGGCCGACCCGCCCGGAGCTGTCGCCAGCATCTCGCGCGTCGCCTCCATCTGCTGTTGCAGCAAGCTGCCCGGCGGAATGCCTTTCAGCTCGCGCATCGGCGGGCGCGGTGGGGGCGAAGGTGGCGGCGGCTCCACCGGTTCTGCCGCATCGAGCGGTGCAGGCAGTGCCGCTGCCGAACCGGTCACCGGCAAATCGTGGCTGGCGACGACATCACTTGCAACCGCCAACAGCGGCGCAGAGGGAAGATCAACGGTCGGCGCGGGAGAATTTTGCGCCGCCGGAGTTTGCGCGAGAGGCGCTGCCGGCTGCCCCGACTGGTTGATAAACCAGCCGGCGCCGGCGAAGATTGCCGCCACCGTCACCGCCCCCAATATCACCGCCTGTTTGCGCCCGTCCCATTGCCGCATCGGCATCATCTCGCTGTCGCGCAGCGCCGCCTTGACATGGCGCGCCCCGATTGCATGATTATTTTCGACAAACGCCGCCAACAATGCCTTGTCGGCCAGAATGTTGACCCGCCGCAACAGTCCCTGAGACGCTTTGGCGATCATCTTTTCCGCCTCCGCGCTGAAATTATCGGGGCCTTTGTAACCGGCCGCGCGCATGCGGAACATCAGGTAATCGTGGATAAATTTTGGCGACAGCGGCAGGATGGTGAAGTGATGGACGATGCGATCTTTCAGTTGCCGCATATTGGTCTGCATCAGCTTCTGGTCCAGCTCCGGCTGGCCGAACAACACGATCTGCAGCAGCTTATGCTTGCCGACCTGCAGGTTGTACAGCAGGCGCAATTCCTCCAGTGTGTCCAGCGGCATCGCGTGCGCCTCGTCCACCAGCACCACCGCCCGCTCGCCGCGCTCGTACATGGCTTCGAGATGGTTCTGCAAGGTTTGCAAAATCACGCTGATACGCTTGCCCTCAAGGTCGAGCTGCAGGCGGTCGCAGATCGCGTACAGCAACTCGTCGCGCGACATGCTGGGGTTGGCCAGATAGATCGCCTTGATGTTGGTCGGCAGCTTGTCCAGCAGCATGCGGCAGAGCATGGTCTTGCCGCTGCCGACTTCGCCGCCGACCTTGACGATGCCTTCGCCGTCACTGATCGCATACACCAGCGCATCAAGGATTTCTCCCCGGTTCGCGCCGGAAAAGAAGAATTCGGTGACCGGCGTAATCTTGAACGGCGGTTCGGTCAGGCCAAAATGCTCCAGATACATCATTGCCCCTTTACTGGTTGCGCTGTTGCGTGCCGTGTTTTTGCAAGGCTTCCATTCGGCTGTACAAGGTGGTGCGCGCGATGCCCAGCATTTTCGCGGCCTCGCTGACATTGCCGCGCGCCAACTCCATCGCGGTATCGACGTAGGTTCGAGTATAGCCCATCAGCAAATCATCCAGATTAAACTCGCCCTGCAACAGGCGCGACTGCGCATCCTCCGCCAGCGGCGCGCCGTCGGGTAGCGCGGGCTGCGGATCAAACTCCGCTTCAAGCCGGGTTGCACTCAAAGTTGCGCCCGGATAGCGCGTCATCAGACGGATCACAATGTTGCGCAATTCGCGCGTGTTGCCGGGAAACGGATAGCGCAGCCAGGCTTCCTGCGCCGCCTCGTCCAGGGTGAAACAGGGAACCTGCAATTGCGCGGCATACTCGGCGCAGAAATGCTCGAGCAGACGCAGCTTGTCCGCGCCCAGCTCGCGCAGCGGCGGCACATTAATGGTGAACACGCTCAGGCGATGGAACAGGTCGGCGCGAAAACTGCCGTCGCGCACCGCCTGCGCCAGCACCCGGTTGGTGGCGGCAACGATGCGCGCATTGCTCCTGCGCGTCGCGGTCTCGCCGACGCGCTGATATTCGCCATTTTCCAGCACTCGCAATAATTTGGCTTGCAATTCCAGCGGTAACTCGCCGATCTCGTCGAGGAACAGCGTGCCGTCCCGCGCTTTTTCAAAAAAGCCTTCCTGCGCCGCCGTGGCGCCGGTGAACGCGCCCTTGGCGTGGCCGAACAGCGTGGATTCAAGCAAATTTGCGGCGATGGCGGCACAGTTGATCGCCACCAGCGGCGCCGCCGGATTCGTTCCCAACTGGTGCAGCGCGGCGGCCACCAGTTCCTTGCCGCTGCCCGACTCGCCCTGGATCAGCACCGGATAAGGGGTGTTCGCATACAGCTTGATCTGGCTGCGCATCGCCTCCACGGCAGGACTTTCGCCGACCAATCCGAGACGCCTGGCGTTCTGTACAGCGGCGCGCTGTTCGCCGCGCCGCGCGATCCACGCCGCGCGCAACTGGTCGCGCAGGGTCTCCGGACGGCAGGGTTTGGCCACAAACTCGAACGCGCCGAGCGCGCGGGCATGGCGCGCGTTGCCCTCCTCGCTTTGCCCGGACAAGGTGATGATCTTGATCTGCGGCGAATGCGCGAGCAATTCGGTGATCAGACGAAAGCCTTCCTGCGGACGGTGCGGTGTCGGCGGCAGTCCCAGATCGACCAGCGCCAGTTCGGGCGGCGCCGCCAGATCGCGCACCAGCCGGATCGCCTGCGCGCGGTCTTCCGCCAGCAAAATATCAAATTCGCCGGACAGTGCGAGACTCAACGAATCGCGGATGAGCGGATCGTCGTCAACAATAAGCAGGCTGGGTAAATGCAAGGTTTTCATGGGCGGCGCGACTACCGGATTGTCAATCGCGCGCAGGATAGCCAGTATTCACTCGCAGCTCAAGCGCCCGATATAAACGGAAGGGGTGATACAATGCGCGACCGTTTTTTTGCAGAGCATGAATATGTCCGGTGAGACACTGGTTGAAATTCACGACGTGAATTTTGCCTACGACAAGCGCCCGATCCTGAAGGGGATCAACATGGCGTTTGGCAAAGGCAAAGTGATCGCCATCATGGGCGGCAGCGGTTGCGGCAAGACCACCCTGTTTCGTCTGATCGGCGGCGCGCTGAAACCGTCGCGCGGCGAAGTGCGCATCGCCGGCAAGGTTATCCACGAGATGAACGAGCGGGAGCTGTACGAGATGCGCTGCCAGATGGGCGTGCTGTTCCAGTTCGGCGCGCTGTTCACCGACATGTCGGTGTTCGACAACGTGGCGTTCCAGTTGCGCGAGCACTCGAATCTGCCGGAAGAACTGATCCGCGACCTGGTGATGATGAAACTGCACGCGGTCGGCCTGCGCGGCACGCACGAGCTGATGCCGGCCGAGCTGTCAGGCGGCATGGCGCGGCGGGTCGCCCTGGCGCGCACGGTGGCGCTCGACCCGATGCTGATTTTGTACGACGAACCGTTCGCCGGCCTCGACCCGATTTCGCTGTCGGTGGTCGGCCAGCTGATCCGCAAACTGAACGACGCGCTGGGTTCGACCTCGGTCATCGTCACGCATGATGTGCAGGAGTCATTAAAGATCGTGGATTACGTGTATTTCATCTCGGAGGGCGTGATCAGGGCGGAAGGCACGCCGGAACAGATCCGCGCCTCGGCCGACCCGTTCGTGCGCCAGTTCGTGCACGGCGAAATCGACGGGCCCATCCCTTTCCATTACGCCGGGCAAAACAGCTATGCCCGGGATTTGGGAGTACCCGCCTGATGTCCGCACTCAAAACCACCCGCGCCATCGGCCATCGCGTGATTGATGCGGTTTGGCGGCTCGGCGTTGCCGCGCGTTTCCTCGCTTACACCCTGCTGCATTCCGCTTCCAGCTGGCGCCGCTTCCAGCTCATCGTGAAGGAACTGTTCTCCAGCGGAGTCATGTCGCTCATCATCATCGGCGTCGCCGGCACCTTCGTCGGCATGGTGCTCGGCCTGCAGGGTTACGAAACTCTGAAACGCTACGGCTCCGAATCGGCGCTGGGTTCACTGGTCGCCCTCAGCCTGGTGCGCGAACTGGGGCCGGTGCTGGCGGCGCTGCTGTTCGCCAGCCGCGCCGGCTCGGCGATGACCGCCGAGATCGGCCTGATGAAGGCGACCGAACAGATTGCCGCGATGGAAATGATGGCGGTCAACCCGATTGCGCGCGTGGTTGCGCCGCGCTTCTGGGCCGGCGTCATCTCGATGCCGCTGCTCGCCGCCATCTTTTCCGCGATGGGCGTGTTCGGCGGCTACCTGGTCGGCGTGGTGCTGATCGGCGTGGATGCCGGCTCGTTCTGGTCGCAGATGCAATCCGCCGTCGATGTGCGCAACGACATCGTCAACGGCATCATCAAGAGTTGCGTTTTCGGCGTGGTGGTCACCCTGATCGCCCTGTTCGAGGGATTCGATGCGCCGCCGACCGCGGAAGGGGTATCCGGCGCGACCACGCGCACGGTGGTCGAGTCATCGCTTGCCATCCTGATGCTCGACTTTATTTTGACTGCATTTATGTTTCGGGGAGTTTGATCATGCAACGGACGGTACTTGATTTGTGGGTGGGCGCATTCGTGCTGGCGGGAATCGGCGCGCTGGTTATTCTGGCCTTCAAAGTAGGCAATATGAGCACCTATAACGGCTCCGACACCTATCGCCTGCAAGCCTATTTCACCAACATCGGCGGCCTGCGCCCGACCGCCTCGGTGCGCAGCGCCGGGGTGCTGGTGGGGCGGGTCGGCGCGATCACCCTCGACACCGAGCGCTACCAGGCGAGGGTCGAGCTGGATATTGACAAACGCTACCAGTTTCCGGCGGACACCTTTGCCAACATCCTCACCTCCGGCCTGCTCGGTGAACAATACATCGGCCTGCTGCCGGGCGGCGACGACGAGATGCTGGCGGAAGGCGGGCAGTTCAAACAGACCCAGTCCGCCATGGTGCTGGAAGACCTGATCGGCAAATTCATGCTCAACCAGGCCGACGCCAAAAAATAACCGGGAGAACCAGATGAAACGCATCCTCGCTTTGTTGCTGGCCGGCCTGATCAGCCTGCCCGCGCTCGCCCAGCGCGACGAATCCACCCCGGACGGTCTCATCATGAACACCGTCGATAAAGTGCTGGACATCGTGCGCAAGGACCAGGCCATCGTGACCGACCGGCAACGCCTGTTCACCCTGGTCGAATCCACCATCGTTCCGCATTTCGACTTCGCCCGCATGACCCGGCTGGCAGTGGGCAGGCCGTGGCGCGATGCCACCCCCGAACAAAGAACCGCGCTCACCGCCGAATTCCGCAATCTGCTGGTGCGCACTTACACGATTACCTTCAGCAATTATGTCGAGCCGAAGATCGACTTGAAATCCGTGCGCAGGCTGGATGAAAACGAAGCCACCGTGCTCACCGAGATCGTGATTTCGGACGGGCGCGTGGTGGCGGTCAACTACGAAATGCGCAGGAGCGGCGGCGGCTGGAAAGTGTTCGACGTGGTGGTGGAAGGCATCAGCCTGGTGACCAGCTACCGCAACTCCTTCACCGACCAGATCCAGCGCGACGGCATCGACGGCCTGATCCGCTCGCTCGTTGAGAAAAATCAGTCATCCCAGGTCGCCGTCCAACCCGTCGCGGTGAAAACCAATTGATCCGCATCGAAAATGACCGCCTGCTGATTTCCGGGCCGCTGACCCTGGAAACCATCGGCGAAATCGCCGCCACCCCGCTTTGCGCCGAACAACCGGTGCGGGTGATCGACCTGGGCGAAGTGGAAAAAGTCGATTCCGCCGCGGTGGCGCTGCTGCTGCACTGGCTGCGCCAGGTCGCGCAAAAGGAGTGCAAGCTCACCTTCGCCAACGTGCCGAAAGAATTGCACAGCCTCGCCGCGCTGTATGACGTGGCCGACATTCTTGCGCTTTCGGCCAACGAGAAAGCATAGGTTTAGTTGCAATTCGTATTGAAATGAGCGCAGGTTGCGGAAAATAAGCCGGCAGGCCTGTTTCACGCGGAGACGCGGAGTGCGCGGAGAAAGTCAAAGGCAACACAACTGGTCATTTCCGCAAAGTCGTGGGCGGGAGCGACAAAATGTAAATGATGGGATATCCCCTTAAGATTCTCTCCGCGCACTCCGCATCTCCGCGCGAAAATGAAACAAGCACAACAGCTTCCTTAACATCAGTAAACATCATGCAAAAACTAGCCATTCGCGGCGGCGCGCCCTTGCACGGCGAAGTCCGCATCTCCGGTGCCAAGAACGCCGCCCTGCCCATCATGTGCGCCGGTCTGCTCACCGCCGAACCGCTGCACCTGACCAACCTGCCCGACCTGCACGACGTCGGCACCATGCGCAAACTGTTGCAGCAGATGGGCATCAGCGCCGCCACCGCGCCGGGCGAGATCACTTTCACCGGCGACACGATCGACAAATGGGAAGCGCCCTACGACATGGTGAAGACCATGCGCGCCGCCATCCTCGTGCTGGGGCCGCTGGTCGCGCGCTTCGGCGATGCGCGCGTGTCGTTGCCCGGCGGCTGCGCCATCGGCTCGCGCCCGGTCGATCTGCACATCAAGGGCCTGCAGGCGATGGGCGCCGAGATCACCATCGAGCACGGCTACATCCACGCCAAAGCCAGGCACCTCAAGGGCGCGCGCATCTTCTTCGACCTGGTCAGCGTCACCGGCACCGAGAACCTGATGATGGCGGCGACGCTGGCCGACGGCGTAACCGTGCTGGAGAACGCCGCGCGCGAGCCGGAAGTGGCCGATCTGGCGAACTGCCTGCGCGCGATGGGCGCGCAGATTACCGGCGACGGCACTGACACCCTCACCATCACCGGCGTGAAAGAACTGCACGGCGCCAGCCACCGCATCATGCCCGACCGCATCGAGAGCGGCACCTTCCTCGTCGCGGCGGCGGCCACCGGCGGCAGCATCACCCTCACCGACACGCGCGCCGACATCCTCGACACCGTGCTGGAAAAACTCGCCGAGGCCGGCGCAGAGATCAAAGTCGAAGGCGACACCATTCATCTGGAAATGCGGGGGCGCCCGCGCGCGGTCAACGTGCGCACCGCGCCGCATCCCGCCTTCCCCACCGACATGCAGGCGCAATTCATGGCACTCAACTGCATCGCGGCAGGCAACGCGATGGTGGTCGAAACCATCTTCGAAAACCGCTTTATGCACGTGCAGGAATTGCGCCGTCTGGGTGCGCAGATCGAGGTCGAAGGCAACACCGCCGTGGTGCGCGGCGTCGAACGGCTGGAAGGCGCGACCGTAATGGCCACCGACCTGCGCGCCTCCGCCAGCCTCGTCATCGCCGGGCTGGTGGCGCAGGGCGAGACCGTCATCGACCGCATCTACCACCTCGACCGAGGCTACGAACACCTCGAAGCCAAACTCTCCCGCTTGGGTGCCGACATCCGCCGCCTGAAATAAACCCGC
>Ga0210022_1000990_pt1 | contig 19503 bp, 13 predicted proteins | sample CryGeymeta201520_FD_183984 | JGI IMG/M metagenome (GOLD analysis project Ga0210022, IMG submission 183984) | Groundwater microbial communities from Crystal Geyser aquifers in Utah, USA - Crystal Geyser metaG 2015-20 (SPAdes) (version 2) | ecosystem: Environmental > Aquatic > Deep subsurface >... | reverse complement strand
ACCAGGCGTAGAGCGCATAGAACGGAGCGTACACCCCGAAACAGATCGCCGCTTCCCTGGCCGGCAGGACCGTCAGCAACGCCAGCGCGTTCAATCCCGCCAGCCCATTTCCGATCGCCAGCACAGGTATCGCCAACCTGCGCGCCTTGAACGTCCGCTCGATCACCATGTCCCCGATTAGCCAGACCAGGCTGAACGTGAGCAGGTTGTACGAAAATTCTGTGACCTTGAAATCGCGCAGGATGAGGAAAGCCGCCACGCTAAAAAGCGGATGGACGCCCGCTTCGAACCAACCGTTGTGGCTGGTCGCCATTTCGACGACGAACAGCCCGCCGACGAGGGCCGCGTACCAGCCGCCCGTCGCTTCGAGATTCGCCAGCGCAGTCAGTGAGACGATGCTCCCCAGCGCCAAACCGCTAAAGCGGAACATCTCCGCCCAGCCCGCGCTGTTCTTTCGGAGCAGGAAGCCGGTTGCATAATATGCCGCCGCCATGCCCGTGAAGATGGACAACCACGCCTCCACGTTGAAGTGGTCGAGCGCGAAGAAAACCGCCGCACCCGCGCCCGCCGTGGACAGATATCCCAGCCGCGGCTGGCGGTAGATCCACGCGTAGGCCGCGAAGAAGGCCGCGTAAACCGCGAAGCAAATGGCGGTCGCGCCGGATGCCACCTCGCCAGAAGCAAAGCCCAACACGGAGGCGAGCGTCAGGAATCCGCCAGCCACGCGGGCGATAAATTTGAGATTCCTGTTTTTATAGGTTAGGTGCAGGACGGAATCGGATGCAAGCCAGATGAGACTCATGCCAAACACGTAATAAGTCAGTTCGCGTACTTTGAAATCGTTCAGGATGAGGATGAGCGCGATACTGAGCAGGGACTCTGCAAATTGCTCCAAATAGCCGTTCCTGCGCTCGAACATCTCCACGACGAACAATGCCGCGATGGCCAGCGCGTACCAACCGCCCGTCTGCTGGAGAGCGAAAACCGCGACAAGGGATACGATGACGCCGAGAGTGAGTCCGCTTGCGATAAGCATCCCGCTCCAGGCTTTGGCCGGTTCGCGGCGGGCGAGGAAGTAACCCGCGAAATAGTAGATTGCCGCGAGCGCGGTCAGCGCGGGGAGCCACCCGTCGCGGTCGAAATGCTGGAGCGTGTACACAACCGACAGCGCCGCGGAGGCGGTCCCAAAGTAGCCGATGACGGGTTGCTTGAAGCGCAGGGCGTAACCCGCGAACAGGAGCGCGTCCACGCCCAGGACGATGGCCGTGTTGCCGAGCCAGCGATCGTCCGTTGTGGAGATTACCAGCACGATGAGCAGGTTGAGCGCGGTCAACAAGGTTCCCAACGCCACCGGCGGCCAATTCCACGCGCGCGTAAACGACAACTTCTCCTTGAAGAACAGTTCGGGGATGAGCAGGATCAGGCTGGCGCCCAACAATTGAAATTCAAAGGGGACGTCCGCTTTCTGCATGAAGGGCAGGGCAAAGAATGAGAAGTACGCGCCGAGTCCCGCGAGCAGCGCGGTCAGCCACACGTACCAGCGCGGACGCAGGGCATGGATAGCCGTGTACACGATCCCCGCGCCGAGGCAGGCCGCGAAGCCGTACGCGGTTCTTTCCGATAAGCCCCACAGGATGGCGACGAAGAACAGCGGCAGGGACAAAGTGAGAAGCGGGTAATAATATTTCGAGATTTGATTTTTCGGTATGGACTCCAAAGTCTCCTGACTTTGGAGTGGTTGCGACGGCTGGCCCTTCCAGGGCGCTTCGCGAAGTCGCCGCACTCCGCCAAACCGAAACGCGTACTCGCTGGCGAACGCGGCCAGCGCGCCCCAGACCGCGAAGCCCGCGATCTCTATCGGTGCGGAGGCGTCGAAGGCGGAGAGGAAAAGCCACGGGACGAGGAAGAGCGACGCGGCCGCCATCCACGGGAAGAAAACGAACGGGACGAGGAAGTCGCTTGCGGCGTAGAAAGAGGCGGAGGCCGTCCACGTCAGCGCGGCGGCGATCCAGTCCGCGGGCGCGGCGTCCACCTCGAAGAGATGGACGGTCACCGATCCCAACGAAACGAGCAGAAGAATGGCTTGTTGCAATTGGAGGAAGAGGAAAAGCGGCTGGGCAAATTTGGCGTCCCGCCATTTTCTCATGGCTCGCACAGTCAGCAGGCCGAGCAGGTTCCCTATCGCGATGGAGAAAATATTCCAGTCGGCGGAGGCCTCGAAGATTTCCCCGAATCGCAGGATGCCCAGGCTGAGGGAGAAGAACGCCGCCAGGCTGAACAACCTGGAGGAATAAAACCACGCGCCCAATCCCCAGATGGCAGCCATGAGCAGGAAGATCGCCGACCAATAAACCTCATTGCCACGTATGGAAAGCGACAGGCTTTCGGCGATGACGTTGGCGTCAATGGGGAGCAGGAACGAGAAGACGATGGCCAGCGCGAAACTGGGTTGCGGCAGGCGACGCTTGAACCCGACCGCGCCCGCGGCGAAGGCAAAGGTCGCAATGAGCAGGACGGGCAGGCGCGCGGCCTCCACCAGCGCGGCGAGAATCGCGGCCGCGGCAATCACAAAGAACGCGCCGAGATAAAGATAAATGCGGACGCTGGTCTCGCTCAACAGGATTTGCGTCAGTGTTGGGCGCGGCGCGGCGGGGGGAACGGCTTTGGCAGGCGCGACAGAAACGGGAGCGGGGATGGGTCGCGGCGCGGGTGTTTTCTGAATCGGTTGGGAAACCACCGTTGCAGGCTGGACGGGCGCGGCGTCGGTGGGCGCGGCCTTGCTCGGAATGCCGGGCTGGATGTCGAAGTCATAATGTCGGCGGATGACTTCCGCGCGGTGTGACTCGATCAATCCATTTTTTTGCCACGCGTGGATCTCGCCCAGAATGGCCTGGCGGAAATTTTTGGAAGCAATGGAAAGTTTCGATGCCACAAACTGGCTGGTCTTCAAGTTGAGCGCATCCAGCGCGGCGGGGCGCACATCCAGGTTTTCCCCCAGCGCCAAAATCTCCAACCGCAGGAGGATGGCCTCGCTGTTGAAATTGAGAATCTCAAGTTCATGGATGGCGTCCAGTTGACGCCCGGCCTCCCCGCTTTTCAGCCCTTCCAGTATCCGATTCAAAGTCGCTTGCATGTTTTCGTTTGCCATGGTCGGACTCCTTTCCCTGTTTATGTAAACCCAATCGGTCTACGTTGGTTATGGGATTTGATTCGCATGTTACCACGCCCAAACTGCCAAAATCCGCCAACTTAGGATCTGTGTAAGAATAACTTCCCGTTTTCAAAGTTCGCGAGCAGTCCCACAGGGATGCTTCGCAATTGAACTGCGAGCCGGCCAGCAGTACAACTGCTGGCAAAACACGGAACTTATTTTCACACGAGTTCTTAAATAAAAATGGGACGAAGATGACTCGTCCCGTTTTCTCACGCAAGGAAAATTATCCTAACACCACACCGCTCCTGGCGGGGATGGTGAAACGCAACTTCCCGTTTTTGGATTCGATCTCCGACGGCTGGCCGAACAGCGCCTTCGGTTTTTTTTCCGCCTCGCTCCGGACTTCAACCTGCCGCGGCTCGTCGGACGCGTTCAGCGCCACGACGAGACGTAGAGACGTTGCATGCAACGTCTCTACGCCTTCGGGCGCGCGCCCAAAGGCGTAGACTCCGTCCGCAGACCAGAGCCGCTCGAAGGTCCCGCGGCGAAGCGAGGGGTGACTCTTCCGCAGGGAGATGGCGGCTTTGAGATAGTCCAGCAAATCGCGATTCCACTTTGTCTCATCCCACGGGAAGGACTCGCGGCAGTCGGGGTCGTGCTCGCCGTCCACGCCGATCTCGTCGCCGTAGTAGATGCACGGCGCGCCGGGGAAGGTTAGCATGAAGAGCCACGCCAGTTTGAGGGAGTCCTGGTCGCCGCGCGCGCAGGTGATGAAACGCGGCGTGTCGTGGCTGTCGAGCAGGTTGAGTTGGGAGCGGGTGATCTCGGGTTTGTAAAGATGGAGCAGGCGGTCAATCTCGTCCGCGAACTCGTTTGCCGAAATTTCGGAACGGACGCGTCCCTGGTAGCCGCCCGCCTGGTTGACGACGCGCAGGTCGAGGCGTTTTCCTGCAAAGAAGGGGAGCGCCGCGGCGGTGACGAGGTAGTTCATCACCGCGTCGAACTGGTCGCCCTGCAACCAGCGCTGGGCCTCGTGCCAGATCTCGCCGACGATGTAGGCTTCGGGGTTGAGGGCGCGCACGCGGCGGCGGAATTCCTGCCAGAAGGAGTCGTCGTCAATCTCGGCTGGCACATCCAGCCGCCAGCCGTCAATGCCGAATTTGATCCAGTATTCCGCCACGCCGAATAAAAATTCGCGCACGGCGGGCGTCTCGGTCTTGAACTTGGGCAGGGCGGGCAGGTTCCACCAGCCCTGGTAGCCGATGGCTTTGAGCGTGCCTTCGCGCTCGATGGCTTTGGTCTCCTCTTTGGTGGGATACGCGCCCCAGTGTTTTTTACCGTGCAAGCGTTCTTCATCGAAGTGGAACCAATCGCGGTAGGGAGAGGCGTCGCCCGTTTCGAGCACGTGATGGAATTGCCAAAAGCCGCGCGAGGCGTGGTTGAAGACTCCGTCCAGCACGATCTTCATGCCGCGCTGATGGGCTTCGGCCAGCAGAAGGCGCAGGGCTTCGTCCCCGCCGAGCAAGGGGTCAACATTGTAGTAATCGAAGGTGTGGTAGCGATGGTTGCTGGCGGAGGAAAAGATCGGGTTCAAGTAGATGGCCGTGATGCCGAGGTTGCGCAGGTAATCCAGTTTCTCGGCCACGCCGTACAGGTCGCCGCCTTTGAAGCCGTGGATGGTGGGAGGCGAATCCCAGCCTTCAAAAGGCAGGTTGGCAGATGGATTGCGCTTGCTCTTGGCGAAACGGTCGGGGAAGATTTGGTAGAAGATGGCGTCTTGTACCCAGTCGGGGGTGGTCATATGGGGCTCTATAGTCGAGTGGTCTCGCGGGCGGATAGTGGTTTATGGCATCAATAAGCCCTGACAGGGCTTTTGGGCCTGTTAGGGCTAGTAACATGGGTGCGTTGAGCGCGCCGATTATAGCCTTACGCGATAGAGGCTTGTTCAATGCTCAAGCGAGGAATGAAAACGGTGCGCACCTCAGGCACAAGCTTCACCCGCACGAACACGACATCTTTGTTTTCCTTCTGCTTCATACGGGCAAGTTCCAGATTGGCGGCCAGAAGCTCGGCATCGTTCTCTGGGAGAAATATTACCGAGGCATCGTCGTGAATGCGTTCAGTTAGATCAGGGTTGTTCAATATCTCTAACATGAACATCTCGAATAGTTCGTGATTACGCCTGAATTGTTCTTCACGTTCCATTTTGCAACCTCTCATACCGTTCACGGTAAAACTCCCATTGCATCTTCACATCACGCAGCGCATGTGTCAAAGCAATACCATAGTTGTCCAATTCCAGCTCCTGCGTCTCTTGAGTTCCATCAGGATCAGTAGATGAAAATTTTGGTAATGAAGCTGCGTTTGAGTCTGCTGGGTAGCGGTTAATCGCTGTGTTTAGCCAAAGTGGGTACCTGTTACTGCGAGGTTGATTTTGCATGGCGCAAAGCTAACCCCAAAAACTGCAAAATTTGCCCTAAAACAAGCAAATCGGCGGTCCTTGGAAGGTAGATTTGACCAGACAAGCACATGCCCACACTCAAAAAGTTCTCAACCTCAGTCAGAATCTACTGTTTGGTTGCGCCAAACCAGCCTTTGCTGTTAAATTTTCATCTACTGAGGATAGCAGATGTCTTTGTGGGCATGCCGGTGCGCAGTATCAAAACGTATAATCGGCCGCTATTCTCCTCGGATCCTTGCGCGGTATTGGACCGAGAACTTGACCACTACGCCACTCTCGCGCTGCAAATGCGCCAGGATTTCATCAGCCAACGTGAGTGTCATGACGAAGTGTTCGATGCGGCGTGGTTCTCGCGAAGATTTCAGGCTCAATGGGAATCGCCGGGGTTAAAACCTTTTGGTACACGGATTTCACGGAAAACACGGAAAAGCACGGATTTTTTTGGGCTTTCTCCGTGAAACTTCGTCAAATCCGTGCAATCTGTGTACGAATCGCGGAAAACCCTAAAGAGCCAGATTTCATTGAGCGCTCAAAATTTAGTGTATCATGGAGCCGAATTTACCGCAAGAAAACCTGCGTGTGCGGGTGCGCAAAATTCTTGGAAAATCTTTAAACACAAAGTACACAAAGGTCACGAAGGGGGAAAAAAGAGTAAAACCATCGCTCCACGCAAAATGGTCGCGCCATCGTTGTTGTCGCGGATGATAGTTTTCCAGAAAAGTGTGCGCGCACAAACCATATCAGGCGCGGAGTCCAAAGTCGGGAGACTTTGGACTCCGTGTTCATTCATTCGGATTGGCAATCCAACTTACGCCATGCTGACGCCGATGAGCCGACCGACTCCGTAGGTCAGGGCGGCGGCGTGTTTTTCCTCGCTGGCGGCGAGTTTAAGATACACCTTCGCCATTTGCGGTTGCTTCTCGGAGTCCGCAAGCGCGCGATAGAGCGCGGCGCCGTCAATTTCTTTTTGAAAATTGGCGCGGTAACGCGCGATGTCATTTTGATTCATCGTATTCCTCCGAGTTCAGTAGCCAAGGGCTTTTACCGTCATTGCGAGATGGTGTTCTCCCGTCGAAGCAATCCCCTCGTCAAGAAGGAGATTGCTTCGCCGCTTCGCGGCTCGCAATGACGGATGGAGATGATTGCTCAGAATCAAATTCATGAGTTGCCGAATTATTTAACCTGGAAAATGTAGGTCGAATACGGCGATAGTTCTTTCACGGGTTGCGCGTTCAGCGCGGACGAGTCGGTTGTTCCCATCAGCGGCGTCAGCGTGGCTCCCGCCGTCAGGCCGGAGTCTTTCCAATCCAACGCGTAATCGTTGTAGGGCTTTGCATCGAGGTTGATCAGCACAAGGATCTTGTCTTCCCCTTCCACGCGTAGCAGGGCGTACACCGAGGTCTTGCCTGTCGGGAGGAAGATGAGACTGCCCGTCCGCAGGGCGGGATGTTCGCTGCGGATCTTGATCAGCGCGCGGTAATGCGAGAGGAGCGAGGCGGGATCGGCGGTCTGCGCGGCGACATTGACCTCGCTATAACCCGCATCAGGCTGACGCCAGGGCCTGCCTCCGCTAAACCCGGCATTTTCCCCGCCTGACCATTGCATCGGGAGGCGGATGTTCTCGTCAGGTTTTTTGCCGACCATGCCGATCTCTTCGCCGTAATAAATGAAGGGCACGCCCGGCGACGTGAGCAGGAGCGCGGCCGCGACTTTGGCTTTGTCCACTTCGCCATACAACTGCGACATGGCGCGGTCCTGGTCGTGATTGGTCAGGAAGGACGCGTATTGCGCGTTCGGCATGGCCTTGCCGCTGTAGGTGATTGCATCCGTGGCATAGGCGGCCTGTCCGCGATTGGCGGAACTGATGAAGGCGTTGGCGAGATGGAAATTGAAAACCAGGTCGAGTTGGTCGCCGCTGGTGTAGTCCGCCAGCGTTTGCGGCGTATCACCGGAAATTTCGCCGACCGTCATCGCCTCGGGGTTGGCGGCTTTGTAGACCGGGCGGTAATCTTTGAACCACTCGTGGGTGGAGGCCGTGTTCTCCTGCTTTCTGCTTTCCTCGATCAGGTGCTTGGCGGCGTCGAGGCGGAAACCATCCACGCCCACCTCTTTGAGCCAGAAGGCGCTGACCTTATCCATTTCTTTCGTAACTTTGGGGTTGTTGTAGTTTAGGTCGGGCATGAAGGCTTCAAAGATTCCGTAATAAAAGCCTGTGGTGGACGGGTGCCAGACGCGCTCGTTCCATGGGCCTTTGTAATTCGGGTCGGTCTCGCTCCAGATGTACCAGTCCCGATATTTGGAGTTGACATCCTTTTTAGCTTCCTTGAACCACGGATGCTGGTCGGAGGTGTGGTTCAGCGCCATGTCTATGATGATGCGGATGCCGCGCTTGTGAGCCTCGGCCAGGAGTTTTTTGAAATCCTCCATCGTCCCATATTGCGGATTGACGCCGTAGAAATCGGTCACATCGTAGCCGTGGTAGGAGGGGGAGGGGAAGATGGGCATGAGCCAGATGCCCGTCACGCCCAAGTCTGCCGTGGTGTTGGGGTCGCCGTCGTTGAGATAGTCCAGTTTTTCGGTGATGCCGTTGAAGTCGCCGATGCCGTCGCCGTTGCTGTCGTTGAAACTGCGGACGAAGATCTCGTAGAAGACGGCATCGTTCCACCACGGGTTGCCGTCAGCGGTTGGGGCGGGAGAAACCTCTGTCGAAACGGCGGGCAAGCACGAGGTCAGAAAGGAGGCGAGGAGAAGAATGGTCAGGGCTTTACGCATGTCAATGTCCGCATAAAAAAGGGGCGGCCTTGCGGACCGCCCCGGGGGGTTCGGCGTCCCTAGCCTTTGACGCTTCCGAGCGTCAGGCCGGAGATGAGCCACTTGGAGGAATAGAGGAAGAGCGCCATGACGGGGATGGCGATGAGCACCGATGCGGCGGAGAACTGTCCCCACGAGACGGTGAATTGCTGCGCAAAGGTGAAGATGCCCAGCGGCCAGGTGAACATGTCGTTTCTCTGCAGAACGACGCGCGCCACGATGTATTCGCTCCAACCGCCCATGAAACTGAAGAGGAAGGCAATGGCCAGCGCGGGCGTGGAGAGTGGCAGGATGATCCTGGTGAAGACGGTGAAGCGGTTGGCGCCGTCAATCAGCGCGGCCTCTTCGAGGTCTACGGGGATGGTGTCGTAGTAGCCTTTGAGCGTCCAGATGGTGAGCGGCACGGAACTGACCGAGTAGGCGATGATCAGGCCGAGGGCGGTGTTGATCATTTTGAGTTGCGCAAGCATGATGAAGAGCGGCAAGAGTAACATGCCTGCCGGGATCATCTGGGTGGTGAGCAGGAAGACGAGTCCCGCCGCCCGCCCGGGGAATTTGAAGCGCGAAAATGCGTAAGCGCTAACCGCCGCCAAAATCATGCTGATGACGGATGTGACTGCTACGATCGAGAAGGAGTTCCAGATCCACAGGAAGAAATCGGATTGGCGGTTTTTCTCCGGCGCGCCGAAGAGCACTTCCTTGTAGTTGTCGAGGGTGGCATTCTCAGGGATGATTTGCAGGGAGGTGGTGAGCAGGGTGTCGTTGGGGCGCAGGGAGATGGTGATCACGCGCAGGGCAGGATAAACCGCGATGATCGAGGCAATGATCAATGCCGCGTGAATGAGCATCCTTTTGAAGGGGCTGTCGCCGCGGCCGCGGACGAAGAACCAGCGCAGGGCTTTGGTGACGGGGGACACGGGCTTGGGAGTGTTTTCTGTGTTCATATTGGCTCCTCGTTATTCGGTTGCGGATTTCAGTCCGCCAGATGCCCGCAGGTAGATCAGGGTAAAGATCAGCAGGATGACGAAAATCACCAGGGCGAACATGGCGGTGAAGCCATACCGGTAAAACTGGAAGGCGGCTTTATACATCGAGGAGACCAGGATGTCTGTTTTCTCCTGAGGGCCTCCCTGTGTGATGAGGTAGATGATATCGATCTTGTTGAAGGTCCATACCACGCCGAGGATGATGGCGGGCGTCAAAACCGGGCGCAGGAGCGGCAGGGTGATGTGGCGAAATTGCTGGACTTTGGTGGCTCCGTCAATTTCCGCGGCTTCGTAGTATTCCTGTGAGATGCTCTGCAATCCGCCCAGGATGATGACGCACATGAACGGGATGCCGAGCCAGATGTTGGACATCAGGACGGATACGAATGCCCAGAGTGCATCCTGTTTCCAACTTACTGGACCGATGTGGGCGGCCAGCCATGAAAACGAATCTCCCAGCAGTGGAATATTTACTGCCCCGTGGCTGACGGCTGTCAGCCACGTATTCAAGTCTGTCAGCAGAATGTTGAACAATCCGTAGCGGCTGTCAAATTCATTGCGCAGGGCCATGGCCGCGATGGTGGTGGGGATGGCCCACGGGATGATCAGGAAGGTGCGATAGACGCCCTGCATTTTCATGGGGCGATGCAGGAGCAGGGCGAGCGCCATGCCGCCTCCAACGTGGAAGGTTACGTTGATCACGGTCCACAGGATCGTGCGCCCGAACACCTCGAAGAACATGGCGTCTTTGGCGACTTTGCCGGTGAACAGGGTTTTTAGATTTTCCCAACCATAGATCAATCCATACTGGGCGTTTTTGGTGGCCTGCGTGCCGAGGGAGGCGTTGGAGAAAGCCAGTTTGGTCTCAAAAAGGAAGGGGTAGATGATGAGGAATAGAATGCCAATCAGGGCGGGGAGTATGAGCAGATATGGCAATCCCAGTTTACTGTTACGAGGGATGCTCAACTTGTGGATTACAACATAGATCCCCGAAATGATGAGCGCCAGGAGCAACCCGACGATCATACCCGCCACTGCTTTATCGTACAAAATATTGTACAGGATGGATTGCAGTCCGCTGAAAAGGGTTATTGGCAGGCGGATGAAGTTGCCAATGAAAGTATCCCCAAGACGGAACAAGTCTGTTGCTTCAAAGAAAGTGAATATCGAAAGGAGGGTGAGAAGTCCAAGAAATATTTGCAACCCCCGAATAATGGTTTTTGCTTTCGCATCCCGCGGTTGTCGGAAGAAAATTTGGTAGAAGTAGGTCTCGATTAGCCCGAGGCCGACCAGGATGCCGAACAGAAAGCCGCCGATTTCCCCCAGACGCTCGACGACCATGCCGGCGTTGAGCGAGATTCCTGCCGAATCAGTGGGGGAGATCAGGTAGTTAAGCAGGAAATACAGGATGAACAGACCGCCAACCCAATAGATATATGGAAGAAGTCGGCGCAGTGGGGATTTATTTTCCATGCCGGGCCTCGCTTGTAGAATGAGTAGAGGGAGGGCCATAAGCCCTCCCTCCCGAACAAACAACAGGTACTAAGGTGTAGCGGTTGGCTGGCCGAGGGTGGCAACGCATTCGTCTGCAGACGTTTGCGCGGCGGCGGCGGCGTCAGCCGGGGTGGTCGTTCCAGCCATTACGCCTTCCAGGTTCGGGCGCCAGGCATCCCACGCGCAGCGCATCTCGGCGGCGGCGGGCTGGCCGCGGCCGACCGAAAGGGCGGCCATGGAGCCGGCCAGGATCGGGTCGCTGGCGATGGAGGGATCCTTCGCAACTTCGGAGTTGGAGGGCAGGCGCTTGAACTGATCCAACCACTTCTTCTGGACGTCGGCGGAGGTCATGAAGGTGATGAACTTCACGAGGGCGGCCTTCTTGGCGGCGTCTTCAACCGACGCGTTGGAGACCATGAAGTACTTGCCAGCCGTCATTTCGGTGTAGGGCTTGCCGTTGATGGTCGGGACCGGGGCAACGCCCATCTTGTCGCCGAGGGCTTTGGTGTAGTCGCCGAGCGACCAGTCGCCGTTGATGATCATGGCGGCCTTGCCGTCTTTCATCAGGGTGTCGGCGCAGTTGTAGTCGCATTCAGCCGGGACAACGCCGTCGGTCTTCAGTTTGGCAACGAAGGCCAGATAGTTCTGGAAGGCCTGGTTGTTGAAGGTGGGCTTGTCGTTCGCATCCAGCGGCCAGCCGCCAAAAGCGCCATAGAAGCCAGCGCCCCAGAACGGTTCGTTCAGGTTGTAGGCGAAGCCCTGGATGTCACCCGCGGTGAGCGCCTTGGCCTGGGTGATTAGATCTTCGAAGGTGGCAGGCGGGGTGGCAATCAGGTCTTTGTTGTAGATCAGCATCAGGTGGTTGCCGTAGTTATCGGGGACGCCCCACAGGGTGCCGGCCACTTTGGCCGGGTCGAGAGCGCCCGCAAAGAACTGTCCGAGGAACTTGGCATCGAACAGGTCGCTGACGGGGGCAACGATTTGCAAGGTGCTGAACGGGCCGGCGAAGTCGTTCGGGACGCGGACAACATCAGGCGCGGCATTGGCCAGCGAAGCGGTCTGGAACTGGTCGCGCAGGGCTTCATTCTCGTAGTGAGTGCGTTCCACCGTGATGTTCGGGTTGGCGGTCTGGAAGTCCGCGATCAACTGGTCAATGAAGACATCCACATCTTCGCCTTCCTGTTCCCAGAAGGTGATGGTGACGGGACCGGTATCTTTGGGCGCGCAGGCGGTCAATAGCATGGTGGCAACAACGAGGATGCTCAACAGGAGCATCAATTTGGATTTCATATTCTTCTCCTTGATTAGGGTAGGGTAATTGATTTGAAAGCAGGTTTGATCTTGAAATGGCAGAGTTTTACAGGGCATCACCTCCTTATTATTTCAATGCAGCGCTTCTTCGGTCTGCGCGTCGAAGATGTGGAAATTGTCCATATCGAACACAACTTGTGACTGCTCGCCCACGCGCAGTTTCGAGCGCGGGTCTACGCGGGCGACAAAGATGCTTTTTCCATTGAGCAGGTACAGAAAGATCTCATTCCCCATCAGTTCCGTCACATCCACTTTGATGTCTATCTTTTCGCCGTGAATGTTGGGGGGCGTGAAGTTTACATCATGGATATTTTCCGGGCGGATGCCGAAGACGATTTCGCGGCCCGCGTATTGTTCAAAACTCTTTGCCTGCCCCGCTGGCAGGGGGACTATGAAGCCGTCCGATTCCACGATCAGCCGATCATTTTCCTTGCGCAGGCGGGCGGGGAAGAAGTTCATGGCGGGAGAGCCGATAAAGCCTGCCACGAACAGGTTGTCCGGGTGGTCATACAGGCTCTGGGGCGTGTCAATTTGTTGCAGTTTGCCCCGGTTGATGACCGCGATGCGGGTTGCCATGGTCATGGCTTCGACCTGGTCGTGGGTGACATAGATGAACGTGGTTTGCAGGCGTTGGTGCAGTTTGTTGATCTCGGCTCGCATCTGGACCCGGAGCTTGGCGTCCAGGTTCGAGAGCGGTTCGTCGAACAGGAAGACCTTCGGCTCGCGGACGATGGCTCGTCCCACCGCCACGCGCTGGCGCTGTCCGCCCGAAAGCTGGCGGGGTTTGCGCTGGAGCAGTTCCGTGATGCCGAGCACTTCCGCGGCCTGGTTCACTCTTCGGTTGATCTCTTCTTTTGGGGTTTTCTTTAGCTTCAGGCCAAACGCCATGTTCTCGTAGACGGACAGGTGGGGATACAGGGCATAGGATTGGAAGACCATGGCGATATCGCGGTCTTTGGGTGCGATATCGTTCACCACGCGGTCGCCGATCACGACTTCTCCGCTGGTGACGTCTTCCAGTCCTGCCAGCAGGCGCAGGGCGGTCGTTTTACCGCATCCCGATGGGCCGACTAGAACAAGGAATTCCTTGTCTTCCACGTTGAAACTGATGTTATCAACAGCAGTCATATCGCCAAACTTCTTGACGACATTCTTGTAGGTCACACTTGCCATGGTTCATGCCTCCGTTTCTTGATGAGTATGGTGACTTAATTATACTCTTTCACCATCCATCCGGTTAAGTGGCTATTTTGTGGAGTGCGCTCGAAAGCGCCTGCACGACCGCGCCCATGCACGAAGAGCGTTTGCCGAGCAGGGCGGTGGTGATCCGCACGGCGTATGCGGCGGCGGGTAAACTGCGTTTTAGCACTGCCTTGCGGATTGGTTCCAGAAACAGGTCGCCGGTCTGCGCTACGCCGCCTCCCACCACCACTATGTTCGGGTTGAAAAGGTTCACGAGACTGGTAATTGCGATTCCAAGCTGGTTGCCGGCTTCTGCAAGGATTTCCTGCGCCACCAAATCGCCGCGTGCGGCCGCGTTTGCAATATCCTTCACTGTTATGTTTTCCGGCGTTGGGTTTTCAGCCAGTTCGGTGCGTTTGTTCATCTGGATCGCTTCGTGTGCCTTTGCCACAATCGCCTTTCCGCCGGCCATGGCCTCCAGGCAACCGTGGTTTCCGCACGTGCAGAGCGGGCCGTTTTCATCAATGGTCATGTGGCCGATTTCGCCTGCCGAGCCGGTCGCGCCGCGGTAGATCTGTCCGTCTATGAACAATCCCGCGCCGATGCCCGTCCCGACTTTAATGTAGGCCAGGTTTAGTTCTCCGCGTCCCGCGCCGTAGGCCCATTCGCCCAGCACGCCCAGTTCAGCGTCGTTGTTGAGCGAGACGGGACAGCCCCACAGTTTTTCGAGCGTATCGCGGATGGGGAAGCGGTCCCAGCCCGGCATGAGCGGCGGCGAAAGTACCATGCCAGCCGTGGCAACTGTCGGGCCAGGCACTCCCAGCCCGATGGCGGCCAGGTCGGGCAGACCCAGCCCAAGTCCCGCGAGAAGCTCGCGCAGTAAACCGTCCGCTTGTTGGATGCAGTCCGTAGGTCCATCCGCAATATCGAACGGGATTTCCTTTTCAGCCAGCACTTGCGCGGCAAAATTTGCGATCAGGATGGTCAGGTGCGTGGCGCCCATATCAATGCCTGCCACGTTCCCGCTCGAAGCGTTAATTTCCAGCAGGATGGGCGGCCTTCCATTGGATGCGGAACGGCTCCGGGTTTCGTGGATCAGGTGGGTCTGAATGAGATCGTTGACAATGGGAGTGACTGCGGCGCGGGTGAGCGTGAGCCGCTGTGCCAACTCCACTCGTGAAATTCCCCCGGGCGTGAAGCGGATAAGATCCAAGACGGCATGTTTGTTAATGTACTTTACATTCTGAGACGGGAGGAAACGAATGTAAGTGCTCAACGCAGCCTTTCCTGGGAACAGTAGGGACAAAATTACACCAATATGATAGCACGGATTTAAACTTTGTCAAGTACTTTAACAAAGTTTTACTGGAATCAAAAAGCCCGCAACGGTGAACCGCGCGGGCTTGAAACTTTTTCCTGAATCTACTTTCGCAACGCGTCCCAGCCTGCGTAACTGGCGGTCCCGCCCAGTTCGGCCTCGATGCGGAGCAGTTGATTGTACTTCGCCACGCGGTCGGACCTGGCAGGCGCCCCCGTTTTGATCTGGCCGGTGTTCAAGGCGACGGCCAGGTCGGCGATGGTGGAGTCCTCGGTCTCGCCGGAGCGATGGGAGATAACCGTTCTCCAGCCAGCGCGATGGCATAGTTCAGCCGCCTCGATGGTTTCGGTTATGGTGCCGATCTGGTTGAGTTTCACCAACAAGGCGTTGCATGTATTCTCTGCAATGCCGCGCCGGACGCGCTCGGGGTTGGTGACCAATAGGTCATCACCGACGATCTGAATTTTGTCGCCCATTTTTTTCACCATCAATTTCCAGGATTCCCAGTCATCCTGGGCGAGGCCGTCTTCGATGGAGACGATGGGATAATCCTTGATCCACTTGGCCCAGAAATCCACCATCTGTTCGCCGGTCAATTTTTTGCCTTCCTTGCGCAGGTTGTAGGTCTTGGTGTCTGCTTCGTAGAACTCCGAGGCGGCCGGGTCGAGGGCAATCGCCACATCCTTGCCGCGCCCGGCTTTGAAGCCCGCTTTTTCGATGGCGGCCAGGATCACTTCCAGCGCCTCTTCGTTGGCCTTGAGCGCGGGCGCGTATCCGCCTTCATCGCCGACCAGAGTAGGGTAGCCTTTTTCTTTCAGGACAGATTTCAGCGCGTGGTAAATTTCCGCGCCCCAGCGCAGGCCCTCGGCGAAACTTCCCGCGCCGAACGGCATGACCATGAATTCCTGCATGTCTGTGGATTGCCAGCCCGTGTGTGCGCCGCCGTTCAGGATGTTCATCATCGGCACTGGCAGGACGTGCGCGTGCACGCCGCCGAGGTAGCGATAGAGCGGAAGTCCCACCGAGTTGGCCGCGGCCTTCGCAACGGCCAGGCTGGCGCCCAAAATCGCATTCGCGCCCAGTTTGGATTTGTTAGGAGTGCCGTCCAGCGCCAGCAGGGCAAAGTCAATCGCGCGCTGGTCGGAGGCGTCCATGCCGAACAACTCATCCGAGATCACGCCGTTCACGTTGGCGACCGCCTTTGTCACGCCCTTGCCGCCGAAGCGTTTCTTGTCGCCGTCGCGCATTTCGAGCGCCTCGTGCTCGCCGGTGGACGCGCCCGAAGGGACGGCGGCGCGTCCCCACGCGCCGTCCATCAAAGCGACTTCCACTTCCACGGTCGGGTTGCCGCGTGAATCCAGAATTTCCAGCGCTGAAATACTCTCAATTGTTGTGTCCATTTATAACCTTTTCATCAGGAATTCAAATCTCAGGCCAGGGTTGTCAATTTCTCCTGCAGCCAGAGGTTGATCAATGTTTCGGTAGACACCCCCTGCTTGCGTGCCTGGGTTCGCGCTTTTGAAAGCAAATCCCTCGCAAGCGCTAAATAGACTTTGCTCGATTTCAAATCAATCTCGACCTCGACCGGTTCCATCAAGTCTTCATAATCAGCGCTGCTATGGGAATCCCAAAACTCCCAAAATTGTTCGAGCGAGGCAAAATTATCCGGCAGTTCGTTCTTTGGTGAAGAACCGTGTTTATCTCGCATAGGCTTTTCTCTCTTTTCTGTCCATATCACGCGCGCTCAAAATCAGCGCATCATCAGTTCGTTTGTGGATAAAGAACGCCGCAAGGTAACGTCCTGCGTTCGTCTGGCCCAATGCCCTGTAAACATCTTCTCCTTGAAAGCGCCCCCTCTCCATTCGCGTTATCCTGGGCCTGTTTGCGACTTTCCTCGACTTCTTCAGGAATGACGCCGTGCTTGACTTCGAGTTTCTCGACAATCTCTTCGAGCCAAATAAAGTCAGTGATTCTCACGGGTTCATCCTCTGCCAATAAGTATAATGCAAATTCATCGCTTTTCAACCCTGCGGGCTGAGTGTTTGCCTGGGGCTTACATGGAAACGCTTTCAATCGTTGTGTCCATTTAGCGCTCGTGGGGTTATAGTGTGAGAGTTACCTCTCCTGCTTCTGGGAAAAAGCCTAAACACGAAGGTCACAAAGGTACACGAAGGAAAACACGACTTTTTGCTTTTTGCCTGCCTTTGTGAACTTCGTGGTAAAAGATTTTGATCCTTTTGCGTAAGCGCGACATTGTTGAAGGAAGCGAACTTCCCGCCAAGTATAATCCTCTTTCGAGAATTGATTTTCCATGGAATTGACCACCACCTCCTCCTTCGAATCCGACCCGCGTGATCAGAAGCAATTCTATTTTCACGCCACGCCATTGCGAAAGGTGATCGTTGCCCTTCTGCGCGCCGCCTTCTTCTTTGTCATGGACAGGCGCGTGGAAGGCCTCGAGAATTTTCCGCTGGACGGCCCGGTCATCGTCGCGGCCAACCACGTTACCACCTTTGACGTGTTCCCGATGCAGTTATCCCTGCCGCGCCCGATCTTTTACATGGGCAAAGCCGAGCTGTTCCAGAATCCCATCACCGATATTGTCTTCCGTAACCTGGGGGCGTTTCCCGTATCGCGCGAAAAAAAGGATCCCTGGGCTTACGACCACGCGCTCAAAGTCCTCGCGCACGGTCAGACCCTCGGCATGTTTCCCGAAGGGACGCGTTCCAAAGGCCGCGGACTGGGCGTCGCCAAGACGGGCGCGGCGCGCATGGCCATCGAGACCGACACGATCATCGTCCCGATGGCGATTGTTGGCTCGGACAAATTCTTCCAGCGATTTCCCCACCGCGCGCGCGTGACTGTGAGCCTGCTCCCGCCCATCCGGCCGAATCCTGGCGAGACGCCGCTCGCGCTCACTGACCGGCTGATGTTCACCCTCGCCGCGGTGTTGCCGCCTGAAATGCGGGGCGTGTACGCCGAAATGCCCAAGGGGTTTGGGGGATAGGAATCAGTTTTCAGTCATCAGTCATCAGTCATCAGTCATCAGTCATCAGTCATCAGTCATCAGTCATCAGTCATCAGTCATCAGTGACCAGTCCCCGTCGCAATGGCGGGGACTGATTTTGTCAACTCTTTCCTCTGATCACTGACCACTGATCACTGACCACTGATCACTGATCACTGATTACTAAACCTACGCCACTTCCAAATACTTCTCGATCTCATAATCCGTCACGTGGATGCGGTAGTCGTCCCACTCATCCCGCTTGGCGCGGGCGAAGGCTTCGTAGACGACCGGTCCGAGCGCGGCTTTCAACACCTCGTCCTTGTCCAGTTCGCCCAACGCTTCGGCCAGGGAGCCGGGCAGTTCGCCCACCCCCATCTTTTTGCGTTCTTCGCGGTTGAGTTCGTAGAGATTGATATCGTTCAATGGCGCGGGCGGGGTCATCTGCTTGTCAATGCCGTCCAGCGCGGCGGCCAGCATGGCGGTGAACGCCAGGTACGGATTCGACGACGGGTCGGGGAAGCGCAGTTCGGCGCGCATGGATTTGTCCCGCCCCTCGGTGTAACGCGGGATGCGGATCAGCGCCGAACGGTTGCTCTGCGCCCAGCCGATGTAAACAGGCGCTTCGTAACCGGGCACCAGCCGCTTGTACGAGTTGACCGTCGGCGCGACCACCCCGGCCAGCGCGCGGGCGTGCGCGAGTTGCCCGGCGATGAGCGCATACGCGGTCTTCGAAAGTTTGAACTCGTCCTGCGCGTCGAAAAACAGATTCTCGCCCTTATCATCGAACAGGGACTGGTGACAGTGCATGCCCGAACCGTTGATGCCGAAGACCGGCTTGGGCATGAACGAGGCTGTCAGCCCGTGTTGCGCGGCGATGGCCTTCACGGTGTATTTCAACGTCAGCACGTTATCCGCCGAGCGCAGCGCGTTGGCGAAGCGGAAGTCAATTTCGTGCTGGCCGAGCGCCACCTCGTGGTGTCCCACTTCCACTTCGATGCCCATGCTCATCAAGGCTTCCATCAACTCCGTGCGCACGCGTACCGCCTCGTCATCCGACGAGAAATCGAAATAACTGCCCACGTCGTGCGGGACGGGATGCACGCCGTGTCCGTTCGGGCCTTTGAACAGGAAGAACTCCGGCTCCGGGCCGATGTTGTACGTCCAGCCGCGTTCCGCCAGTTTCGCCAGCATCCGCTTCAAGGTCCCGCGCGGATCGCCCTCGAAGGGTTCGCCGTCGGGCATGTAGATGTCGCAGAAAATGCGCGCCCGCCGCCGATCCTCGGGCGACCACGGGAGCGCCGCGTACGTCTCGGGGTCCAGCACCAGCCGCATGTCGCTTTCCTGGATGCGGGCGAAGCCCTCCACCGACGAGCCGTCGAACCACACGCCGTCTTCCAGCGCGCCCTCCAGGTTGTGGATCGGCATGTCCACGCTTTTCACCGTGCCCATCACGTCGGTGAATTGCAACGAAACAAAATTGACCTTATCTTCCTGGATACGTTTGACCAAATCTTTTGCGTTCATTTTTTCTCCTTTTTCTATTTACGACTTCAGATTTTCGATACTTCGACAGGCTCAGTACAAGTTTACGATTTCGCTTGCCGACTGATTACCAATTACCAATTACCAATTACCAATTACCAATTACTGATGACTGATGACTGATGACTGATCACTGATCACTGCTCACTGATCACTGATCACTGCTCACTGCTCACTGACCACCACCGCCTCCTTCCTGACCCCGGGCCTGCTCCTGTTGACGAACATCACCGA
>Ga0210022_1000977_pt1 | contig 19664 bp, 29 predicted proteins | sample CryGeymeta201520_FD_183984 | JGI IMG/M metagenome (GOLD analysis project Ga0210022, IMG submission 183984) | Groundwater microbial communities from Crystal Geyser aquifers in Utah, USA - Crystal Geyser metaG 2015-20 (SPAdes) (version 2) | ecosystem: Environmental > Aquatic > Deep subsurface >... | reverse complement strand
AATAGCGAAGCACATCTGGAACATCCAGCGGCACGCGCGCCAATATTTCCTCTGCCAAAACATCGTCATGTAATCCCCCGCCTCGAATCTTCTCCAAGATTTGTGACTTTACACTTTCCCAGTTGCCCCGGTCCGCATCTCCAGCCAATTCAACGAACAACTGGTGAGCGCGCTCCGTTGGCAGAAAGACCACTTCAGAACGCCCAACCACAGGCTTATCGGAATCGAGGCGATACTCTGATTTGACCAATCCCTTTTCTTCCAAGACCCGAAGCATGTCATAAGCCGTGAATGAACTGACGCCGACGCGCTCTGCCAGTTGCGAATAATGAATTGCCCCATTTAATTCACGATACAGGTCAAGCAGGCGATGAACGAAAGTTTCCTGGCGGCGGGTGAGTTTCATGATTGTTTTTTTCCAAAAAGACCAAAAAGCAGTCAGGATTTTACTTTCTCATAGGGAGGATGTCAAGGAGAAGATAAGAGTGTCACGACAATTGTTTATCCAGCCACTCTTTGATCACGCCCAGCGACTCTTCAGTGATGGTGTGATCCATGTGGAAGTTGTGATATTCCAAATTCACGCCGTAACGCAGGATGAAATCACGCGATTGATGCGACCACTCGAGCGGCATACTTGAATCTTCCATGCCGTGCGTCATGATAATGGGCTTGCCCTTCACACCCGCCTCGTCCACCACCAGCCCAGACTGCTGGGGGATGTAGCCCGATTGCGCGATAACGCCTGCAATGCGCCGAGGGCGGGTGAGCAAAAACGACATGGACATCATACTGCCCTGACTGAAACCCATCAGGAAAAATTTTTGCGGGTCAATCGGATAAGTTGCCAGCAATTCGCTGATGAAATTATCGATCCGTTCCAGCGCAGCGGCAAGGATGGCGGAGTCAGGCTTCCCAAATTGCGTAACGGTGTACCAGTCATAGGCGCCAGGGGCGAAGTCTACGGGTCCGCGCCCGCTGACCCATAACAGATTTTCCTGCAAATGTTCCGAGAGTCCGATCAGGTCGCGCTCGTTGCTGCCGTGTCCGTGCAGGGCGAAGATGGCGGGATAGCGCGTCTCTTTGTCGGCGGGATTATAGCCAGCGGGGAAATGGGTGAGATGATAAATAGAGAGGTTCGTGCGTTCTTCAACAGGGATTTGATTCATGGGAAACTCCTATTTCTTGAAGGTTTTTAGCGACGAATAACAAGAATGGAGAAATCATTATTCCATTTTTTTAAAGTTTATACCGGCGCGCGGTTTTGAATTTCCTCGCGGACAACGGGGGCGACCTTCGTTCCGAGCAGTTCAATCGAGCGCATGAGTTCTTTGTGCGGAACAGCGCCAATATCCATCTGGAGCAAAAGGCGGTTGTAGTGCAAAATGTTTTGCTGAAAGAGAATCTTTTCGATGACCTCATCGGGATTGCCGACGTAATCAGAGCCGCGCAGACTGCGGGAGCCTTCGAACTCGTTGCGCGTCAATCCGCGAAAACCACGCTCACGCCCCAGTTTGTCCATCATCGCATGCAGGGATGGGAAGTAATCATCCGCCGCCTTTTGCGAATCATCCCCAACGAAGCCGCGTGAGTTGACGCTTAACTGCCATGTAGCGGGGTCATGTCCAACCTGCATCCAGGCTTGTTTGTGCAAATCCGCTAACGGCGCGAAGCGTTCGGGCATTCCGCCGATGATGCCCAGCGCCATCGGCAAGCCCAACCTCCCAGCGCGCGCGGCGGATTCGGGCGTACCTCCCACCCCAATCCAAATCGGGATTTCACGCTGAAGTGGGCGGGGATAGACACCTAGATTGTCAATGGCGGGACGATGCCTGCCATGCCATGAAACGATTTCGGTTGCGCGCAGTTTCAATAACAAATCCAGTTTTTCAGTGAACAGGGTGTCGTAATCCTTCAAGTCGAAGCCGAACAGAGGGAAGGATTCGATGAACGCGCCACGTCCCGCCATGATTTCAGCACGCCCATCCGAGAGCAGGTCGAGTGTTGCGAAATCCTGAAAGACACGCACGGGGTCATCCGATGACAACACAGTGACAGCCGTGCTGAGGCGAATGGATTGGGTGCGCGTTGCGGCGGCGCCCAGAATCACTGCCGGGGAGGACGAGAGAAAATCGGGGCGATGATGTTCGCCGATCCCGAAAACATCCAGGCCGACCTGGTCTGCCAGTTCGATGGTTTCGAGCAGGTTTTTCATGCGCGTGAGCGAGTCGAGTTTCCCGCCCGTGAGGGGGTTGGTGTCCCATTCGACGAAGGTATATAACCCGATTTCAAAAGGCTGATTTATGGCTGACACAAAAATAAACTCCGATTTTGATTGATTTACGAGACAGGTATTTTCCAAGCAGGAGCGGGTTTATGCAACCGCCACCCGTTTGAGGGTTATGGCTTTTTCAGGGCAACTGGCCACGCACTCCGCGCAGGCGCGGCAGGCTTCGGCGTGGATCGGGAAGGCTTGTTTCCAACCGTGCGCCGTGCCTTTGAGCCTACCCATGAAACTTAACGCGGTACGCTCTTGCGAGGGAAGAATCCCCATCTCGAACACGTTGTACGGACAGACCGTGACGCACTCGGCTTTGCCTTCGCACTTTTCACGGTTGACGATGGGCTTAAATACCCCTGGTTCTTGTTTGCAATCCACAAGCTTGGATGTGGTCGTCATGGTTTGCTTTCCATTCCGTTTACGAACTCCAACAATTCGCGACTCTCCTGAAGCCAGGTCATCGGGTTGACAGTGCGCTTGATGTATTGAATCAAACCGTCCCGATCCACAACCACCGAGGCGGTGCGTTGGATGACAAACGCCACTTTATCCAACTCAAATACCTGGTACACCGAGCGGTCAGGGTCTGCAAGCACTGGGAAGGGAACTTTGAGTTGTTCCACATATTTGACGGCGCGTTCGGGCGAATCGCCCAAAATCACCAGTACGGTAGCGCCAGCAGCTTGAAAATCCTTAAACATGCGCCCCAACTGGGCGACGTGCGATCTGCATTGCAGTCAGTTGTATTCGCGCACGAAGAACAAAACAACGTGCGACTTGCCTTTGTATTCCGCCAGTCCAATTTGCCGACCGTCGTTTGCGGTCAGGCTGAAATTAGGGGCTGGGAAACCAACTTCCGATTCAACATTCATTTCGATGCTTCCGTGTTCGTCTCAACCGAGAATAGCACACTATTCTGCGCGGGGTCTGTAACGAGAATGCCTTCATCGGTCTGGTTGTAAGGCATTTCGACTTCCTCGATGCGCGCCAGAAGTTGATCCAAAGCGGCGCGGTCGGGCAGGACAAACGAGATGTTTTTCAGCCCCAGCGCGTCGGGAGGCGGAGGCGGCGCGCCTTCTCCCTGCCAGGTGTTGTAGCCGAGATGATGGTGATAGCCGCCAGCCGAGACCATGCCCATGCGAAAGCCACTGCGCGCCACGCCCATGTCATCGAAGCCAAGTTGCTCGTGATAGAAGCGACGCGTGTCATTCAAGTTGGCGACGTACATGTGGAAATGTCCCATACGCACTTCGGACGGAACGGGTTCATCGAGGCGGTCATCTTTGGTCAGGTGGGCGAGGAGCGCGTCAACGTCAAGCGCTTCGCGCCCATCACTGGGTCTGCCATCGGCGTGGCGGGCGTAAAAACTCCCGTCGGCATTTACAACAAAAATGCCGTCTTCGGGCGATTCGCAATACAGTTCGATGTTGTTGCCTTCGGGGTCATCCAGGTAGGTGGTTTTGGTCATGACATGGTCGGTGGGGTAACACTGCCAGCGCGTGGCAAAGAGGCGGGCAACGACACGCGCCAGTTCGCGGCGGCTGGGGAAGAGAATGGCAAAATGATAGATGCCGGTCACGCCGCGATAGCGCCGGCCGTTTTCGATTTGCGTCAGGCGGATGAGGTCGCGTCCGTTCACCCCCAACCCGGCGCTGACGCCCTCGCGCCAGTTCAGTTCCAGGCGCAGGACGTTCTGGTAAAAGAGCAATTGATTCTCCAGGCTGGCAACCTTGAGATGGACGTGGCCCGGCAGGGCGCGCGGGTCAATCCGATGAGGGGAGATGGCGACGGGTTGGGGGAGGTTCATGGTTGGACAGTGGACGGTGGACAGAAGACGGTGGACGGTGGACGGGCTACTTTCCGTACAACATGCGCGCCAGTAAATTGTTGCGCAGGATGAATTGATGATAGAGCGCGGCGCCGATGTGCAGCAGGATGAGCAGACCGAACAGCGGGAAAAGCAAACCATGCAGGGCAGGGGTCAGCTCGGAAGGAATACTTCCCTGACCCTCAAAGACAATCGGAGGAAGCCCATAACGGGCGGAAAGCGCCAGCCCGGTGATGGGGAGGAGGAAGGCGAACAGGTAGAGGGCGTGATGAACGCCTTTGCCAAGCACATCAAGAAAGGCGCTGCCGCTTTTGGCATCTTCGGGGCGCGGCGCGCGCCAGCGCAGATACAGGCGTACGAGCATCAAAACCAGGATGGTGATGCCAAGCGGCATGTGGAAACGCAGGAAGGCGGCCTTGGCCTCCGTCGGCGATTGGAAACTGGATAAGCCAAAATAGAAGGCGGCGAAGATGAGGATGGCGACCAGCCAGTGAATGGTCACCCAGAGCGGGGAGTAGCGTTTGGGGGTGGAAGATTGGGTCATAGGAAAACCTCCAGGGCAAGGGATTAGGATGACAGGGCTTGACGAACAATCTCTCGTATCTGGCCGAGATGGTCGTCATCGTGCGCCAGGCCGAAAACGAAATATGCTACGGCATTGAGCGGGCCGATGGCCGGATAGGGTATGTGGGTGACTTCCAGGTGCGGCGGATCGGGTCGTAGGTCGAGGCTGACCAGACGCATGGTGAAATCGAGAAAACGGGAGGTCATGGGGTTTCTTCAAAAAGACGAGCCAGGATTTCCAGCGCTGGTTCGTTGGAGGGTTCTTCAATCATGGACGCGGCTTGATAGGCGTAACGGATGATGCCGCTTTTATCTACCACAAACAAGGTGGGCGGAAAGACCGGAATCGGGCCACGAATTTGCACATATTGCGCGGCAACCCTGGAACCTTTGTCGCTGAGAATGGCATAGGGTGGATGGTTCTCCGCCTTGTATTTGGCGATGCTTTTGGAGCCGTTGGGAACGACGACCAACACATCGGCCTGGAGCGTCTGAAAGCGGGCATAGTCATGACGCAACTGCGCCATATGATTTCTGCAATGCGGTCAGACAAAGCCAATGTTGAAAACCAGCAACAGGTTCTTTTGCCGGTACAGGTCAGAGAAGCGCAGCATCTGACCTTGCTCATCCGGCAGGGTGAAGTCGGGAGCGGGTTGAGAGGGGGTGCGAAGAATCATTTTGGCAACTCCTTATCCATGCGGTAAATCACCAGGTGGGTCAGTGGGATGACTTCTGGCGCGGGCAGACCGGCTGCTTCCGCCAGCGCAGCGATCTCTTCGGCGCGCAGACGTTCCTCCTGCGGCGGGCCGAACTCACCCATTTCGTAGGGCCATTCGAGCAGCGCCACCCGCCGACGGGCGACGCGCACCGCTTCTTTCAACGCTTTCAGGCGGTCATCGGTCTCGTGAAAGACCATGCCGTGAAAGACCAGGTCGAAGGCGTCATCGGGGTAGGGCAGCGATTCTGCCAGCCCCTCGCGGAAGGTCACCTGCGGGACAATCTGGCGGGCGGCAACCAGCATCTCGGCGTTGACATCCAGCCCCTCGACGCGCAGCCCGCGGGCGGCAAAGGCTTCGGCAAAGATGCCGGTGCCCGTGCCGACATCCAGCACCGAGGGGGCGGTCAGACCGTCCAGGGTGTGGGTCAGCACGGCGTCCAGGTCGAGGCGGGCGAGGCGTTCCGGGCTGCGCAGGCGTTCAATTTCGGTAAAGCGGCGTTCGTGCATGGGTTTTTCCTTGATGGGTAGCGCTGTGGCGCACAGTCTATGGCTTGTGTTACGCGCTTTCGGGCGTCAGTTCAATCAGCGCCGGCATATCTTTCCGTCCGCGCAGGGCGTTCAGCCAGTTGATGAGCGCCCGCTGGAAGCCGTATTTGCGCTTGTAAAGGTCGTCGGCGCGGCGGATGAGTGCGAGGTCGGTGACGAAGCGCCCGCGCATGGGCAGGAATTCGCCGAGCGGCTTGCCGCGTCCATCGCTGGGGGCGACGCGGGCGCGTCCGTTGGCGCGAATCCGCTTGGCTTTGCCGGTCTGCGCGCCGGTGAAGACGTAAAGTTTACCATCCATCTCCACAAACCAGACCGGGGTGGGGACTTCCTGCCCGGTCTTGCGGAAGGTGGTCAGGTTGATGTATTTGTGAGAAGCGAAACATTCTGTGATGTTCATAGATGCTCGTGATGTTCGTGTGAATCGGCAGTGAGATATTTTTGCGGCTCTTTCTCGAAGGCACGTTGACAGCCGGGGGCGCAGAAGTAGTAGGTCTGCCCCTGATACTCGCTCTTGAATTGTGCGGTTTCGATTTCGACTTCCATCTTGCAGACGGGGTCAATGGCAATGCTCATGGTTTGCTCCTGAAGGCCAACACATTCGCCGGTGACGGGGTCACAGTAGGCGCCCGTCTCACCGAGGGGGATGAGTTTGGAAGAGGGGAATTCGGTCATGGTATGCTCCAAACGCTCAACGGTTACGCGCCGGGTCGCGCCCGGCCAGCAGATCATCTATCACGCGGCGATAGACCTCCACCGCTACGACGCCGGGCAGTACCCACTTGTCATTCAAGACGATGGTCGGGGTGGCAGAAACGCCGAGAGCGAAGGCTTCCTGTTGGTCGCGCAAGACGGCCTGAAGGGTAGCATCCGATTCCAGGTCGGCGCGGAATCGCTCCAGATCAAGGCCGAGTTCGGCGGCGCAATCGAGCAGGGTTTGCGGGTCTGCCACATTGCGCGTTTCGACCAGGTGGGCGCGCTGCAGGCGGTCATACATGCGAGCGTGCGCCTCCATGCCGCCCTGAAACTCGGCGGCTTTGACGGCGCGCAGCGCAGGCATCGAGTAGGGATAAGGAAAGGGACGCGCCGCCATGCCTTCCGGGTTGATTTCCTCGCCGCCGGGCAAACGTTTGGATGCCGCCCAGTGGGTGAGAATCTCGCGCTTGGCGTTTTCTTCCGACCCGAACATTCGCGTTAGTTCCTCGCGCGTCGGTCCAAGCGGAAAAGCCTTGTAGGTGAAGGTCACCCGCTCGCCGTACTCTTGTTCGATTTGATGCAAGCGACCGCTTGCCACGAAGCACCAGCTTCAAAGCACATCGTGAAAAACGGTCAGACGGACAGGCATGTTCATCGTCATTTCCATAGAAAACCCACGCCGCGCTTGCCGAGAATTGGGGCGTCGAAAATCACTTCGGCGGGGGCGTCGGCCAGGGCCTGGCAAACGTGCAGGGGCAGTAAATGCTCCTCGCGCGGGTGACAGTAGCGGGCGGAGGGAGCCTTTTCCCATTCGATGAGCCGCCGCTCCCGTTCCGCCTGAGTCAAGTCAGCGGTGCAGGTTTCAATCAGCCAGTTTTGAAAGGCGTCATTGGCCGGGTCGGGCGCGCCCAATTCCCGTCCGAAGAAAGCGCGCTGATTGTGGAAGGAAAAGCCCGAGCCAGCCACCAGGATATTTTCGCTCAGTAATTCTCGCAGCGCCTGGCCGAGGGCGATGTGCGCGGCGGCGTTCAATCCGCGCAGCAGCGAAAGCTGGATGACGGGGATGTCGGCGGCGGGATACATCAATTTGAGCGGAATAAAAACGCCGTGGTCGAAGCCGCGTTGGGCGTCCAGCCGCGAGGGGAGGCCGTTTTTCTCCAGCAGGGCGGCCACCCGTTCCGCCAGCGCAGGATGGCCGGGGGCGGGGTAGGTGATTTCGTAGGCTTGTGGCGGAAAGCCGTAGTAATCGTAAAACATGGGCGGCTGGGGCGCGCTCAACAGGGTGGCGGCGCTTTCCTCCCAGTGGGCGCTGACGACGAGGATGGCTTCCGGGCGTTCCAGACGCTGTGGCAGGCGAGTCATAAAATCTATCATCGTCTGGTGACCGGGGTCGCCCAAAATGGGCAAAGGCCCGCCGCCGTGCGGGAAGTAGATGATTTGGGCTTTTCGCATTGATGCTCCTTGTGCGCAAGTCGGAGACTTGCGTTACAGTTTTTTCAACGCCTGTAAAAAGACTTCATACGGCTGCGCGCCGACGATGGCGTAGCGGTCGTTGAGGACGTAGGTTGGCACGCCGCTGACGCCGATTTGCTGTGCCTCGCGCACCATGGCATTGACCTGGGCGGTGTACTTGCCCGATTCTACCTCGCGCTGCATCTCGTCGGCGTCCAACCCAACCTGAAGGGCGGCGTCGCGCAGCACCTCCCACTGGCTGATGTCTTCGCCTTTGCCGTAGAACTTGTCGAAGACGGCGCGGTGGTACTCCAGCAGTTTCCCTTTTTCGCGGGCGTATTCGGTGGATTCGTGCGCCCGCCGCGTGTTGGGGATGCGCGTGGCAAAGACCATCTCCAGCCCGGCGGCGGAGGCCATCTGCTTCAGGCGGACGTTCGTCTCTGACATGCGCGACTTGACATAATCGGGCAGTTCCATGCCTTCGGGCGGCGTATCGGGACGCAGATAAAACGGACGCCAATCCACGTCAGCGCCATGCTCTTTCATTAACGTTGCGACCACACCCTGGCCGACATAGCACCAGGGTCAGACATAATCAGAAAAGATGGTGAGTTTCAGTTGAGACATGTTTTTCCTTTCATACGCGCATGGGTTGAAAAAGCTCCGCAAACTGGTTGCACCAGTTTGCGGTTGAACGCGAACGCGGTGGGATATTCTTTAGCCGCCGAAACTGAACGGCCAGGGCTGCGGAATGGCAAGGAACATCAGCGCCGAACCCATCAGCGCCATGTTCTTCGTGAAGTTGACCATCTCGCCCATCCTGGCCATCGGGTCCTGGACTTTCCAGAAGTTGTGCATCATGAATGTGACGGGTAGGAAGAACAATACCAATGCTACCGCACCGATAGTCGGCTGATAGCCCGTGATGATGCTCAACCCACCAACCAACAATAGTATGCCTGCGGCAAAGACTGCCACCTTTGGGGATGGAACACCTTTTGATTGAGCGTACCCGCTCATCATATTCAATTTTGAGAAATGATTATAGGCATTGTAAAGATAGTAGATGCCCACGATGAACCGACCGACGAGAAATGCTGTTTCCATTGCGATCACTCCTTTGTTTGGTTGAGATTGAAATAAGTCAAACGGTCGCCGTACAAACGCGGCGACTACATGGCAAACAAGCCCCAGCGTCCCCAGGCGACAAAAACCGCCAGCGCCAGCAAGACGGCATTGATCGGCAGAACGTTATACTCTTTGCGCGGCACATGCACGGTGAAAATCGCCAGAACCTGAATGATGGCGAAACCCACCGCCGCCAGCGCCGTCAGCCAGGGCAGGATGCCCGTCAGCATGGGCAAAAACATCCCCAGCGCGCCGAGCAGTTCCGAGGTCCCGACGAAGCGCACGAAGACATCCGAGCGTTCCTTTGCCCAGGGCAGGCTCTCCTTCGCTTTGGCGGTCATAAAGGTCTTCATCACGCCCGCCATTAAGTACATGGCAGCCAGCAATCCCTAGGCGATCCATAATGCAATGTTCATCTTGACTCTCCTTCTTATGTGTGGTATCTTACACAACACTCGTTGAATAAATAGTAAGTGTTGTGTAAGATACTATTGTTGTTTATCTTCGTCAACCGTCAAAAGCACGAATTCGTTGACTAAACAACATTGGAGGCAAAATGTCGCCCAACCTACAGGAAGAAAAGCTCGACCCCCGCGTCAAACGGACTCGCAACCTGATTCAGCAAGGCTTTATGGATCTACTCGCCGAAAAAGGCTTTCAAACGATCTCCGTGCAGGACATCACCGAGCGGGCGGAGATTAACCGCGCCACCTTCTACGCCCACTTCCCTGATAAATATGCCCTGCTTGACCACTCCATCCGCGAAGCCTTTCGGAGCGAATTGGAAAGCCGCGTGCTAAACGCCTGTCACTTCAGCATGGAGAATTTACACATGTTGATTCTGACAGTGTGCGAATTCGTGGAGGATAAACACACGCGCTGCGCCACTACTGAGGCGCAGTATCAATCGTTGATCGAAGCGCAAATCCGAGCCCAGATTTACGAGTTGATTTTGTACTGGCTATCGAACAAGAAAAACCCGCTTCCCTACAGCGTCTCGCCCGAACAAGCCGCCACCGCTGCCAGTTGGGCGCTCTACGGGCTGGCATACGAACGCACCCATCTCAAACCCGCGCCACCCGCCGAGCAATTCACCCAACAGGTTCAGCCGCTCATCGCCGCAATCTTGGGCGAAGCGTTGGATAACGAATCAGCCCATTTAATTCACGATACAAACCAAACAGGTGGTGAACGAAAATTTCTTGGCGGGTGAGTTTCATGGTTATTTTTCCAAAAAGACCAAAAAGTAGATGGGGTTTTACTATCCCAGAGCAAGTATGTCAAGGAGCACCTTTCGGTAATATTATGGCTCTTTGGGATTTCGCATGGAGACGCCACAACAGAAACCAGCATATATGGCATTAAGCGGCTTTTTCGTGTCTTTTTTCCCATATACGCTGACGACCTGCCGTCATACACTAAACAAGCAACCCCATATATGGGGGATACCATGCGAACTACCAGAGAGCCAATATTATTTGACTTGACACGGGATGGCTGCCCCACGAACTCCTGGTGGATTGATATGTGCCGAACTCGTATTCGAAAGGGATTGAGTGAATTGGCTTTCCCGCCAGTGCGTACATCTTGCACCACAAATATTTGAGAGCCAGTCCAATCAAGCCTTCTTTTTCCAATCGTCGCATTGAAACGGGGATGCGGGCGCTGGTCAGTAGTCCCATTTGGCCGCGTTGTGAAGCGCGGCGCACATAATCATGATCTTCGGACATTTGGAGTGTCTCATCAAAGCCGAGGATGGACTGATGCACAGAGCGTCGCGCAAAAATACAACAACCTGGCGCACGCGGGGAGACCGGCATGATAATATGCAGGTAAAGGTTTGTAGCCTCCATGATGACCTTGTCGCCGAGGTCATCGCTCAAAGCCTCTGTGGGGCAAGTGGCAACCGCGTACTGATTGCGTTCAAATTCACCCAGGGTGAGTTCGAGAAAGTCTGGGTGCGGCAGGACATCGGCATCGAGGAACAGGAAAATATCCCCGTGCGCCTCACGCGCACCAGCGTTGCGGCCTGGTCCCGGCATCCCGCCAGAGACGACACGCGCGCCGCGCGCCAGCGCCAATTCGGCAGTGCCGTCTTTGGAGCCAGCGTCTGCGACAATGATCTCATCCGGTGGGTGTGTCTGGGATTGCAGGGCATCAAGCAGTCCGGGTAGTTGGGAGGCTTCGTTCAAGGTAGGAATAATCACGCTGATACGCTGTGTTGACATACCCTGAGAAATATTTTTTTTCATATACCTTTACCTTTTTATTTTGCAAATTTGTATCTCATGTTATAGCGAATCGGTAGGAGTGACAGGACGAGGAGGAAGGATATAACCTTTGGCGGAATGTTCGGCTTCATGGGTTTTCCTTCTAAAAGTAAAAAAGTCCCGGCAATTATCTGCGTTAGTCATCGGCTTTCTTCTTCATTCATCCTGTCGAGTAAAAGTTCAGATTTGCGAATTTTGCCGATGAGTTTTTCATCGAGCCCCTTTCGGGAAACCATCTTTCAGCATCGCTGGAATGTCGGATAACCCGATAACCAGCATGGTCGAGGCCGTCATAAATAATACAGGCCGAATCCCCATCCGGTCAGCCAGACTGCCGCTTATGAAAATGGGGAGCAGGGCAGCCGCATTATTCAAAACCACCTGTGTGGCCCATACCCGCCCGCGTAGTGCGACCGGGGGCTGGCTTTGCAGGACAGTCCGTGCCGGGATGATGACCAATGCCAGACCCAATCCAACGAATGGCGCTGCAAGAGTGAGCGCTGATACCGCGTTCTCACCCTGCCAAATGGTCATACTTGCCAGCACCAACCCGGCCAGCACCAACCCAGCATTGCTCAAGTTACCAGCTTGGAACCGGTGACCATAGCGGCCTACAAGCCAGGTTCCCATTCCAAAACCAACCCCGGCGGGTAGCGCCAGGATCGTGAGATCAGCCGCCGATCTTCCGACTACGCGAGTCAGAAATCCGGGTAACAGCGTAACCATAATCATCAAGAAGGTATAAACGGTAGCCAGTTGAATCACAGCCCGGCGAGCAGGGCGATCGGTGGAAACGAAACTCCATCCGGCCCACGGATTATTCAGAGATTCATTTATCCCCTGCGACCTGACCGGATATTCAACGGTTGCGCCAGGTTCCAGGCGATCATGCCAATGACCCACCGATGTTTTCTGTCGGCGAAGAAGTGTCGCCACGAGCAGCAAGGCAATCAAGAAACCCAAACCAGCCGCGCCGCCCATAGTTCTCAGCCCGCCTGTGCGGAGCAATGTCGGACCGATAATCAGGAAACCTATTCCCTGGGCAGCCAGGGCGTTCAATCCAAAGATTCCGTTGGCTGCCAGCAACTGCGTTTTGTCAACCAGATCAGGCAGGAGAGCTGCTTCAGTTGTCAATTCGAACTGGACGAGGAGCGCCAATAAAAAGTTGACCAGGTAGATGACCGGCAGCCAGCCATCCGTTGGAATGGGCAGCAAAAAGAGCGCGCTCGCCAACCCGCGCAGCCCCAGGCTGGCAGACAGGAGATAAACCCGGTTGTAGCGGTCAACCAGACCGCCAGATAACAATCCCACCAGCAGGCCGGGCATGACAGTAGCAATCACCAAGCCGCCCATAGGTCCGCTGGCATGGGTCAGTTCTTCGATGTGTACCGCCGAAACGAAGTGGACAGCGTACCCGGCTGCCAGTGCAACGAATTGAGCCACACATAGCACCCGGAATGGAATGTTGGTAATCAAAGAGAAAAACATTTGAACTGCCTTGGGAATTATTTCCTGGAAAGATAACCAAGCGCTGTGCCTTGGAGCATTTGCTCCAGACATAAAAATAAAAAGCTGGAAATCTTCACAAACGCTATCGTATTCATGGATTTGTTCCTATTCGGACCTTACCAGCAGATATTACGGAATGAGACGATTGAACAAGACTTTTAATGGAAGGTTTGATTTTCCTGCCTGAAGACCACCGCCAGCGCGGGCGCAGCATCTCCTCCAGCGCAGGCAAAACGGGACGAGTGGCTGTTTCGCCTCCGGCAGCGAGTTCAGCAACACGATTGAATCCCGTTAAGACAGTGACCTTTTCGGGAATTTTGGGCTGTATCAGAAAATCGGGGCGGGCATTCTGCAGTTTGTATGCGCGTTGCTGTCGGACTGTCACATCAAGCGAATCACCCAAATTCATGATCAGGCCGCCAATAGTTCCGGAAAGCGGCCATAAGCGGGAGATGGCTCGCCAGGGTGAATCTTTACGCCAGTCAACATCAACCGCCAGGACAACGTCGGATCCCATCTGGCGCGCCGCATCCACAGGCAAATTATTCAACAAGCCGCCATCCGCCAGGCGCATTCCATCACGCTTGACGGGCGCAAATAAGCCGGGAATGGAAACCGTAGCACGCAACGCCTCGGCAACAGAACCCTCCTGCAAATGAATCTCCTGACCAGTATTCAAATCTACGGCGATAAGGGTCAGGGGAATTCCAAGTTCGGCAAAGGTGCAGCCTCGCAGATGTTTCTCAAAGAAGTTCAGTACGCGCTCGCCGCGAAAAATTCCCTGCTGGGGAAGGGAGATGTCTGCCAGGCGCAGGAGGTTGCGCGTTTTGGAAATATCCGCAGCGATATGTTCTATTTCGTCTAGCGCGAGACCGGCGGCATAGGCGGCGGCAATAACGCCTCCCATGCTGGTCCCAGCCAAATAATCTGGACGAATGCCTGCCTCTTCCAGAACCTTCAGTGTCCCAATATGCGCCAACCCCTGAGCACCCCCTCCGCTTAATACCAATCCAAAACGAGGTTTATGCAACATACTCATTTTCATTGTGGATAATAATTTGTTCACGATAGACCTCAATTGCTTCTAAAAAATGCTTTCGTTGGAAATTTGGTGAAAGTGGTCGCAAGAGCAAAATCATGCTTGCTGAACCGAAAGGCGCTCATTCTCTGCTTCCTGGTAATCTAATCTGCATCCACCTGAGGAAGGGCGCGAACACCTTTCTAGCCGATTGATCCAGATCTCTCATCGAAGTCAGAGTACGATTGAATCCAGCACCTTGCCAGACGAGAGCCATCTTTGGGTAAGAAAACCTGGCGGGATGAAATTTTTCGCACAATTGGAGGTATATCGCTTCGTACTGTTCTGCCACGCAAAGTAAATTGTGCTGCAAGGCGATTTGACGTGAAGCATTTCCCATCTCCAAACGCAGGTCTTCCGAGCGCAAAAGTTGGGTCATGGCTTCCCCAAGCGCTTGCTCGTCCTCTGGCGGAGTCAGGAAACCGTTCACACCAGAGTGGATCAATTCCGGTAAAGCCAGCGCGTCCACTCCAACGATGGGCAAGCCGCAGGCCATTGCTTCCAGCGCCACCAATCCCTGCGTCTCAATGGTCGAGGCCGTGACGAATACATCAGCCTGGCGATAGATGCCCGGTAATTGGTTGTGGGATACCCGACCTACAAATTTAACCTGCCGGGCAATTTCCAAGTCGTGCGCCAGAGATCGCAACAGGGAAGCCTGGGGTCCATCGCCAACGATCAGCAGGCGAGCCCGAGGGAAAGCTTGTGAAAGACGACGAAAAGCGCGCAGGACTACATCCACGCGTTTTTCATAACCCAGCCGCCCAACATGCAAGAAGGTGAACGGTTGCAGATTGGGGCGGAAAAGTGGTCGGCGAGGGTGAAATAGGCTGGTATCCACGCCATTGGAGACGGCCGCAGAGGGAACATGCAATCCGGCAGATAACAACATCTGCCGCATCATTTCAGACGGCGTGGTGACGTACGGGAAACGGTTGAAAAAGGTGGTTGTGTATTGCCAGGCCGCCTTTTCCACCATCGGTTGTCCCCCCATAGGGAGTGGCGCGTAGTTGAGGAAACCGGCCAGATAGACATGGCAGGTGCCCAAGATGGGAATACCCAAGAGAGGCGCCGCAGCCAGAGCTTGTATGCCCATCGCACTCATCGAGTGGTTGTGAATGATATCGGGGCGGAAGCGGGCCAGTTCGCGGGTCAGTTTTGCGGGATCCACAGGCGCGCGTCCGCCGGGGAAGCGTTCATAGTGCAGCGCCCACAAACCGATTACGTTCAGGTCGGTATGTTTGTGGGATGAATCAGCGGCTGAATAAACGATGACCTGATGTCCGCGCTGGTGCAAGGCGCGAGCCAGTGCGGCAACGGCAGTCGAAACGCCCCCCTGTCCTTCAACAAAAGAATCGGTGGTAAGTGCAATTTTCATAGATTAGTGGCCTCCGGCCGGTATCCGCGGCTAGGGGATGAGAACGCTGTCAGGAAATCCAGGTCGGTCAGTGGAAATTCGCGAGCTGCCAGGGGAAGCAAAGCATTCATCAAAGCGGTACGCTCTTCCCGGCTCAGGTCTCCCAGGAGTGCCCCCAGATGTTTCTCGGCTACACTTTTTAGGAAATCCACCCGTTGGTCTGGAGGGATTCGTTTCCAGATGTGCGGCCATACTTCCACAGCCAGATCAATTAATCCCTGGGGAGGTAACCAACGCGTCAGGATGAGACCGAACCAAAGCTTCCATTTCATGTAAATTTCATCTCCTGAAAGTCACTTGCGATTCTTCTTCCACCAGTCCAAGTACCATGCCAGGGCAAACGTCAACACACAGATAAGCAACAGGTATCTATACATGATGGGATCGATGATGGTGTGATTCATGGCATAACCCGGATTTACTCGACCACTCTCCGATTTTACGAAGAGCATCTACCATCGCCGCGGCGGCTTATGGAACGGCCACCGGTATTCATAGTAGGCGTGCCACAGATAGGTGAAGCAGGCGCTGATGAGCAGGCTGAGGAGAATAAGCCAGGGATGTGCGAGCAAGAAATCCATTGCACCTCTCCTCCGCCTATGTATCGTCCTGCTTGCCCACATCGAATCCAACCAGACCGTAGTACTGCCTCACCCTTGGCAGTCGGATCAATAACATCACTGGCTGGAAAATCTCTTTTTGACTGATTGACGTAACGTTTTGATCGTTGAAGTGATTTAATAGTCACAGCGTTTTTCCAAAAAGACCAAAGAATTAGGCAAAAATTTTATGCCTTGAAGATCGGTGCAAACACATCTTTCATACTGTCACCCAATTGACGACACAGACGCGGTTCCATATCCATAATAAGAGACTGGTAACGGCGGATGTGCTCCAGAAAGAGTTTATTCCATTCCACGTCACTATTACTTTCATTTGCCAGCAATCCCAGTGTAAAACCGCCCAGCAACATCAGACCCGAGCGGGTAACCGTACCCTTCCACTCAATAATCTGAGGCAAGTGTTCAGCAAGTACCCGGCGCCCCGCCCCTTTGCCAAGTCGCAGGATAACGATGGTCATGACTTCAATACAATAGCGAAGCACATCTGGAACATCCAGAGGTACGCGCGCCAATATCTCCTCTGCCAAAACATCGTCACGTAATCCCCCGCCTCGAATCTTCTCCAGGATTTGCGACTTTACATTTTCCCAGTTGCCCTGGTCCGCATCTCCAGCCAATTCAATGAACAATTGGTGAGCGCGTTCCGTTGGCAGAAAGACCACTTCGGAACGCCCAACCACTGGTTTATCGGAATCGAGGCGGTATTGGGCAGTCACCAAACCTTTTTCTTCGAGCAGGCGCAGCATGTCGTACGCTGTGAATGGGCTGACCCCAACGCGCTCTGCGAGCATAGAATAATGGATTGGCCCATTTAATTCACGATACAGGTCAAGCAGGCGGTGAACGAAAGTTTCTTGGCGGCGGGTAAGTTTCATAGTTTTTTCCAAAAAGACCAAAAAGCAAGCGGGATTTTACATTCTCATAGTGAGTATGTCAAGGAGAAGGGGATACGCAGTTGGCTGGAAAAGAACGGTAGGACGACCCGGGCCATGCGATCCCGAGTCCATATCATACTCAGCGCGCACCAGACCGCGTTCTTCCAGGAGGCGCAGCATTTCGTAGACCGTCACTTTTCCGAGGCGCAGGCGTTCCGCAATCGCGACATAATGCACAGGACGATCTATTTCCCGGTAAATGTCGAGGAATTGGCCCAAAAACTGTTGCTGGCGGTGGGTGAGTTTCTTTTTCATAATATTCCCATTGATCATAACTTAAGCGGTTGAGACACTCGGCAAATGTTTCTTGCGCAGGCGTTTGACGACACCCAAGTCTTGATTTTCAGGTGACGCCAAATACTTGACGGGGTCATCAGCTTCACCGCGCGCTCGAGCTTGAGTAAAGTGGTAAAGTCCACGAAAGACCATCTCCAGCGAAATCCGGTCAAAGGGCAACATCAGTTCTTCCGCGACAGCATCGCCCAAATCAATCAAGAGGGCGAAGAATAACCAGGTTGCCCAAACTTGTAAGAGAATGCCATTCAGGGAACCGGTCCACAAATAGGCCAGATTGAGCAGGCGTTTGACCACTTGGAAAGCCTCTTCAATGCGCCAACGACGGCGATACAGATCAGCCACAACGTTGGCAGGCAGGATGTGCGGGTCAAGAACGCTGGTCAGATAGGAATACCAACTCGCACCAAAACGTACTTCAATCAGGCGCAGGGTATGCTGGCAGACATCTGTGCCGCCCAAAACGATCAAACGGTCGCGTATTTCAGCGGTGTGGCACAAGGCAGTTTGGATGCTGAAGACCGCATTGGATTTCAAGCGTGTGATGAAATGACCGCCGCAATCTACAAGTTCATCAAAAAACGCAAAATCATAGAAGCCACGGTCGAAAATCCACAAAGTACCGGTATGTGCCATGCTTAGAATCTTCGAGAGAAAGTTGGTATCGTGTGCCAAAGCCTCGGCGTGATACCAAATTTGCTCAGGCAGGCGCGTCGCCAAGTCAATCACGGTGCAGATTTTGCCTGCCAAGACGCCTGCGGGCGTGTCTTTCAGCGCATCTAACTTGCGAAACAAGGCTTCCAGTGCTGACCCATCCACTGCGTAGAGGTGTTCAAAGTGAAGTAAGGCGTAACTGACCGAGGCGGGCAGGGGGCGTTGGCGGGCTTGCCAGCGTTCACGCAGTGTGGGTAGCAGGCTGTGGAGTACCTGTTGGAATAACTCTGCTGGAAATGTCAGCAAGCGTTTGCTCAAGGCAGGCTGCGAGACTTGGGCAGGCCGCATCCACAGCGCACCTTCGCGATTGAGCGTCTTGGTCAACTCGCAGACTGAGGGGATTTGACGCCACAACATGGACAGGATCGCCGCAATCATCAGGGGTAAATTCAAAATCCGGTCACGCAGGTTCAAACTCCGATAAAACGCGGACTGGGCATAGATGGCTGGGCTAAGCAACTTTTCAAATTGTTGCTGGAGCGCCTCATCCTGCGGACCAGGCACATTGACGCGCCGCACGTGGTCCGGATTACGTGGTTTTTTATCGTTTGCCATGCCCCAAGCATACTCGCTGGGGGGCCGGAATGATCATCACCCTTCTCTTAAGTTATGACCAATGAATATTCCGAAAATTCCGAATATGTTGTACTTACCCCTTGAATCTTTGTCAAGCGGAAGGTACTCTCCACTGTCAGGCAGTGCCTGCCTGAAAATATCTCCAGCAAGTACGTGATCACTTGGCGTCTACAAATATCTATCGGTTCCGTTATCGCGGTTTTCACCTGATGCAACTTGCTGGTCTGCGATTTTTGAGATTTAAGCGATAAAGTCGCAGACTACTGGTAGACATCCATCCGATGTACTTCCTGGGCAGGGAGGCCAAACGCCTCCCTGCTTCTTGAGACTGCTCCCCCTGCCCATTTCCGTGCGTGAAGCGGGTAGCGGGAGCAGTCCCAATTTTGGGATTGTTCCAAACCATACGGAGGTATGTCCAAATGGACTTCTATTTTCCCGACACTCTCCCTCTCGATCTCGGCTCTCCCACCAGGAAGTTCGAGAATAACCTGGCCGCCATCCGTCTCGCCAAGGAACTCACTGCGAGCGGGCGCGCGGCTTCGCCGGACGAACAGGCCTTCCTTGCCCGCTATGTGGGCTGGGGTGACTCTGCTGTACTCCGCCAGTTGAACGGCTCGAAGGAGCTGGATCAACTGCTGACAAACGATGAGCAGCGCTCCGCGCGCGCTTCATCCCTCAACGCTCACTACACCGCCCTGCCGGTGATCGGCGCGCTGTGGTCCGCCCTTACCCATCTGGGTCTAGGTTCCCGGCCCTTCCGTGTGCTCGATCCCTCCGCGGGCGTGGGACACTTTAAGTCGGTCATGCCCCCCGCGTTGCGCGGTTCGGCGGACTGGACCGAAATCGAACTCGACGCCCTGACCGCCTCGATCCTTCGACTCCTGCATCCCGAAAGCCGGGTCTTTGCCCAGGGGTACGAAACCATCAACCTCCCGCAAGGCTGGTTCGACCTGGCGATCTCCAACGTCCCCTTCGGGGACTACGGGGTAGCCAAGCGCGAACTCCCCGGCTACCTGCGGAAATCCATCCACGACTTCT
>Ga0210022_1000967_pt1 | contig 19794 bp, 16 predicted proteins | sample CryGeymeta201520_FD_183984 | JGI IMG/M metagenome (GOLD analysis project Ga0210022, IMG submission 183984) | Groundwater microbial communities from Crystal Geyser aquifers in Utah, USA - Crystal Geyser metaG 2015-20 (SPAdes) (version 2) | ecosystem: Environmental > Aquatic > Deep subsurface >... | reverse complement strand
GACGGCTCGGAATGGGCCGCCCTTGATGATCAACAAAACCTCTCAGCTTCTCTTTCAAATTGGCGCGCTCATCATAGAGCCGGGCCAATTGATTTATCAAATCAGTAATATTTTGTTCGGACATGGCAATACTCCTTTTTTTATAATGACTAACAAGAGTATCTAAGTTTTGGTTAGACATGAGATCGCTCCTGAGGGTGCTCGTTACATCTTGTTGTTTTTGTATAGAATGAACAGAAACTTCACTAGTCTTGTCACCATAAACCCTGGTCTTTTTCTTGAAAAAGCTCATTCCTACAAGGAAGATACCTACTACAGCCGCAAGCCAAGACCACCCCGTCCACGCATCTGCAAGGAGCGTGACCGCAACAAACAAAATTAAACCGAGTCCCAATGTTCGAATTAGCATATCATCCCTTTGTTCTTTCTTGCCACCAAATGATGGCCACAAATACCCCAAGTATTAGTCCTAATAGAAGAATTGCATATAACCAACCCGATGAGCCACCGAGATAAAGACCCACAAACGAAAGCAGACATAGATGAAGTGCTATGGCCGCCGTGCCATCATATAATCCCGGGCCATCTCCTTTGTTCTTAGACGACTTCTTACGCTTCTTCACATCTTCAACCAATTTCACTGTGAAAATCGCGAACAATGCCAAGTAGACATTTTGCCAGGGCGGCAAGAGCATTTTCCCAACAAGAGCGGGCAAGAGCGCTTTCCCAGAATTTGCAAGAATTATGTCGCGCGCAAAGGTAATGGGCACTGGATCATCATCTAAATACACATCGAGTTTAACATCCGAGGTTATATGACGGGCAAGGATATAGAAAACGGCTGAAACAGTCCCGTGTGGGGGAATACACTCAATGGTAGCATAGTTCGGCAAAATAGATCCTTGCTGGATTGTTGAGAGCTTGATATCACTTTTCACCGCGGAGATAATAACAACAGCTGCACTTGGATCGGCAGGAGAAATTGTGATCATCAAGATTGATGAATTTCCGGTCATACTAGCGCCGGTTGACATTCGAGAACATGCTCCAATTGACTTTGTGTCATTATTTATAATTTCAACCAACATTGTTTGCTCAACAAAGTTGCTAACATACTTCGGTGCGAAAACAACGATTGAAATTGAATATGGATAAGAGGAAGACGCAGAAGGAATATAGCGCTCCTTTTTCAGGTAATAGTCATATGCCGGGCCATATAGGAGCCAGGAGTACACAATGAAGTCAATTGTGAGAAGAATAAGTAGAAGGAGCCATCCCCTGCTATTTTTAGGCCAAGGACCCTCGCTCTCTTCCATAACTCTATTCCTTTACCGTACCTGGCATTCAAGCGATTCAAGCGGCACTTTGCCAGATTTAAGATCGTTTTCAGGGTTGAAATTCTGAGGAAATTGACACACGTATCTCGGCCATGTTGGTTTATCAGGCCATTCGATCGAGAAGTGGTATCCGCAGTTATGGAGCAACGAAAAATAAAGGTTTGTCGCTGTAGTAGGCGGTGTAAGGGTTAGACAAAAGGTGTCAGTACAAACTGGTTCCCATTTCCCTATCACTGCGTTGCTATTAAGAAAATCTACGCTGTTAAGGTTATTGGGACAGTTTTGCGGCTTAGGACCATCTCTCTCAGCATAAATATCGGGATGACCCAATTCACCCTTGTACTCAAAATTCATCGTAAGTTCCAGCGTGTCTTGGGTATTGTCTTTTTCTACATCTTTGCAATCCTTCTCTCGCTGAGTACACGTCCAACGAAGATTAATCTGTGAAGGATTGAGCATGGGTTGGAAATCAACGCTCAAGGTTTTTGATGTTAATAGCACCCTTGGCAAATTACGATCGCGCCTAGAAATGTATAGGTAGAATGTGACGTCCTGCGACCAATCAAGTGGAAGTAGCTCATCCTCTAACTTAATAACATTATCACGAAAAGGCATAATATGTGTCTCTGCTGAAAACACAAGTTGCGCGTCGTAACATTCACCAAATTTCTCGTCGGGAGATAAGAATTCTGCTTGGATCCCAATTCGAGCATTTTTATCTCCAAAAACTATGAGAGGGCTGGATAAACTTTTTCCGTTGTCGTCTAATAAATCAAGTACACCGTCATAATGGGGAGGATGCACAGCGAAGAAATAGAATGCGGGATACTCACTTAGATTCTGGAGTTTCCATGTTCTATCTTGACAATCTTTCGTCGGCACCAAGTATGTACCAGGCGGATTTGTCCACTCCCATAGGTTTGGCAGTCTGCCCCTGTTGAGAGGCGTCCCAATAGGAGAAGGCGATGGTTGATATAAATAATACGCATTTGGTTCGGTTGTGTCTTCAAAAGGCACTACCCTGATCCCAACAAAGGCTGCATCGCCAGGAATAGACATCTCTTTTATACTACCAGCTCCCAGCCATCCTCTTCGGTCGTCAGGTGAAAGAATTTGTCCCAGGAAGGGGTGTTTATCTGAAATAAGCGTAAACACCAAATTTACAATCTCTTGTGGCGGTAAATCAAAGAAAATGTGCTTTTCCTCATCCTTCTTTGCCAATATTGTGACGTACTGATTAAGTTGCAAATTGTCCCAAGTTTGAAAAGAACTGAATTCCTTTCCAGATTGGTTTAGATCGCATGTAAGCGCCACTAAAATATCCCACCCTTGCTTGTGAAGAGTTTCTACCGCCTCCTCCATTTCTCTTTGCTCCGTTTCATCAGCGTTGCCATTTTCAAGCAAAAAAGAGCCATCTGTAACCAGTATCACCACTTTATCGCCTTGCACTTGCGTGCTGGTCTCCCGCCGGATTTTCTCAAAAACTAAAGAGTAATCCGTCCTGGCCTCACCTTTTTCAGTTGGATTGATAAAATCATCGGACCAAGTTGGTATTTCTAGAAGATCCGATGCTTTTTGGGGGCTTAAAAACCAATCCATGGTAGCCGCAAATCTCACAACGCTCACTTCCACATTGCTTACACTTCCATTGCTCTCAAGTGAAGATCCCATGGCCGTCAGAAGAAGAAGGGGGATCCGATAGCGATAGCGTTTATCTGCCGAATCACATTCTCGTATGCTCGAGGACCGGTCAATGGCAAATACAAGGGTTGAACCCTCCATAACTAATGGAGTGGGAGAGGGTGTTCCGAATGGATTGCCAGGGAACGGCACAAACGGGCTTGGTGACACTGTTATAGTTTCGGCTTCAGATATAGTTTCGGCTTCAGACGGAGTAGCCGATGGACTACAGGCAACAACAGTGAAAACGAGAAGAGCCGTCCATAAAAACCTTATTCTCTTCCAAAGTTTTACTTGTCCCACAGTTATTCTTCCTTCACTAGAATAGGTTCACTCTCGACTTTATAATTGTGTTGCGGGAATCACAATATCCTTTTGATTCTTCCGACGCTCAAACTGGATCTGTCGGATATCTCGGATATATCGTTGAGATTGCTCCCATTTGAATCCCCAATTAGCAATTAACACTAACACACAAAAAACAACCAAAACCACGCTCCAATCGGCGCGCAGCCCCAATAGGCCGCCTAATATCTGATTCAACCCGCCGCTCACCCAGGGGGCAAGCGCCGGCCCCACCAGGACTGCCAACAACGGCAACAATAACTCAACTACAGCTCGCAATACCAAGATCAAAACCGCTTTCAAAAGGGCAACCCAAAACGTTATCTTGGCTAGAAATACAGCCACCTTTATGCAATAGGGAGGACGGTAGGCATGAACCAAATCATTATGCAGGCCAATTTTGGTCAGGAAATCTATTTTCAGCCAGCGTTCCAGCCAGAGTGGCACCAACCACAAGAGCAGCCATGTCGCTAGGCAGACGGCAAATAACCGCACAGGTCCCGTGAAGGGAATTGAAATCGCAAATTTGAAAAACGGCAGAGGAACCGATAACGCAATGTCCTGCGCCGCGAGCAATGGCCCCAGTCCGATACCAGGGATAAAGAAGATAAGCGTTACAATCACCAGAGCAATCCAGGCCATATTTGCTTCCTCACTCGCATGACTTTTCGACCACGCCGCGAATACAACTGATTTCATGTGTCTGTCGGGAACGGGCGACCAACCAGTCTGATTGCCAGTGGCTACTGCCTCTGCCAGTAGACCCGACCAGAGAATTGTCATCAGGCACAAGAATTACCGTGAAAAGTGAACGATCTTTGGACTTGCCGCTGTCTCCCAGCGGATGGGCATGCTGGAACAGCCAACGCCACTTCGCGCCTTCCTTAAGCGCCTCAACTTCTTCCGCAAGAACATAGGTCTCCATGAACCGCGGCTTGAATTCGCGTTCGCCCCATCTTGCAGCAGTCTCTTCAAATATCCTAATTACATCTAAGGGTGAAGCGGGATTCTCAATGAGCGGCAAAATATATTTGGAAATCAATGCCGTTTCGACCTTTTTGAAGTTTTCGTTGACGCGGCGAGCCTCCACATTGGCGCTCTTACGCGCTTCGCTCTTCCAGCTCAGATTCAAACTATCCCTTTCCACTTCCCGCCAGACATGGGCAAACTCACCTTTCAAAGGCTCCCATTCTATGGCAAGATCGTCCTTGACTTTCACCTTCTCTGTTCCCAGCGCCCGTTTGAAATCCACTATTCGGTATAAAGAGCCGTCTTCACGACTCGTGGCTTTGCTGGCAATTTCACCAGAGCGAGAGCGTATTTTCTGATGCTCCTGAACAATAAGGGCTTGGAAATCGCGTAACGACCCAATGACAGGGCGCAAGTGTGAGATCACGATCATGCGGTAATCGTAAAGAGACTTCGAGACCAGGCTCAGCACTCTTTTGGATAGACAGGTATTGACCTCTTCGCGCACCTGACGCAGCAGTTGGCGGGCTTGCAGCCGCCAAACAACCGATTCGACCAAGCCAAGGATTGCAAGCGCAAGAGCAGAAAGCAAGATGACAATCCACTGCGGCCAGGAAGTAAAGATATCCAACAGTCCATACAGCAACGGGAATGCCACAAGTATTTTCAGAATCACGCCCCAGATGGAGGAGAGGCTTTTATCTAAGCGCTTATAACGTCTCAGCGCTCCTTCAACCACCAGCGCATCTTCAGCGGCAGCAGATTTCCAGTACTCATCCGTCCCTATTGACGCAATGTGAATATCCTGCCCGGCATATTGAATATCTGCCGAATGGGTTAACCGATCAATTGCCCGGTTAATGGCATAATCCACAGCCCGAAGTCCCGTGGGCCAGGCAAGATTGGGATCAAGGGGCAGCGGCCTATTCTCGCCAGCGTAGCTATCACGATTGAGTAAAAATGCAAAAATATCCAACAAATGTTGATATTCAAGGCCTGCACGATGCCTCAAACCGGCTTGCAGTGCCGCATCCAGCGCACGATAGTTCTCGGCCAACAAACTGGCAAAAATTTCCGGTGATGGTAAAGGCACGGGGAGCAACAGGTCAACGTATAACTTCACCCCATATTTGATACGAGTAAAGAGTTTCCTATAGAAAGAGCCCTCAAAAACTGGAGATTTTGCCTCTTCGAGCCACCACTGCGACCCGAATCCTTTTCTGGCAATGTCTGAGGTCGGCAAAGGAGAGCAGCGCTCAACAACCTGGCCCGTTGCCTTAAAATCCCAACCATGCTGTTCGCAAATCTCTTTTACACCAAAAATGTCTTTTCCAGCAACATTCTTGCCGATTAAGAGAGAAGATTGAAGTTTATGTACCTGTGCATCTATACCATCATCCAATATGCGGCATTGATTCTCAGTGAGAGAATCTTGAATCAGCGGCTCAAGAAACTCTTCCAAAACCTCCACATCGTATCGTTCACGCACTGCAGCCAGATCCACCAAAACAGAAGACGCTCCCAGAGCAATCCATTGAACTGCATTATGGCTTTTCCCGGCAACGTAGTCAATAGATCGAGGCAACTCAGATGCAACGAATCCGGCAATAACATTCTGGCACGTCTGGAAAATTTGCTCTGAGTTAAACCGCGTGCCACCCCACCCTGTCTTGCTCAGATAAATGCGCGGCCAATAAGATTTCAATTTATCGTGACTGATCGCTGGATCGCCCAGTATGACGAGAGCCAGCGAACATTCTGCCTGCTCACCGATCTTGGACTTCTTAGACTCTACCGCCGAGGGTAGTTTTTCTAACCATGCCATGACCGCGTCATGTGAGACTCCTCCGATCATGTCACAAATCACCAAGACTTGCAATTGCAATGGGTGATCAGCATCAGGCATATGTTGGATATACCCCTTGTCAACTAATCGCTGCCGCAAGTCATATTTGAAGAAAAAATCAATATCCGATAGTTGAGCTTCGGAAACCGTTTCGGAAGGATTAAGAACCGGCGTCCAGCGCACAAGCCCATCAGCAACATAGGCTCCTATACGCCGGTCCAAGCCGTATCGAAGGTTAGCCAACCTATCGGCATCACCACCACAAGGGATGATCAACGTTGGAACAGGATAGTAAGTGCTGCTAGGAGCCCAAGCATCAGTCTTGTCACTTTTGTTCGAATTCAACCTCCACCTCCCCGGAATTTCTAACTATTATATGAACATTTGCTGGAATACTACCACTCAAGGTAATTCTATAGAAATCGCGCACATATCCAAATAGTTCCTGGAGTTTGTTAGCAATGTCCTCGAACTTCGCCGCATAGTAAAAGCCACAACCCGTTGAAACCTGCCTCAGCGACTCCTCGTCAATCTGGTCGGTGACGCCTAACGTGCAAATATCCACACCTTGCCCGGCAGCCTGTTGAGCAATTGCACGAGACTTGGTGATATCGTCCCCTTCCAGGCGGCGGCTGTCATTATCCCGGCCATCCGTCAGGACCAATAGATAACGGCTGTCAGATGTACAGGACTGGGCAGTATTAAGACCCTCCAGAATGGCATCCCACAAAGCCGTCAGCCGGCCTGTTCCATCCACCACACTCGGATTTAAAGGAGCTGACGAAGGGGATTGTTTGACCAAGATCTGGTCTTGGCTGGAGAAAAGCACCATGCCAAGCTGGTCATCGGGTTTCCGAAAGTCGTTCACTTTACGAATGGCTTCTCTCACATAATCTATCCCCGAATAAATAGAACCGGAATTATCCACGACCGTTATCAGGCAAATTGGATCATCCGCCTTGTGCTCTTCAAGCTCAAAGGGAATCGAGGTGCCTTCCGCCGTTACGGAGAATTCCCCCGATGGCAACTCGGGAAGGAACTGTCCATTCTCCCATACGCGGATATCAATACGGGCCCACGCTGACTCAATATTTTCTTCAGCGCGTAATATCTCTAACTTTGTTGCTGGCGTTGGAGATGGCAATGGAGGGGTAACAGCACATGCCGCCGTGAGGAGCCTGAGCCGGTCTTCGATTGAACTCAGTGAAGGATTCTCCAATTTATATTGATTCACCAAGTCATGCGCTTCATTCAAATTCGCCTCGGCGGAATCACACAATGCAGCCTTATTTTCTTCAGACAATGTAGGAACAACGTCTATAGTATCACCCGCTTTTTCGTACAACGTCAAAACGAGTTCGCGCGCACAGTCGTCCTCACACTCCTGGAGAAGAGGATTCTTCGAAATATCGCTCAGGCAAGTACGAGCGGCCTCCTCCGCAGCCTCCAGGCTGCCTTTCTGGCGCATATCCCTTGCCAAGGAAATTGCATCCTCGCAGCGGCCTGGACAATACACGCTTTTGACCTGCGGCATGCCGTTGAAAATTGTCGCAGCGATCGAAGTCACTACCAGGATACCCGCCAACACCCCCCCTACAGATATGAGCTTTGATAACAAAGCATCATTTCTTGTGAGCAGGACATAAAACAGGCCAATCAGCGTACCAATGCCTGTGAAAACATAAAGCAAAAAGTCCTGCATCCGTGGGCAGTCGGGCTCAACAAACAACCATGTCTTGCCCAGCCAGACTGCGGCAGCGCCGCTCAATAAGATGAGAAGCAACCAAAACTTACGTCGAGATATTCTCTCCATAATACTTTTCTCGCCGGAATAATTGTAAGTGCGGTCATTTTTCTCCAGCACCTGCAAGAAATATAGGCCTTATGGTGTTATCAACTGATTAGTTATAGTACTCGTAATATTGGCCTATCTTTTCAATTTCTTCGTCAGTCAGGCCGATCGCCCGAAAAGCGCGTTCGTACACTGGTTCACCACCTGAACCAGCGGCGACAATTTGTAACTGACCGGAGGTGATATGCAGTTCAAGTTTATCTGACCAACTCGCAAGAGCTTTTTGAACTTGAGAAATAAACGGCTTCAACAGGAAAGTCGGTGCGGAAACTGTATCCCCATCAGCCTCGTTCAGCGACACACCATGGAACGCCAGAACATAAAGGCCTATGGTTCCGAATTTAGTGAAAATGTAACGATAGGGCACATTCTCTTCATCCACCCTGGCCTGCAAGCGAGCTTGAAGCAAAGGGTCCACCTGAGGCAAAATACGATAGTGATATTCAAGGGTAGCGGTTGGCCCCGTCGCCTGCCACCACTGGCCTTCGTATTCTTCTTTGTTATCGCCCACAATATGGCCCATCTTGGTGGCCAATGTATTTTGAATATCCACAATATCAGCATTGGATTGCAAGCCCAACACGCTACGCAATCCATCCTCTGTCAGACCGGTGGCGCCGCGCAGAACCTCGGAACGTAACTGTTCTGTATCTCCCTTTCGTACCGCGTCACGCAGAAGCCGCAACCAGGCTTTCTTTGACAATTGGTCTAGAACATCGTCCAATTCTGCGGCGTTGACAACATTAGTGGAACTTGAGCCAATGATCACCTTGGTTCTCTCATATTCCTCACTTGTCTTCTTGAGCACTTCCCTGATTTCCGCGAGCTCACTGATCAACAGGCGGGTAGCAGATTTTTCCAGTTCCAGTAGACGATTAACCTGAACCAGTTTGGTCAAAAAGGTTCCCAGCAGGCCGCAAACTTTGCGTGCTTTCGCATCACTGCCGCTTAAAGGATCGAAACCATGAATTACTTTGGATATTTGTTCGCCTAGCTGCAAAAGGCTTGCAATCTGGCCGGTACTGAGAACAGAGCGGTCTTTGAAGTCCACCCCTAACAGATGATCAGCCCATCCCTTCACACGATGGGCATTATATATTTGGTTAAACCATTCCGCATCTTCCTGGATAGAAACAGGGACATTCAATGGGACAGAGACACTCTGAATCCCATCACCTGCTGGAGACAATTCATCCACACGAAATTCAACTGTCAGTTGGTCAATATCAGTCTCCACCAGAGCTTGCATCGAAGTTTTCCAATTGGAAACAATGGTCTCTATCTGACCCAGGTCTTTCGGAATCCCTGCCAGGCGGTAACGCGGGAATGTCCAACCCTTTTCCATATGACCCAGAACATACTTTTTATTTTGTACATCCCGGATGCAATCGTCAAGGCCAGAAGCACTGAATCGGGGTTCGGGCTTTCCTTCAGTATATTTCCGTTTATAGTTTGGCTCCGTCAATTCGGCTAGTTTCGTGGTTAATTGCTTGAGAGTCTCCAAATACTTCTGATTGCTGTTAAAGTCACGGCCCCAGTATCCAGTTCGCACCAAGACGATCGGTGCACCGACACGATTCACCAACAGTTTTTGAAGATCCTCTTGCATTTCAGGGAGCATAATGGCTTTGCAGGCCATCTCAACAATCTCCCCCCGCGCTCGCTTGGCCTTATCGCCCATGCCCACATCAGGTAAATCCATATAGAACCAATTCGTGACCACCCCTGGAAATTCTTTCTTTATCCTTAGCATAAAGGCCGCATCAGCCGCGACACCGAAGAAGGTGTTTAGTGCAGTCTTATCGTTGTTTACTGAACGATATGTTAATTGGCCCACCCGGATAAAATTCATTGCAAGTGTCGTCTCCGCAAAGGTTTCCTTAACGCTCTCAGCTATTTTTTGGGCGACAAAACAATGCGTGCCCTCCCCCGTACCACCCGCTGTGGAGGAAATAATCCAGACCTCAACAGGATTTTCTGGACCAATATTCTGCCCATATTTCGTCAGCATATTTTTTATGGCTTGTCCAAGAGCTCTTTTGTTGTAGGGGTGTTCAATTGTAGCCCTCCCGACTGCAGGGGACTGCGCCAAACCCCGCTCCAAATTTAAGACCGGGAAGTGATCAACTAATAATTGAGTGTGATTTTTGTCCTTATCCCCTTTGGACGAAGCATCTTTGGACGAAGCATCTTTGAACTTCTCAATCATTGTATTAAAGGCAACGGCTGTTGTCCCAACACGTTGGTCAAGATCAACAAATAGTGAACGCGGATCTTTGATTTTCCAATCCCGGCTGACATTTTCCTTTGAGACATCAACCTGCAACTCGGCATCGATACCTAAAATTGTACGCTGTCCCAAGAGCTTATAGCCGGTTCCACCGCAGATGATCAGAAATCTGTTGGCCATTGTGTTCTACTCCTTGAAAGAATTTGTTTTGAGCTTTGAGGGGGATGTTTTACTATCAGGACTTTCGCTTGTCATTCTGAACGGAGTGAAGAATCTCGCCCCGCCATCTGAGATTCTTCGCACACCGTCCTGCGTTCGGTGCAGGGAAAACCGCTCAGAATGACACATGCGACTCGCTGTAAGCGAAAATCCTGGGTCCCAATTTCCGATAAGTCTCCAACTCGTATTCCTCAAGGCAGAGGCGCAATCATTTATCGCACTTGCTCACTGCCTACTGCTTACTGGCTTCCTTCACCCCCGCGTGACCCGGGCGATCCGTCGCCGTCACCGTAATTTTCACGGTCGTGCCGGTTGGCACCGCCGCCGTCGCTTGGTACACCCAGCGACCGCTCTTGGGCGGTGTCTCGGTGGCAGCCCCTTCTTCAACCGCGCTGCCGTCGGCTTGTGTCACCGCGACCTTCAACGCGGTTACGTCAAAGTCGTCGTGCGCGCGGGCAACAATCGCGTCGCCCACGCGACCGGCGTATCCGCTGAGGTCCACCTCGTCCACCGACGGCGCATTGAAGAAATCCGCCACCGTCAGACTAAAGACGGGCTGCCCTTTCGCCTTTGCCGCCACCTCGTAGATGGTTTTGGTCGCCGGGTCCGCCATCACCATCTTGCCGTACAGCGCCGCCTGGCGGAAACGTTCCCGCACGCCCGCCTGCGCCGCGGTCGGCTCGCGCCCCGCCAGGTCTGGTTTGCGGGAGATGATGATCTCGTCGCCATAGCGCTTAAAGACGAGGTCGCCCACCTTCCCGCGCAATTGCTCGATGATCGGGTTTGTCTTGACGTGTGCCATTTTCTTTCTCCTTTTGTGGAAAGCATGGGGTGAACTGCCCAATTGCAGTCACCTGTTTGAACAACCATCCTTCTTACATCCTTCTTGCATCCTTCTTACAACCTTCTTAGAGGGTATTTGGGCTGCCGCGACTCGAGTCGCCCAGTTCACTTGTACCTGTGTATCTGCGCAAGCCTGCCCCAGGCAGTCCGGGGTGCAGGCAAGTGTTACTATTATTATATTGTGGCGGGTGTTTGGTGTCAAGTGGTTCTCTGTGGTGATTACCCACATCTTGCTCAATGCCATTATTGGCCTTGATTAGCCAGCGTTCTCTCACGCTGGCGGCCAAATTCGGGCGTATGAGAACGCCCTACTAATCATGATGGATGTGATCATTGGACTTGTGGGTAATCACCAGGTTCTCTGGGAATCCCAGCAATTCTTATTATCTAAAATTTGCTGTAAATTGCGCGGGTGTCAACACCTTTACCTTATATTCGGCCAGAAATGTGAAATGCCTGATGTTGCCGGTCACCAGCGCGTCCACTTTGGCAGCCACGGCGACTTCGGCGAAGGGTAGGTCGGATGGGTCGAGAATTTCCCCAGCAGGGATATCCAAACGAACAGATTCCACATGCTTGCTGACTGCCGAGAGCGCAGCCAGGACATTCTGGCGGCGTAACACAGAAATGTTCAAGTGCGGCCGGGATGTCACCGCCTCATACTCACGCCAGATGCGTTCATCAATAGCAAGCCAAATCTTGCGCGCCACAATGAGACGCACAACCTGCGCCGGTATGCTCTCCTCTTTGAGCAGGGCAGATACCAGCACATTGGTATCAAGGACGATGGGCATCTCGCATTTCCTGGCGAGCAGCCTGGATTTCGGCCTCGATTTCCTCATCGGTTAGTTTGTCCGTCCCTTTTCTTCTCGCATCTTCCTGGATAGCTCTTACAGCGGCTTGCAGGCGTAATAGCATGGCTTGCAGGAACGTTTCTCTTTCCACAGCGTTCAGCCCAAGTTCCACAGCCGCCGCGTCGCCGCCCTTTTGCACGCCGAGTTCCATGAGAGTTTCCAGCGAAATTCCTCTCTTTTCCAATTTGCTCCGCAGTCCCGCCAATAGTTCATCGGCTGCCTGATCCAGCGATTGGAGAGCAAATCCCCGCTCCGTTTCCACAAATGTCACCATATCCCCCCGCTTGAGATTGAGTTTCCTGCGGATGCTGTTGGGGATGGTTACCTGGCCTTTTTCCTGGATACGCACAGCAGTATACATATCTACCTCCGATGTCATACGGTCATACTGTCATTATATCATGGCCCAATCACCCCCCGCTCTGTAGGAAGAGATCTTCGGGTCTCTTACCGGTAATTTTCAGATAGACCGCATCAGGGCAGATATCAATCTCTTCATTCCACGCAATTTCACCGCTTGGGCCGATATGTACTTTTTGGAATTCCCGGTAATCGTTCCAAAGAGCAAAAACACCTTTTTCAATGTCGTTTTTCACTCAACGCAACTACGCCGTCTTCGGCTAATTGCATGATTTCTGACTCTCCCATGCCAATTTCCTGTAATATCTCACGCGTATGCTTCCCCAGCGCGGGCGGCGGTGTGACTTCGCGCCGCGCGAACACAAACGGTGAATTCATGCCAGCCGGTTCGCCATTTTCTTCGCGCACGTAGCCGCGCGCCCGCACCTGGGGGTGAGCCAGCATCTCCTCGAACGAGTTGACCGCCTCTACGCAGGCTTCGCTGCCGGCAAATAATTCCAGCCATTCGGCGCGCGGCTTCTGGCGGAAGATGGCTGCCAGTTCGCCGCCAATCGTCCTATCGAACTGGCGCGAGAGCAAATCGGGGCGCGCCACGCGCTGGCAGAAATCCGCCCAGAAGGTTGGCTCGATAACGGCCAGGGTGAGGTATTTGCCATCCGCCGTTTCATACACATTGAAACATGGCAATCCACCCAGCAAAGGATGGCTGGCAGCCGAGATGCCCAACCCGCTGAAGTACGCGCCTCCCGCCAGCGGCGTCATCCAGGAGAGCACGCCATCCAGCAAGGCCATGTCGAGGTACATACCCCGGCCAGTCTTGCCGCGTCCTACCAGCGCGCCCAGGATGGCAATCGCGGCCAACATGCCGCCGGATAGGTCGGCAGCCGGCAGGCCGTATGGGACCGGCGCTTCGTCTGCGCGGGCATTGAGCGTCAGCGCGCCGCCAACGGCGAGATAGTTCAGATCGTGTCCGGCGCGTTCGCGGTAAGGCCCCTCCTGGCCGTAGCCGGAGAGCGAGCAATATATGATGTCCGGTTTTACAGTGCGCACCGCAGCGTAGTCAATTTTCCACTTTTTCACCGAGCCGGGTTTGAAGCCTTCAAGGATGACATCGGCTGTGGCCGTCAATTTCAGGAAGATTTCCCGCCCGCGCGGGTTGCGGTAGTTGACCGCCACGCTCTTTTTGCCGCGATTGACCGCTTCGAACATCCCGCCCAGTCCCATCTCAGGCGGGGCGACGCGGGCATAGTCGCCCAGGCGCGGCGTCTCGATCTTGATCACCTCCGCGCCCAGGTCAGCCAGTAGTTGGGTGAGATACGGCCCTGGCAGCAGGCGCGACAGGTCGAGGATGCGGATTCCGGCAAGCGGCGAGGCAGGCATGGGCTACTCCTTTTCGGCAATTTCGTTTATCATAGCAGGGGCTGGTATGACCGTCAACCGTGCGCCCTGCCGTTTCCAATCACGCATCACTCATCACTCATCACTTATCACGGAGCAAACCCATGCGCTGGATATACATCTCCCCTCACCTCGATGACGCCATCCTCTCCTGCGGCGGATTGATCTGGGAACAGACCCGCGCCGGGACCCAAGTCGAGATCTGGACGGTCTGCGCCGGGGACCCACCCGAAGGGCCTCTTTCACCCTTCGCCGAGGTGCTGCACGCCGAATGGGGCACCGGCGTAGAGACAACCTCCCTCCGCCGTGAGGAAGACGTGGCGGCCTGTCGCTCCGTCGGCGCCAGGTACCGTCACCTCTCCATCCCAGATTGTGTTTACCGTTCCGCCCAGGATGGAACGTGGCTGTATGACCCGAACACGTTCATGGGCGAAATCCATCCGGCGGACCTGCCGCTGGTCGAGACGGTGCGCGCCTTCCTGGCCGCCAGCCTCAAGCCAGAGGATTGCCTCGTCTGCCCGCTGACCGTCGGCGGGCACGCGGACCACCGTCTGACGCGCGCCGCGGTCGAGGCGTTGGGGCGTCCGCTGACGTATTACGCCGACGTGCCATATGTGCTGAACCAGCCGTCAGCCGTGGAGATGCTCACGAGCGGGATGCAGGCCGAGGTCCGGCCCGTTTCGGAGGCTGGCTTGTGCGCCTGGCAAGAGGGCATCGCCGTGTACGCCTCACAGATCGGCATGTTGTTCGAAAATCCAGAAAAGATGCAGGCGATGATCCAATCCTATTGGCAAAGCAATGCTGGAATCCAGCTTTGGCAGGCAGCTTAATTTTCGTCCGTGCTGCCAGGAACCCGTTTTCTCTGAGAAAACGGGTTCCTTTCCAACAGCTTAAATTCCCGTCCGCGTCTTGCTTTTGGGATTGAAACATGTTATATTTATCAGCGGGTAGGGAGACCTACACACCGGACGCATCTCTGTTTCAGAGATGCATTGTATTTTTAGCCAGGAAAGAGCCATGCCAACCAATTTTCTGACCCGTGAAGGTTTTCAGAAACTTCAGGATGAACTCGAATACCTGCGCTCGGTCAAACGCCAGGAAGTTGCCAACCGTCTGCACGAGGCGATGGAGGGCGGGGAGTTGATCGAGAACGCCGAATACGAGGCTGCCAAGAACGAGCAAGCCTTTGTAGAGGGCCGCATCCAGGAACTCGAAGTCATCCTGGCATCGGCACGCGTGATCGAGGATTCCGGGAAAGAGAAAGCCGACAATGTCCAGGTAGGCTCGACCGTCACCATTCAGGAAAAAGGCTCAAAACCAGAGAAGTACACCATCGTCGGCGCAGCGGAAGCCAATCCACGCGCGGGACGCATTTCTAACGAGTCGCCCATCGGCAGGGCTATCTTGAATCACCGCGCGGGTGATGAGGTCCAGGTGGAAGCACCCGGCGGGACATATAAAGTTCGCATCGTCAAGGTCAAATAAGCCTGGGGCCGCCGCGCCGTCATGCCCCGCGCTTTCTTCTGGGAAGCGCGGGGCTTTTTTGTTGTAAAATAAGCCAGAAAGGTTCCACCATGCTAGAATACACTTCCCTCGAAAAAATTCGGCTCGAGAAAATCGAAGAACTGCGTAAGAATAACCTCGAGCCTTATCCCACCCGCGCCGGGCGGACACACACCAGCGCGCAGGCCATTGCCGCCTTCGAGAAGGCCGAGAAGGAGACCGGTGAAACCACGCCAGCCGAGGTGAAAGCCACGCTGGCAGGCCGCCTGCGCGCCGTCCGTCCGATGGGCAAGATCACCTTCGCCCACATCGAAGACGGCGAAGGGCGCATCCAGCTTTTCTTCCGCGCCAACGACCTCGGCGAAGAGAAACTCGACCTTTTCAACCGCGCCTTCGACCTGGGTGATTTCGTCCAGGCCTCCGGCTTCATGTTCCGCACCCGCACCAGCGAGGCGACGCTGCACGTCCAGGATTTCAGGATGCTGGCCAAGGCCGTCTCGCCGCTCCCCGCCGCCAAAGATGAGACCACCGCAGACGGGCAGGTTGTCCGCCACGCCGCGCTGGAGGACGCGGAGCTGCGCGCCCGCCAACGTTACGCCGACCTGGCGGTCAACCCCGAGGTGCGGCAGGTGTTCCGCACGCGGGCGGCCATTCTCCGCGCCTTGCGCGAATTCCTGGATGGGCGCGGCTTCCTCGAGGTCGAGACTCCCATTCTGCAACCCATCTACGGCGGCGCGGCGGCCAGGCCGTTCGTCACCCATCATAACCAGCTCAAGCAGGATCTGTACCTGCGCATCTCGTTCGAGCTGTACCTCAAACGCCTGCTGGTCGGCAATTTGGAAAAGGTCTACGAGATCGGGCGCGACTTCCGCAACGAGGGCGTCTCGTACAAGCACAACCCGGAGTTCACCCAACTGGAGTTCTACTGGGCTTACGCTGACTACCTGCAAGTTATGGAGCTGACCGAGCAGATGGTCGCTTTCGTGGCCGAGAAGGTGCTGGGCAGGCTCAAAGTGACCTACCAGGGCCATGAGCTGGATTTCACCCCACCCTGGCGGCGGTTGGAAATGCGCCAGGGGTTGAAAGAGGCATCCGGCATAGACATCGCCGCGCACCCGACGGCCAAATCCCTGTTCGAGGCCCTGAAGAAGGCCGGTAAGATGCCCGACCCGCGCGCCACGCGCGGCAAGCTGATTGACTTCATGCTCAGCGAGTTCCTGGAACCGATCCTGATCCAGCCGACCTTCCTGTACGATTACCCGCGCGATATTTCCCCGCTGGCCAAATCCAAACCCGGCGACCCGCTTACGGTGGAACGCTTCGAGGCTTACGTCTCCGGATTCGAGCTTTGCAACGCCTTCACCGAGCTTAACGACCCGCTCGACCAGGAATCCCGCTTCCTCGAGATGGGCCGTGACTACACCGCCGACGACGAGGAGCGTCACCCCATGGACGAGGACTACCTGCGCGCCATGCGTTACGGTATGCCCCCCAGCGGCGGCTTCGGCATGGGCGTGGATCGGCTGGTGATGCTGCTCACTGATAAGCATAACATCCGTGACGTGCTGCTGTTCCCGCACATGCGCGAGGCAGTGTGATGTGGAGTCCGAAGTCTCTGACTTCGGTGCGTGATGTGGAGTCCGAAGTCTCCTGACTTCGGTGTGTGATGTGGAGTCCGAAGTCCCTGACTTCGGTGTGTGATGTGGAGTCCGAAGTCTCTGACTTCGGTGCGTGATGTGGAGTCCGAAGTCTCCTGACTTCGGTGTGTGATGTGGAGTCCGAAGTCTCTGACTTCGGCGGCGCTCCGACGACTGGAGTCGTCGGACTCCAAGATACTGCAATAATAATCCCAATGCCCCACTACGATCTGTGCCTGACCTGGAACTGGGAATACGATGCAGATTTTGTGCGCCTGCTCGAGACGGCCTGCCAGGCGCATGGCCTGTCCCTGCTCCAGGTTACCGAAGATAAATTGGCAACGGTTCTTTCAGGGCTAGACAATGGCGAGATCACTTTTTGGGCTTTCCTCGACCGCGCCTCGGAGGTTGACGAACGCTTTCTCTCGGTCGAGGCCTGGGCTTTTACGCAGGATGCTTACCGCATCAACCCGCGCGAAGCCTCCCTCTGGTCAGAGGACAAGGCCACCATGCACCTGGAGTTCATCGCCCACGGCCTGCATACCCCGCACACCATCATCCTGCCTCCCTTCGCCGAGAAGCCCAACATCCCACCGCCGAATCTCAGTCCGTTGGGCAATCCTTTCGTCATCAAACCGGCGCGCGGCGGCGGCGGGGAAGGCGTGGTGCTGGAAGCCTCGTCGCTGGAGCAGTTGCTGGCTGCCCGCCAGCAATACCCCGACGAGAAGTACCTCTTGCAGGCGCACGTCACCCCGCGCCTGTTGGGCGGAAGGCCAGCCTGGTTCCGCGTGTTGTATGGCGCCGGGCAGGTCTACCCGTGCTGGTGGAATCCCGACAGTCACGTCTACACCCCGGTTAAGCCAGCGGAAGAGACGGAATTCGGCCTAGGCGCGCTGCGCGAGATCACACAGCGCATCGCCGAGATCAGCAAGCTGTCCATCTTCTCGACGGAAATTGCCTATACACCGGAAGGCTTATTCCTGGTCGTGGATTACGTCAACGATCAGATTGACCTGCGCCTGAAATCCAAAGCCGCGGATGGCGTGCCGGATGCCATCGTAGAAAATATCGCCGGTGGAATAGCGTGGCTGGCTGAAAGTCATCACAAATAAAAAGTCCCGCCTATTGGCGGGACTTTCGTTTATTCGGTCACCAGCAGAGTTTTGGCGTAGCGTCCGTGCAGCCAGCCAATCCCACGCGCCAGGTGCATGGTCAGCGTTGCTACTAGAATGCCTCCCAGCGCAATTAAAACAAGCGCCCACAACGGCAAGAAATACCCGGTATAGCCTATCGTAACCGTTGGTATTTTGAGGACTACTTGAATAACGGGAGTGGCGATCAGGCTCAGGGAGAACACGAACAGCGTGGTTAGCAGGCTGAAGTAGAGCGTGCCGAGCGGCATCTGCAATAGCATGTACAGAATAGCCAGCCAACTGTATTTATCAGTGACGAGCAGTTTCATACGCTCAAACCACTTCATGCCCGGATGCCCGAAAAGCGGACGGCGCGGCATGCGCACGCCGAGCAGGGCTTCGACAATGCGGCCTTCCAGCAGGGCCAGCCCACGTATCGAGAGCAGGAACAGCAACGCGAACGGCAGGCCGAAGATGAAGATGGAGAACGAGACGGAAAACATAAGTCCCGCTACGGCCCAGGTGAAGTACAGGGTGCCCGTGACAAGGGCGATCAGCATGTAAAGGATGGCGCCCCAGGCACGCGGGTCGGCATAGACGCCAAAGAAGCGGCCGATAATTGGACCTGGCTTGCCACTCTCGCGCGATAGGCCAGATGGCGTGCGCCGTTCGATTTCCACATAGGCCGCGGCCGTCTCGGCGGGCGAGCCATACTGGTCAATGGCGGTTTGTAGGGCGGCTTCTTCGCTCAAATCGGGCTTGTTATCGCGCATGGACGCGACAGCCATGCGCAGGTGTTCCTCGGCGTCCGAAAGCGCGTCCTGGATGGTAGCCTGATCGCTGCCAGTCAGTTCTTTTTTCAGTGCGGCCAGGTATTCTTCAACGGTCTTAGCCATGATTCATTCCTTTCAAGATGGTTTCGACGAAGATTTTGGTCCGGTTCCAGACTTCGGTCCAGATTTCAAGCGTTTCCCGCCCGACGGCGGTGATGGTGTAATAACGCCGCGGCGGCCCGGAGACGGAGGGTTCCACCTGGCTTTCGAGCAGTCCGCTGCTTTCGAGCGAGCGCAGTACAGGATACAACGCGCCTTGCTTCATCAGGGGAGTGCTCTCACTGTTATCGTCGAGCAGTTTGGCGATCTGATAGCCGTACATCGGCTCTTTCGCCTGACCGAGCACGCTCAACAGCACCAGCGAGGCAATACCCGCGTTCATCTCCTTTTGCAATTTTTTGGTCAGCGCAGTTTGGTCAACCACATGACATCCTTTCTGACAGAGAAATCCTGTCTAACGCCTGGAGCACATATAACCAATTTGTGTATATTATTAAGTTAATAATAATGGTAAATTGATAATATGTCAAGGGATAAATAGCCATTAAACAGACAGTCCCGCCTCTCCGGCGGGACTGTTCACTGGTTACTGGTAACTGGTTACTGAATACTGAACACTGAACACTGAACACTGATCACTGATCACTACGGGTTCTGTATTTCCGCCGCCCTCAGCGTATTGCGCATCAGCATGGCAATCGTCATCGGGCCAACGCCGCCCGGGACCGGGGTGATGAAGCCGGCCACTTCCTTCG
>Ga0210022_1000963_pt1 | contig 19813 bp, 29 predicted proteins | sample CryGeymeta201520_FD_183984 | JGI IMG/M metagenome (GOLD analysis project Ga0210022, IMG submission 183984) | Groundwater microbial communities from Crystal Geyser aquifers in Utah, USA - Crystal Geyser metaG 2015-20 (SPAdes) (version 2) | ecosystem: Environmental > Aquatic > Deep subsurface >... | reverse complement strand
AAGGGTGCGCCCGCGATTCGCACCGAGAACGCGCTGCTGTCCGCCTATATTTTTGTGGACATCCGGGACCGCGACATTGGCTCCTATGTGGCGGATGCCCGCCGTGTGGTCGCAGAAAAGGTGAAATTCCCGCCCGGCTACTACGCCACCTGGAGCGGGCAATTCGAGTACATGGAACGCGCCCAGGCCAGGATGAAAATCGTCGTGCCGATCACCTTACTCATTATTTTTATGCTGCTTTATCTTAATTTTCAACGTGTTACGGAGGCGCTGATCGTCATGCTGTCGGTGCCGTTCGCGCTGGTCGGCGGCGTGTGGCTGCTGTGGCTGCTGGACTACAACCTGTCGGTCGCCGTGGTGGTGGGCTTCATCGCGCTGGCGGGCGTGGCGGCGGAAACGGGCGTGGTGATGCTGATCTATCTGGAACACGCCTGGCAGGAAATTCAGGCACGCTGCAAAACAGAAGCGCGCAAGCCGACACTGGATGATTTGCATAGCGCCATCATGGAAGGCGCAGTCAATCGGGTGCGCCCCAAGATGATGACAGTGGTGGCAATCATGGCGGGGCTGTTGCCGATTCTATGGGGCAGCGGTACAGGTTCCGAAGTGATGCGCCGCATCGCCGCACCGATGGTCGGCGGCATGATTTCCTCGACGGTGCTGACGCTGGTCGTGATTCCGGTGATCTATGCGCTGGTCAAAAGCCGAGAAATCAGATGACCAACCCTAATTGGAGATAAGTAATGGCTAATTGTTGCAGCGACAAATCATGCGAACTCGATGCACTACGTGATCGTCAAAGCTCGACACTCAAAATAGTGCTGGCTATCAATGCCCTCATGTTCGTCGTCGAACTCACGGCAGGGCTGCTCGGGAATTCGGTTTCGCTGGTGGCGGATTCGCTGGATATGCTGGGTGATGCATTGGTGTATGGGTTCAGCCTGTACGTCGTGGCGCTCGGCGCGGCCATGAAAGCCAAGGCAGCTCTGCTCAAAGGGGGCATCATGGCGGCCTTCGGTTTATTCGTGCTTGGGCAGGCGATATACCGGAGCGCATTCCCGCAGCTCCCTGTGTACGAGGCTATCGGGGCAATCGGCTTGCTGGCACTTGCCGCAAACAGCACATGCTTTTTTCTGCTCTGGCGGCATCGTGCGGACGACATCAATATGAGTTCGGTTTGGCTGTGTTCCCGCAACGACATCATTGCCAACATCTCAGTGCTGTTTGCGGCTCTTGGGGTATGGCTCACCTATTCAGGTTGGCCTGACATCCTCATTGGGTTAGCGCTTGCCGCACTCTTTTTGCATTCTGCATTACATGTGTTGCGCGAGGCATTTACGGTGCTTAAAGCCGTTCGCGCAAAAAACATCCCTGATGATTTCAACGTAGGAAAGGAATGACATGAAAATGCTTGAACGATTGCTGCTCACCCTGATGCTCGCTTTGTTCTGTGCGGGAACGGCACTCGCTGCCACCGCAGTGACCGTTTACAAAAGCCCGACCTGCGGCTGCTGCGAGAAGTATGTGGACTATCTGCGCGAAAACGGCTTTGAAGTAAAGACCGTGGACGAGCAGGACATGAGTGCTATCAAGAAGCGGTATGGCATGGATCACATCGCGAGTTGCCACACCGCGCTGGTCGGCGGCTATGTGGTCGAGGGTCATGTGCCGGTCGCTGCCATCCGCAAACTGCTTAAGGAAAAACCCGACCTGATCGGCATCAGCGCGCCCGGCATGCCGATGAATTCGCCGGGCATGGGCGAGATGAAGCAAGGCACGCTGACGATTTATGCGGTACCGAAGAACGGAAGGGAGCCATATGTATTTTCCGTCGAGTAATGCAGCAATGAGTACCCCATATTTTTGCCATAGGAGATTGGCATGATCCAGGTCATTTCAAATTTGCATCCGCTATTCGTGCATTTCCCGGTCGCGCTGATCACCATGTCGGCATTCTTTCACTTGGCGGCAATGCTGCTGCGTGAGCGGCCACGACACAGTGTGGCGAAGCCCTCCGCCGTAGGAGCGGCTTCAGCCGCGAAGCCATTCGCCAGCAAGCTGGCTCCTACAAACGTGTCGGAGGTGCGGCCACGCTACGCCGCCCTCTGTGCGGTGCTCGCGCATACCACTTTGTGGCTGGGCGCACTGGCAGCCTTGCCGACTGTCGCCCTGGGTTGGCTGGCTTCCAATTCGGTCAATCATGATGAGGCAGGACATGCTGCGATGCTGCTGCATCGTGCCTGGGCCTGGGCCACCTTGGCAGTGCTGTTGCTGCTGGCAGGCTGGGATGCATGGAAACATAAAGTGGATGCCACGCCCGCATGGCCGTTCGTCGGTGCGGCGATCGCGGCATGGATGCTGGTCGCCAGCACCGCATGGCATGGCGGGGAGCTGGTTTACCGGCATGGCCTGGGGGTGATGTCTTTGCCGCAGGCGGAGATGGTGGGGCGCACCCATGAACATGGCGCAGGGCACGGCGATAGTCCCGCGCCAGAGAATGCTGCACCGCATGATCACCAGCATGAAGATGATACCCACGCACATTGATAGCGCAAAGGGATGCGTTCATCAAGGAATGGATAGGTTTGGAATTGTCAGCCCCGAACACAGAAAAAATGGCTATGACACAGTTAATTGTTGAAGTAAAACCCGCAATTAAAATTATATCTAATAATCAATGGGTTGTATTTTTACATTAGCTTTCGATTCCCTGTATCCATAAGGGTTGCGTGACCACCACTATTTAACAGTGACATAGCCGAAAAAATTGAGAGGAGTTCAACTTGAATCGACAGCCGTCTGAGGAGATACAGTCAATATTCATCAGACCTATCCAATTCGGGACGGGAGCACTTGCGCTATTGCTCGCCATCTATTTTATTGTGGTAGGTCTGATTTCCGGGATGGACTTCGCCCTCGATCAGTTCGCCGCATTCTGGTATTTCATCGTGCCGCTCGCCTTGGGCTTCGGCATCCAGGTCGGACTCTTCATCCACCTCAAAAACCTTGTCGGGCAACACGGCGCTTCGGGCAAGGTGGTCGCGGTATCCGGCACGACCTCTACGGCGGCAATGATTTCCTGCTGTGCGCATTACGCTGTAAACATTGTGCCCATTCTGGGCATCACCGGATTTCTCACTGTCGTTGCGGAATACCAGATCGAGCTGTTCTGGGTTGGCCTGGCGTTCAACGCCGCAGGTCTGCTGTATGTCGCGTCTATGGTTATCAAAGCTGTCCAGGAGCATAAAAAATGCGAAATCAATTCTTGATCGGATGGGTTCTTGCGGCAACGATCATTTTCCCCTACGCGCAAGATGGCGAGGCTGCGGAGATGGGATATGCCCCGCAAATAAGCAACGAACGGGGAATAAAAGTTACCGCCACCTTGCAAGCCATCCGTAACGAAGCGAAAACATTGGATTTTGAAGTGGTACTGGAAACACATACCCAGCCCCTGGGAGATGATCTGGCCAAATCTGCCGCGCTCATCGCGGATGGCAAGCAATACATGCCATCGGAATGGGAAGGTGCGCCGCCGGGAGGCCACCACCGCAAAGGCATGCTGCGCTTCAAAGCCATTGTTCCACAACCGGCAGCAGTGGAATTGCGGATAGGCTTGAGCGGCGATCCTTCACCAAGAAGTTTTAAATGGTTGCTGGAATAACATTCTGAATTTGTGTGGTATCTTTTCATAACCCGAAGGGAAAGCATGATGGCAAATGATGAGTATGGCGGGTACAACACCCCTCCCGCACCGCGCGGATACAACTGGATATTGCTCGCGTTTCTGGCGATCGCCGCCTTTTTTCTGTTGAGCGAACACCGCGCCCACCTGCTCGGCGTGTTGCCGTTCCTGCTGTTGCTCGCCTGTCCGTTGATGCATCTGTTCATGCACCGCGGACACGGAGGGCATAACGAGCATTCCGGGAGGAGTGAAAAATGAATCCTGCAGAGAATGCTTACGGCCTGTGGTCGCTGGTAATCATCAACTCGGCGATTTTTATCCTGTTTGCCTTCAGTTTTTTCAAGCCGCAATCGCCGCGCGACTGGCGCACATTGGGGCTTTATTCGGCCTTCATCGTGGCGCTGTTCACCGAGATGTACGGCTTTCCGCTAACGATTTACTTTTTATCCGGCTGGCTTACGGAAAGGTTTCCTGAAATAAATTGGCTCTCGCACGATGCCGGGCATTTGCTGGAAATGATGTTCGGCTGGCGCGCCAACCCGCACTTTGGGCCATTCCATCTGCTCAGCATGTTCTTCATCCTGGGCGGCTTCTGGCTGTTGGCCAAGGCGTGGCCGGTACTCTACCGGGCGGTACAGCGCAACGAACTGGCAACGAACGGCCCTTACGCGCACATCCGTCATCCGCAATATGTCGCCTTTGTGTTGGTGATGTTCGGCTTTTTGCTGCAATGGCCGACCCTTATCACCTTGTTCATGTTTCCGGTGCTGTTGCTGATCTATGCGCGCCTGGCGCGGGTCGAAGAGCGCGAGACGGAAGCCCGTTTCGGCGAGGAATATGCGCGCTACCGCGCTCACACTCCCGCCTTCTGGCCGTCCCGGCGCAAGAGGTGAGCCCATGCAAAAGGCCTGCACACGAATCGCGCGCCAGCCCGAACTGAATCTGTTCGTGTTTGCCTTCCTGCTCAATCTGCCCTGGGAGCTGGTGCAAATACCGCTGTTCAGGGAGATGCCGAGCCTTCCCCACGTGGTAGGCGTGGTTCGGTGTCTGCGTGCGGCGGCTGGAGACGGTCTGATCCTCCTGCTGGCTTTTTGGACAATAGCCTGGATCACCGGATCGCGCCGCTGGTTATTCCATCTTTCGCCTGTCCGCCTGGGGGGCTTCATCGCCGTCGGCCTCGCCATCACCATCGCTATGGAATACTGGGCGACGGTAGTTGCAGAGCGCTGGGATTACGCCGATGCCATGCCCAGACTGCCGCTGCTGGGTACCGGATTGGCACCGCTGCTACAATGGATACTGATCCCGCCGCTGGCGCTGTGGCTGACGCAGAGGCAACTGAAATGACGGCGACAGGCGACCAATATATCTGGCTGATCTGGGCACTGGGGTTTCTTGTACCCTGGATCGTCTTATATGCGCTGTTCCCGGCACAGCGAAAGGTAATGCGGTGGAGCAGTTCCCTGACCGCGCTGTTCGGTCTGACCGAACCGATTTTCGTCCCCGAATACTGGAATCCGCCCAGCCTGTTCGATCTGGCTCAGCGCACCGGTTTCGATATCGAGAGCCTGATTTTCTGTTTCGGCATCGGCGGTGTGGGCGCGGTGTTGTACAACGCATTGGCCGGGAAACGCCTGATGCCGATGAATGATTGCGAGCGCAACAGCCCGCGCCACCGCTTCCACCGCGTGGCGCTGGGCGCGCCCTTTGTGGTGTTTGTCGCACTGTATTTTCTGCCCTGGAATCCGATCTATCCAAGTGTGGCCGCGCTGCTTGCCGGCGGGATCGCCTGCGCCCTGTGCCGCCCCGACCTAGCGGGGAAAATGCTACTCGGTGGCGGATTGTTTGCCGGGCTTTACCTGATCTTTCTGGTCGCGCTGGAACTGCTCGCGCCAGGTTATATCGAACGGGTGTGGAATCTACAGGCACTCGGCGGGGTGATGTTCGGTGTCATCCCGATCGAAGAACTGCTGTTCGGCTTCGGCGTTGGGGCGTATTGGTCGGGGGTGTACGAGCATCTTGCCTGGCATCGCAGTTCCCGATTGTGTGCCTTGTCCAAGATTAAAACAGGGAGTTCCGGATGAATGCCGAAACAGATTTTTTGGAACAGGCAGATGCCAACTTTGCCGAAGCGCTGGCAGAGGCACTGGACATGCGCGAGCATGAAACCGGCGACCACTCCAAACGGGTCGCCTGTCATACCCTGGTATTGGCACGCCGCTTTACCGCTGACCCGGATCTGTTGCGGCAGATTTACTGGGGGTCGCTGCTGCATGATGTCGGCAAGATCGGCGTATCCGATGCCGTGCTGTTGAAAAATGGCGCGTTCAATGAAGATGAATGGCTCGAAATGAGGATGCATCCCGAAAAAGGTCACCGTATCGTTTCACAGATTCCGGAGATGGCAGAGGCCGCCGAAATCGTGTACAGCCACGAGGAGCGTTTCGACGGCAGCGGTTATCCGCGCGGGCTGCGCGGCGAACAAATCTGCCTGGGCGCGCGGCTGTTTGCGGTAATAGACACATTGGACGCAATCACTTCCGACCGCCCTTATCGCAAAGCATTGTCATTCGATCAGGCTCGTGCAGAAATCATCAAAATGAGCGGTACGCAATTTGACCCGCTGGCCGTGCAGGCATTTCTGGCCGAAGAGGCTACCTTGCGCGAAATGGTGGCGGAAAAGTGTATGCAGTTGCACGATCCAGCCATCTCACCAATCAACCACGGAAGGAGCAAACCATGACAACCTATAAAGATCCGGTGTGCGGCATGACGGTATCGCCCGACACCAAGTTGCGCCACGTTCACGAGGGCGAAACCTATCTGTTTTGCAGCGCGAAATGCCTGGCAAAGTTTCAGGCAGCACCGGCGGATTACCTTAAGCCGTACCCGGCACAGGCTGCCGTGGCGCGCATCGGGATGATGTACACCTGCCCGATGCACCCTGAAATCCGCCAGTCTGCGCCGGGAAACTGCCCGAAGTGCGGCATGACTTTGGAATCCGAATCCCCAGTAATAGCGAGCGCAGTCGAATACACCTGCCCGATGCATCCCGAAATTGTGCGCGCCGCGCCGGGCAGTTGCCCGAAATGCGGCATGGCGCTGGAACCGCGCAATGCCCCGGCGGAAGATCATGCTGAATTGGACGATATGACCCGGCGTTTCTGGATCAGCACCGCGCTGGCCCTACCGGTGTTCGTGATGGCGATGGTCACCGACCTGTTGCCGCAAGCCATGCCCGCATCCGTTTCGATGCCCGCCTTGCAATGGGTCGAATTCATTCTGGCCACTCCGGTCGTATTGTGGGGCGGCTGGCCGATTTTCCGGCGCGGTTATGAATCTGTAGTCAACCGCAGCCTCAACATGTTTACCCTGATCGCGCTGGGTGTCGGCGTGGCGTGGAGCTACAGCGTGGTGGCGATGCTGCTGCCGGGCATCTTCCCGCCCGCGATGCGCAGCATGATGGGCACGGTGCCGGTGTATTTCGAGGCGGCGGCGGTCATCATGGCGCTGGTGCTGCTGGGTCAGGTGATGGAGTTGCGCGCGCGCAGCCAGACCAGCGCGGCGATCAAGCTGCTGCTTGGTCTCGCGCCGAAGACCGCGCGCATCGTGCGCTCCCCTCACCCCAACCCTCTCCCGCAAGCGGGCGAGGGAGCCAACGAATCGCTACGCGAATTCCTTCTTAATAGCAAAGAAGAAGACATTCCGCTGGAACAGGTGCAGCCGAACGACGTGCTGCGCGTGCGTCCCGGCGAGAAAGTGCCGGTAGACGGCGTGGTGCTGGAAGGCACCAGCGCATTGGATGAATCCATGGTCACCGGCGAATCCATCCCGGTGGAAAAGACTGCGGGCGCGCGGCTGATCGGCGCGACGGTGAACGGCACCGGCAGCCTGTTGATGCGCGCCGAGCGCGTCGGCGCAGAGACGCTGCTCGCGCAGATCGTGCACATGGTCAGCGAGGCGCAGCGTTCGCGCGCACCGATCCAGCGGCTGGCCGATGTCACTGCCGGTTATTTTGTTCCTGTGGTGGTATTGGCCGCACTCGCCACGCTGGCGGTATGGGGCATCTGGGGACCGGAGCCGCGCCTCGCGCATGCCGTGGTCAACGCGGTGGCGGTGCTGATCATCGCCTGCCCCTGCGCGCTGGGGTTGGCCACGCCGATGTCCATCATGGTCGGCACCGGGCGTGGCGCGACACTGGGCGTGCTGATCAAGAACGCCGAATCGCTGGAAACCCTGGAGAAGGTGAACACGTTGGTGGTGGACAAGACTGGCACGCTGACCGAAGGCCGTCCGAAACTGACCACGGTTGTTCCGTTTGCCGGGTTCGAGGCGGACGAGGTGCTGCGGCTGGGCGCAAGCCTTGAGCGTGCGAGCGAACACCCGCTGGCGGCGGCGATCGTCAATGGCGCGCAGGAAAAAGGCATCACACTCACAGCGGTCAGCGATTTTCGTTCCTTCACCGGCAAAGGTGTGGTGGGCAGGGTCGAGGGCAGGGCGGTCGCGTTGGGCAACCTCAAGCTGTTCGAGGAATTGGCCATCGAACCTGGCGAGTTGCCATCGCGCGCCGAAACACTGCGCGGCGACGGCCAGACCGTGATGCTGCTGGCGATAGACGGCAAGGCTGCGGGCTTGATTGGCGTGGCCGATCCGGTCAAGGCTTCCACCCCGGAGGCGATCCGCGCACTGCATGAGGAAGGCATACAGGTCATCATGCTCACCGGCGACAATCGCGTCACGGCGCAAGCGGTGGCGAAAAAATTAGGCATAGACCGCATCGAGGCGGAAGTGCTGCCCGAACAGAAAGCCAGCATCGTCAAACAGTTGCAGGCGCAGGGGCGCATCGTTGCGATGGCGGGCGATGGCATCAACGACGCGCCCGCACTAGCCCAGGCGCAGGTCGGTATCGCCATGGGCACCGGTACGGACGTGGCGATGGAAAGTGCGGGCGTGACGCTGATCAAGGGCGACCTGACCGGCATCGTGCGTGCGGTGCGATTGAGCCGCGCGACCATGAAAAATATCCGCCAGAACCTGTTTTTCGCCTTCATCTATAACGTGCTCGGCATTCCGATTGCGGCGGGCGTGCTGTACCCGTTCTTCGGGCTGCTGCTCTCGCCGATCATCGCGGCGGCGGCAATGAGCTTCAGTTCAGTTTCGGTAATTAGCAACGCGTTGCGGCTGCGCAACGCAAAATTGTAGGCCGCGAAAGGAGTCGAAAATGTGGTGGCATATGGGAGGTTGGGGCATGGGTTACGGCATGCTGTTGTTCTGGGGGCTGCTTGTCGCCGCCATCGTGATACTGGCCAGATGCGCGCGGGGTTCAGGAGATAACGGGAATCGGAAACAATCCGCGCTCGACCTGCTCAACGAGCGTTACGCACGCGGCGAGATAGAGCGCGAGGAATTCGAGCAGAAGAAGCGCGATCTGCAAAGTTGATGAGGTGATGGCAGGGTAAGGTAGGCACCCTCTTTGCATCGAGATGGCGGCACGGAGCAACATTGAGGTTTGTTTTTCTACAAGGAGAACGTGATGAAGCATGATGAACCTGACGGACGCAGTTGTGCGCCACGCGGATATAACTGGATTCTCATGGCATTTCTGGCGATTGCTGGCTTTTTTCTGTTTACCGAACACCGTGCTCATCTGCTGGGCGCACTGCCATTCCTGTTGCTGCTCGCTTGCCCATTGATGCATCTGTTCATGCACCATGGGCATGGAACACATGGCGATCACGGCAACGATAGTGAAAGGAGCGAGAAATGAACTCCACGGAAAACGCTTATGGCCTGTGGTCGCTGGTCATTCTCAACTCGGTGTTCTTCATCTTTTTTGCATTCAGTTTTTTCAAGCCGCAGTCGCGGCGCGACTGGCGCACACTGGGGCTGTATTCGGCCTTCATCGTGGCGCTGTTCACCGAAATGTACGGCTTCCCGCTGACGATCTATTTGCTGTCCGGCTGGCTGACCAAACAATTTCCCAGCGTGAACTGGCTGTCGCACGATGCTGGTCACCCTGCTGATGTTCCCGATTTTGGTGTTGGTCTATGCGCGCCTGGCGCGTAGCGAGGAGCACGAGGTGGAAGCCCGTTTCGGCGATCAGTGGCGTAAATACGCGGCGCGCACGCCACGATTCGTTCCGCACCTGTCCGATATTCTGCAAGGCGGCAGCGTGAAATGATTCCTGGTGGCATCAATATGTCTGGCTGATTTGGGCGCTGTACCCTGGGTCGTCTTGTATGCGCTGTTCCCAGCACAACGGAAGGTAATGGGGTGGAGAAGTTGGCTGACCGCGCTGTTCGGCTTAACCGAGCCCCGGTTTGTGCCGGAGTACTGGAATCCGCCCAGCCTGTTCGATTTGGCTCAGTGCACCGGCTTTGACATCGAAAGCCTGATTTTCTGTTTCGGCATCGGCGGGGGGCGCGGTGCTGTACAACGCGAGGTTTGCATCGCAGCCGATAAAATGACGATACAGTATGACTTGATACCGGTCACCGCCGAACAAATTTCGGACAAGCTGGCATTGACGGGCGCAGAATTGGGCGACGGCTGGGTTACGCCCCTCGAACAGGGATTCATCAATGATCAGGAAGAAATGCGAAATGGGTAATCCTGAAGTCTCTCATAACCCGTATTGCCATTGAGTTGTAGTCATGAATATATCGGAAGCAATACATGAAAAGTATTATGCAACCATATGAACTGATTGAAATATTTATTTTAATATCACGCTGTTAACTGTACACAGGAGTTCAACACCATGACGACCCTGCAATTTCTCGGTGCCACCGGAACGGTGACTGGATCGAAATATCTGATCGAACACGCCGCGCGCCGCATCCTGGTGGATTGCGGGCTGTTTCAGGGCTATAAACCGTTGCGGTTGAGGAACTGGGCGGCGTTTCCCTGCGCTCCGGCTTCGATAGAAAGCGTGATTTTGACCCACGCGCACATAGACCATAGCGGCTATTTGCCGTTGCTGGCCAAAAACGGCTTCTCCGGCAAGGTTTATTGCTCTGAGGCGACCCGCGACCTGTGCGAGATATTGCTGCCGGACAGCGGCCATTTGCAGGAAGAGGAGGCCGACTATGCCAACCGGCGCGGTTTTTCCAAACACAGTCCGGCTTTGCCGCTCTACACTCAGGAGGATGCAGAGCGGTGTTTGAACCTGTTCGCGCCGCTTGAGCTTGAACACGAAATGCGTCTAGGCGATGGCATTTCGCTACGCCTGATTCCTTCCGGCCATATTCTGGGTTCTACCTTTGTCGCGCTGGAAACACCGGATGCCTCGATATTGTTTTCCGGCGACCTCGGCAGGCCCCACGACCTGGTGATGCCAGCCCCGGCACGCATCAGGAAGACCGACTATCTGGTGGTCGAATCCACCTACGGCAACCGTAGCCACGAAGCGACCGATCCGCTAGTCGAGCTTGCCGAGGTCGTCAACCGGACGGTGAAGCGGGGCGGCGTGCTGGTGATTCCGACCTTCGCGGTCGGTCGCGCGCAGACGCTGATGTATTACCTGTATTTACTGAAAGCCAGCAAGGCTATCCCGGATTGCCCAGTTTATCTGAACAGCCCGATGGCGGTGGATGCGACGCGAATTTTTCACCAGCACAGCGGCGAGCATCGCCTGACGGCGGCGCAATGCGATGGATTATGCAAGGTGGCGCGCATCGTGCATAGCGTCGAGGAATCGAAACAGCTCAACCTGAAACACGGGCCGATGATCATCCTGGCTGCGAGCGGCATGGCAACAGGAGGCCGCGTGGTTCACCACCTCAAGGCCTTCGCCCCCGATCCGCGCAACACTATTTTGTTTGTCGGTTTTCAGGCGGGCGGCACGCGCGGTGCGCACCTGATGCAAGGGGCGGACACCATCAAGATACACGGCGAATATATTCCGGTGCGCGCCGAAGTAAAGATGCTGGGCAACCTGTCGGCACACGCCGATGCCAACGAAATACTCGGCTGGCTTAGCGGCTTTACCCAACCACCGCGCCACACCTTCATTACTCACGGCGAGCCGGAAGCGGCAGACGCGCTGCGCCATCGCATTGAAGAAGAATTGCACTGGCCGTGCAGCATCCCCGATTACCTCGAACGCGCGACGCTGGGTGAGTAGAGGCTGCTAGGAGTCTGTCGGACTTGAAGAATCGTAGCGAAAAGGTTTAAGTAGGCAAAGCCGCAAAGCGGCTGCTCGCAAAAGTTGGCTGGGCGAGGGCAGATTTTGCTGGTTTCGCAGGTCAATAGTTGTTCTATTGATCAAGAAAGCGGTGAAATATGCGCCGTCCAGGCGAATTTGCAGTAGATTTCCTTTAAGTCCGACAGACTCCTAGAGTTAACCGTTTACAGGGGACACATGGATTGAAATATATAGGAATCAAGCAAAATAAGCGGAATAAGCCGGAATGACGCGGGATATAGAGGAATGAGGAAACATTTTGGGTTTGAAATATTTTCGCTGATTTAGCGCATATTTAGGCAAAAAAACGAACACGGAACAAAAAACAGCGCACAAGTGGACACTTGATTTGAAATATTTAAAACCACCGCAAAGCCATATAGTTATTAGGTATCAATGAAGAACAGCGAAAAAAACAAGCCGGAAAAACATAAAACGCCCGTGCGGACATTGCGGGCAGTTGGCGGGCAGTGATTAAAAACTGTCCGCACCTCATAAAACCCTTGTTTTTATTGGTTATTAGTAAATCTGAAGAAAAATTTAACGCTCAAAGACTGCCCGCACACCTGCGGGCATTCTTTATGCTGTTGCAAGTGATAGCAAGTCAGAAACTAGCCGCGTATCAACGGGAAGATTAACCCGGCTATTCCGGCAGATCGTGGCGACAATTTGCGCCTTTTTTGCCGGGGATAATTGCACCCCTTTTTCCAAAATTGCCGTCTCAAGAACTTCAACAATCAAACCCACCAGTTCAGAATTATCTATGATTAAATTTTTTGATGAGAATATAGGCGCGTCTTCTATGTCGCAGTTCAATAAAAAATGTAAATCTACCCCATAGGGTTCAATCTTCATCAAATAATCAACATTGGGCGAACTTTCGCCGCTTTCATATTTTGATTGTGTCAGCCGTGTAACCCCGCCTAGGCTACCAAAATGCTCTTGAGTTAACCCCTGCCTTTCGCGTTCCGCCCTTAGTCGCGCACCAAAACTATTCTTTTCTTCATTTATTGTTTGCATATCTATACCCATGTATGTTTTAATTTACATTATTAAAACTTATTGAAAGGTATGGTAATCAAATGAAAACCGGGGCGCAAGTATTTGAGGAGATGAGAAGCAGGGGCGAAACAATAACTGCCTGGGCAAATAAAAACGGCTTCACTTATGCGCAGGTGCAAAGTGTCATTACTGGCCGCGCTAAGGGGAATTGGGGCGTATCGCACAATATAGCTGTCAAACTAGGAATGAAAAAAGGCGAAATCTTCAACTAAGCGCCATGATACCAACCCCCTCAAGCGGTGAACCACACCCGCTAACATTAACCAGCAAAACCGCCGCAATCTGGCTAGATAAGCCAGATTCATCAATCCGCCGCGATTGCCGTTCTGGAAAATATCCCGGAGCAATCAAGGGCGCGGAAGGCTGGGTTATCCCGCTGATCGCCTTGCCTGCAACGGTGCAACAACGTTACATGGAGGAGCGCAGCCCGGCGCAAGTGGCCGCGCCGCCTGTCATTTTGCCCGCCCTGCCTGATATGCCCTTACTTGATGCGGATGCCTTACATTTAGCCTATCGCCGCGCCCCGGTGAAATCCAAAGAACGCGCGGACAAACTCGCCGCCGCCGTGGTGGATTTTGAAGACTTGCGCGCAGCGGGCATGAGCAAGGGTAACGCCGCCGCGCAAATAAAAGGCGTATATCAGGTGGATAACGCAACGCTATGGCGCGCCCGGTCACGGATTGAAGGCCAGCCAATAGAATTATGGGCGGCTTTGCTGTTGCCCCGTTACAAAGGCCGCGCAGCAGAGGCAGAGTTAACGCCCGCCGCCTGGGACTGGATAAAATCGTACTATCTGAACACGTCAGAAACGCCCGCCTGTGTCGTTATCAAGGAGGCCAAAAAAGAGGGGCGGACGCGCGGCTGGATTTTCCCTTCGGATAAAACCATTACGCGCAGAATCAATGCCTTGCCCGCTACGCAATACCTGTTAGGGCGCAAGGGCATAGAGGCGTTTGACGCATCCTATCCGGCGGCGGAACGGGATTATTTGTCTTACGCCTTGCATGATACTTGGGTTTCTGACGGGCGCAATTTTGACGTGTTTTGTATGTGGCCGGATGGCACTATTGCCCGCCCGTTTATCGTGGCCTGGGTAGACATGCGCACCCGCAAAATTCTGGGCGTGCGCGGGGGGATACATCCTAATGCAGCCCTTACGCTTGCCGCGTTTAGTTCTGCACTGGAAAACATTCAGATCAACCCCCTGCGCGTCTTGCTGGACAACGGGCGGGAATATGCCGCCAAGTCAGTGACAGGCGGACAAAAAACCCGCTACCGCTTCCAGATCAAAGAGGATGACCCGATAGGCGCACTCACGCGCATGGGGGTTATTGTGGACTGGTCGCGCCCTTATCGGGGGCAAGAAAAACCCATTGAATCCTTTTGGAAGTGGGTCGCATATCAGTTTGATAAATTGCCAATGTTCCAGGGCGCTTATTGCGGCAAGGATACCGCATCAAAACCGTCTGACTTTGACGCAAAAAAGAACGCCATTCCTATTGAAATATTTTCCGCAAAACTGGCTGAAATACTGGAAGGCTTCAACCGTGACCATAAACACCGGGGGCATGGTATGAACGGCAAGACCCCACAACAAATTTATGGTGAATTGATGGAGGCCGAAACGCTGAAAGAATGGCCGCGCCCTAGTGCTGAAGATATGCGTTTGTTAAAGCTTGAACAGCGCGTTTTGACGCTCAATAACAAAGATGCCAGTATCCGATTCAAGTTGCCCGGTTATGGTGTGGTGTGTTTTTGGTCTGATTCCCTGGCTGATTTACCGATGAAAGCGCGCAAAAAAAAATACAACGTTTTCCATAATTCAGCCCTGCCGGATTCGCCCGTGTTGGTGTATGACGGATTGCGTTTTATCTGTGAGGCTTCGTACCATGGCTTGATAGGCGATAAGCAAGCCGCCGCGCAGCACTGCATCAATAAAGCCGCCTTCAAGAAGCCGCGCGCCGCCGCTTTTAAGGACATCAAGAAGGCCGCGCCCGTTTGCCTGCCTGCACCCGCCGCGCCCGTGTTCGCCGTTCCGGTCGTGATTGAAAAGCCCGCCGCCCTGGTTGCCATACCCGCACCCGCGCCCCTGGTGGAAACCTCGCCGGGCGTGTTTACCGACACGGCCACGGGTGAAAGTTTTGGAACGCCCAAAGTCGAAAAGCCCGCCGATACGCAAGCGGACGAACTGGAAAAATATCGCCTGATTGCCGAACAGCGCGAAGCTGAACGCCTTGAAAAGCGTTTCAGCGCCGCCTTAAATTAACTACAACCCACCCGAAAAGGTAATAACATGGAAGATAAACCCGTTGTAAATTATGAACGTTGGGAGAAGTTAACCGCCCGCCTGGCGGACGAGATGGCGCGCGGCTACAGCTTGAACCGTATCGCGATTGAATCCGGCTTGAATGCAGAGCGCGGCCATACGTTTGTGCAACTTGCCCCTGATCGTATCAAAGCATGGACGCTCAACCCCGAAGCAATGCGCGAAACCCGTTACTGTGACCAGATCGCACCCGCTGATGAAATCGAGCAAAAATTAACGGCCTGGTTTGCCGGGCTGGATGTAGAGCGCGCCGAAAGTAAAACCGCCGCTGAATCCTTCATTGAAACGGCGGTATCACGCAAGATATGGGACGGCTTCGAACAGGCGCGCGAACTGTGCGAGCTGGTGGAAATCGCCGCGCCGCCTGGCACGGGTAAAACCTGCGCGGCAGAGCAATATCTAGCGCAATGCCGCAAGCTGGAAGGCTTCGGGTGTCCGGTGTGGCGTATTACTTTAAGTGAATTTTCCTTGTCACTTAAAAGCGTTATAAGCATGATTGGTGTTGAGCTCAACGCGGGGGCGGCCAGTGTTGGCATACACGATATAGAGGCCAGAACGGAAGGGCGGTGCGGGCTGTTGATCGTGGATGAGGCGCAACATATCGGGGAAGCGCACTTGACTAACGGCATGAACATCTTGAACGGCTTACGCTACTTCACCGACAAGAAACTATTCGGTATTGCCTTTTTGAGTAACGGTGAAATATACCGCCGCGTGGCGGGCGGAAAACATGCGCAGTTATCTAGTCGTATGGAAGCCTGGCGCGTGGAAGTTAAAACCGTGCCGGATGAAGACGTAGATTTAATTATGACCGCCTATGGAATCAGCGGCAAACCCGCCCGCGAATGGTGTATCAAAAAGGCCAAAGGGGCGGGCGGCTTGCGCGCCTTAACCAATTCCTTCAAGCTGGCTGCACGCAAATTTGGCGCAATCAATCATCAAACCCTAACCCTGACCGGGAGGTTATAGCCATGTCAATTCCTACTGTCCCGGTAACGGTGACGATTCAAGACCAAAGCGGGGCGATTGTGCCGAATCATTCATGCACGCTAGAAAGTATCGCCGCAATGAACTAAACCGCTTTAAACGCGATTTAAGGCGTTTTGCTGGGGCTGGGTAGGTGAAGGTATAGGCCGCACCCATTCGCAAGGTTTTAACCCCTGTTTAACGGTGTCTAATTCGATTCGTAGGGGAATGTTGCAGCGGGGTTCGTGGCTTTGCGGAAAAAAAAGGGGGGGTGTCGCGGGTAGTGCCGGATTCGAACCGGATCATGCCGACACTTGCGTGCCCGCAACCGTTCCCATTGGAAACAACCACCCGCGACCAGCGCAGTATAGGGCAAAGCGTTATGCCTTGTGCATTTTCACATAGTGAAATTCTTTTGCGCTATGTGAAAAAACCGCTTGACGAAGTTTAACGCTTCGGGTAAAGTTCGTAACAGGTGCTTGAAAACACCTCAAGAAGCGGAATGTCACCCCGAAAGTATTTGTGGCATTTTTTACGTCCATAGCTTTTACTCCTATGGGCGGGATGTGGCAGCGATACAACACCCGCAAGGGGAAACCTGCCAGCCTTCTTCTTGAGGTTTTCAACATCCCGCCCGCCCGCTTGAAAACGGGTTAATCTCAAGAAGGAGTAACACCATGAACGCACCGACACGCCCCACGCTGGCTATTATCAACGGCCACGCCACCACCACCAGCAACCAGATCGCCGAACACTTCGGCAAGCGTCACGATACCGTTTTACGCACTATCCGCAATCTCGAATGTTCGCCTGAATACCATGCCCGCAATTTTGCGGAGATGGTTGTAGAGGTTGAAATCGGCAGCGGCGCAACCCGTAGCGACCCCGCCTACACCATTACCCGCGATGGCTTCGTATTCCTTGCAATGGGATTTACAGGCAAGGAAGCCGCGCAATGGAAAGAGGCGTATATCGAAGCCTTCAACGCGATGGAATCCGCCTTGCAAGCCGCCCCCGCCGCCCCTAAGCCCAAGCCGCGCGGCATTGCCGGAACGGTGCGCGAATTCAGCCTGAATTGTGCCGAATTCGCCGCGTATGAAGCTATTAAAATGTCAAGTCACATGCTATCGGAAGCAGGCACGGCGGGGGCTGTTATGCCCGCCCGTATGGCCTTCTATACCGCTTCAATTTCACTGTTAAGCAGTGCCAGCGAAATCCTGAAACAAGAGCGCGCCCGGCTGTGTCGCGTCATGGCGGAAATGGACGATAGCGCAATCGGTGAACCGGATTTGTATTTTTCAGCTGACAACGGCAAGGAGTACACCCCGCCCGCCGTCAAGCTGGACAACGGGCGCGAATATGCCCCGTGCGCAGCACTGGAAGGGGGTGCAGCATGAACGCCGCCGCCACCACGCCCACCCTGGCACAGCAACGCGCTTCAAGATTTATAGTGCAACGCATCAAGGACGCGGGAACAGATGCCTTTCATGCGGGCTATATTCACGGCCTGATTCAAGCCTTTTTGATGGCGGGCGCAATCACCGTTAAACAGGGATGCAAGCTGGAAGAAGAACAGGAAAAAGCCTCGTGCGCCGCTCTCACCCGCCGCGCCATTGAACATGCACCGCGCCGTGCTTTGGGAGGTGTAGCATGACGACAAGCGAATTTTTCATCAATACCCATAACGATAGCAATTACCGCGCCGAAGTGCTGCGCTCTTTGGCGGTTGCGGCTGACCTCGTTATTCAAAGACAGGCGTTAACTGATAAAAATATCAGCTTAAACATAGGCTTACACATTATCTATGCGATTCAATTTTTATCGGAAGACTTGGCAAAAACCACGGGTTTGCTTGCGGATATGGAAGAGAATAGAGTTTTGCAAATGAAGCGAGAAGGCGGGGAAGCATGAATGCACACGCGCCCAGTTATAGCAAATAATCAGCCCCCGCAAGGGGGCTTTTTTACGGGTTAAAAGGCATTCTTACGGAGAGGAAGTATTACCGGGTTAACGGTGGATTTTCGGGCGGTTATAGTTCCGCCTGAAATTACCAAGGGGCGAGAAGATGCATAATTTTGTTTTATCACGGGCAAGAGCTGCCAATTATCCCGGTATTTTGTATGAAATCGTGCAAAACATCGGGGAGGAGGCCACCGCTAAACTGATTGAACGGTACGGCGGCGGGTTGAGATTGTATATCCCTGCCCGCATCACGCTAGATCATGCCCTGGTGCAGTTGCTTGGGCGGGAGGCCGCGCAGTATCTGGCCGCTGAATATGGCGGCTTGATGGTGGAAATCCCCCGCGCCGTGTCGGTATTGCGTGACCATCGTAACAGGCTGGTGCGTGCAGATTTGGCGGCAGGTTTGTCACAAGATCATTGCGCGCATAAGTATCAATTAACCGTGCGAACTATCCGAAAAATCAGTCAGTTAATCATGATTGATGAAATCTAGCCGCACCCCACAAGTAAAGGAAACCCAGCATGTCCAAACATCATAAACTTTTTCAGATTTTCAGGGCAGGGCGGCACGTCTGTAGTGATGGGCGAACGCTTAATTTTTCTGAGCAGGAAGTAAGCTATATGGCTATTGGGTACAACCCTAAACGGCTATGCGCGCCCCTGGTATTGGGACACCCACGCGACAACCTTCCTGAGTATGGGGCGGTCGATTCCCTGTTCATGCAGGGCGGAAAACTGTATGCGCAGGCACGGGTAAATGAATCGTTGATTGGGATGGTTAAGGCGCGGAGCTATACGACTGTTTCAGCGTCTTTTATGGAACCGGACGCACCTAACAACCCCACCCCCGGCGTGTATTACTTGCGTCATGTTGGATTTTTGGGGGCGTGTCCGCCCGCCGTGAAGGGCATGGAGGCGCTGAGTTTTTCCGAACATGAAATTGACTTTTCGGAAGGCGGAAGTGATGAGGGTAGCACAAACGAATCTCCGTTTTTTGAAGGTATGACAACAGACCCGGCAAGGCTTAAAGTTTTCAATCTGGCAATGGATTATCAGCGTGTATGTCCCGGCATGTCTTTTGTTGAAGCTGTGCAACTCGCTGAAATTATTTTATAAATTACAAGGAGTTAGACCATGAAATATATTGTATTAACCACGCTTAAATATAACGGTGAAACCTATTATGCGGATTCACTGATTGAATTATCCGCTGAAGATGGCCGTGAATTATCGGCTAATGGAATCGTAAAACCCGTCCGTATGCCGTTCGCATATGCAGCTAAAAAAGAGGTCTAACATGGCGAAACTTCATGATTTACTGAACCAGTTGAACACGGCAGCGCATGAGCTTAAAAATCAGGTTGTCACCATTGATTGCAAGATTCTGGAGTGTCAGAAACAGCGTAATACACTGACCAGCGCGCCCGTTTCAAAAGCGGATTTTCTGGATTATCTCAAGTCCGATATTCATAAAAAATATGAGAAAAGTTATTTTCTTAAGTGGGGTATCCAGCTTAATACGGTAACTATGATCGCCACGGATGAGCTGGCACGGCAATATCGAGTGAAGAAGGCGCTTTGCTGCGAGGTTTAGATGGTGCGACGGACTCTTGTTGCGGACCTTTTG
>Ga0210022_1000949_pt1 | contig 19949 bp, 22 predicted proteins | sample CryGeymeta201520_FD_183984 | JGI IMG/M metagenome (GOLD analysis project Ga0210022, IMG submission 183984) | Groundwater microbial communities from Crystal Geyser aquifers in Utah, USA - Crystal Geyser metaG 2015-20 (SPAdes) (version 2) | ecosystem: Environmental > Aquatic > Deep subsurface >... | reverse complement strand
AAAGATTTTCAATTTTCTGAAACTAAAGAAAGCCCTGCCTTGCTTTCGCAAGGCAGGGCGAATTTTTGGGGCGCGAGCCAAGAAGGCTCGCTCCCCCCTCAAAAAAGAGAGTTCGTGTCTGACTATTCAGGCGCGGGTGACGAGACTCGAACTCGCAACCCTTGGCTCGACAAGCCAATGCTCTGGCCAATTGAGCTACACCCGCAAGTGCTATGTACCGGGGGCGGGAATCGAACCCACATTGATCGCTTATGAAACGACCTTAGAAACCAATCTACTCCCCGGCAAAAACTTGTTGCGGCGCCTGGAATTGCACCAGGGTCTCGAGGTTATGGGCCTCGCAAGGTACTACTCCTCCACACCGCGATGTTATTTTACTCTACCCCGCCCCTTTTGTAAAGTATAAAACTCCTAATCTGAATAAAGCATTTAAATTAGAAATCTGCTAATTCTACTTATTATGAAAAAGGGGCGGGGTTAATATTAGAATGCCTGTAAATCCCTGAGGGCCTGTTCATAAATTCCTACCGCCATCTTAGCTTCATCTAAAGACACCCGATAATCAGGGTCATGGACAATGTTGTTGCGAATTTTATGAGCTTCCCGGATTTGCTGAAGGTTAGGCAAGGTGGCAATAGTCAATCGGTCTAATCTCTCTCCCAGGGTTTCACCAGCAAATCCCATTTTCATTAAAATGTCATTCAGTATCGAATCTGCCTCAATGGTGGCCAATTTCCACTCCGATTCCAGGTCAGTTTCGAGTCTGGCAGTAATTTTAGCCCAATCTTTTTCTACTTTTCTTATTCCATAGGGTCGGAAAGAAAAAAATTCTACTATATCCCAGATGAGCATCCTTTTTAACCAGCTTGTTTTAATAAAAGCAAAGATAATAAAACCTGAAAGAATCAAAGAGAGAATAATAAGTAGAATTTTCAAAAATAGCAGCCAGTCAGTAAAGGCGGGGTTAAAGATAAATGAGATTATATCGTTAATTCTTATCATAAATTTTTCTCGAAAATTTTGCCGATTTCTAAAATTTTGCTTTCTTCAAAAGGTTTTCCGATGATTTGGAGACCTACCGGTAAATTGTCTACCTTACCGCAGGGTAAAGAGAGAGCGGGAAGCCCGGCCAGATTGACGGAAATCGTAAAAATGTCTGAAAGATACATAGTTAAAGGGTCATCAATTTTTTCTCCTAATTTAAAGGCCGGCGTTGGAGATACGGGGGTGAAAATGGCATCAACATTTCTAAAAGCCTTGTCAAAATCTTCTTTTACTAAAGTTCTCACTTTCTGAGCCCTTAAATAATAGGCTTCATAATAACCGGCAGAAAGAACATAGGTACCTAGTATAATTCTTCTTCTTACCTCTGGCCCAAACCCTTCTTCCCTACTTTTTAAATAAACATCCAGTAAGTTTCGGATTTCAGATTCCGGGTTTCGGGTTTCGGAGTGCCCATATTTTATCCCATCATATCTCGCCAAATTGGCGCTGGCTTCAGAAGGAGCAATTATATAATAACAAGGCAAAGCGTATTCAGTATGGGGCAAGCTAATTTCTTCGACTTTAGCTCCCATCTCTTCATATTTCTTTATTGCTTGCTTAATGACTTTTTCGACTTCTGGATCAATTCCTTTAACCTGCCTGCCGGTAGGCATGGTAAAGTACTCTTTAGGAACACCTATTACTAAATTTTTAATTTTTAATTCCCAATTTTTAATTTCCGGGGATTCTACGCTAGTTGAGTCCATCTCATCCTTTCCTTTAATAACATCGAATACAATCTTCGCATCTTCGACAGTTTTAGTTATTGGCCCTATCTGGTCTAAGGAAGAAGCAAAGGCAATCAAGCCAAACCTGGATACTGCGCCATAAGTTGGTTTTAATCCCACCATCCCACAAAAAGAAGCAGGCTGCCTGATTGAACCTCCGGTATCTGAACCTAAGGCAAAAATACATTCATCTGCGGCTACTGCCGCTGCCGAGCCGCCTGAGGAACCGCCAGGAACTCGCGCTAAATTGTGGGGATTCTTAGTTGGGAAAAAGGCAGAATTCTCTGTCGATGAACCCATAGCAAACTCATCCAGATTGGTTTTCCCTAAAATTACACAGTTTTCTCCTTTTAATTTCTTAATAACTGTCGCATCGTATGGAGCGATGTAATTTTCTAAAATTTTCGAACCGGCCGTACATTTTACATCTTCAACTAAAATAATGTCCTTTATCGCACAAGGAACTGCTGAAATCAAAGGAATCTTTCTACCAGTTGAAATCATATCATCAACTTTTTTTGCTTGAGAAAGGGCCAAATCTTTAGTTATTGTCAAAAAAGCATTAATTTTTTTATCTTCGCTTTCTATTTTTTCTAAATAGGCTTGGCAGATTTCTAGAGCCGAAAATTCTTTTTTAATTAATCCTCGATGGGTTTTTGAAATTGTAAGATTTTCTAATTCCATTTTATAGGATTGGCTTTGTTTTTAGATAGCCATTTTTAGTTTCTGGCGCTAATTCCATCAACTTTTGACTTTTGACTTTTGACTTTTGACTTTTGACTTCGTCTTCTCTCATTATATTCTCAACTTCAGTCGATGAAGTTGACGCTTCATCTCCACCCTTCGCTAACGCTCGGGTAATTGAATGACTGGTTGGCTCCACAGGCGAAGAGGACTTCGTCCTCTTCTTCACCTTCGCCTCCACAAGTGGAGGCTCGGTTTTTGAAATGTCCACTTCTTTCACCCGAGCGATAGCGAAGGGTAAAGATGAAGATTTATCTTCATCGCCTAATTTTTCGATATAATCCAAAATCTTCGAAAGCTCTCGCTGAAACTTCTCAATCTCTTTTTGAGTCAGACCAAGTCGGGCAAGCTTAGTTACGTGTTGAACGTCTTTTTTGGTAATCATTTAGGGGGTTCTAAATATTCTGTTTCCACCAATACCTCATGGAGTTGGTCGAGGTTTTCTAAAACCATTCCCGCTCCCCTGACCATCGCTGTCATTGGGTCTTCAATAATTTTAGTTGGAATTTTCGTTTCTTTTTGAATTAAAATATCTAATCCTCGCAAAAGAGAGCCACCACCTGCCATTTGAATTCCCGAAGTCATTACATCGGCTAATAATTCGGGAGGAGTTTCTTCGACCGTTGTTTTTATTTCGGTAACAATTTGTTTTATTGATTTTTCCATCGCTTTTCTTATATCATCATCTGAAACCAAAATTTCTTCAGGGAGTCCAGTAACTAAGTTTCTTCCCCGCATCGGCAACTCTCTCTTTTCCTTTAAGGGATAGGCTGAACCAATCCCAATTTTTATTGCCTCAGCCGTTCTTTCTCCAATTAATAGCTTATATTCATCCTGGGCAAAATGAATTATATCTTCATTAAGCTTGTCTCCGGCCACTCTCAGGCTTTTTGATATGACGATTCCTCCCAAAGAAATTACCGCCACCTCAGTCGTCCCTCCGCCGATGTCAACAATAAGGTTACCGCCGGCTTCTTGAACCGGAAGTCGAGCGCCGATAGCGGCGGCCATGGGTTCCTCAATCAAAAAGACTTCTCTGGCCCCGGCATTTTTTGTCGCATCGCAAACTGCCTTTCTTTCTACTTCAGTTACTCCGCAGGGTATCCCAACAATTACCCGCGGCCTGGGATTGATAATAATTTTTTTTCTCTGAGCTTTCTCAATAAAATATCTGAGCATCTGTTCGGTTACTTCGAAATCAGAAATTACTCCAGACCTTAGGGGTCTGGTCGCAACGATGTGAGCCGGAGTTCTGCCAACCATTTTTTTAGCTTCGTCCCCAATTGCTAAAATTTGTCCGGTTTTTTGATTGACCGCCACAACCGAAGGTTCCTGGATTACAATCCCCCGGCCGCGGACATATACTTCAGAGTTAGCTGTTCCCAAATCAATTGCTATATCTTGAGAAAATATTCGCCAAATTTTATCTAACATAACCAAGAGTCAAAGAGATAAATCTCTTTTCCATCTTCGTTTTCGCTATGCGAAAACTTGATAGCTGAATTTAATAAATTTAGTTTTATTAATTTTATTTTTTTCTCGCTTCGTTTCTTTACCTCTACGCTATCTTCCGCTAACGTTCTCTCACTGACAACTAATCTAATGGGTATGCCAATTAAATCGGCATCAGTAAATTTTTCTCCCGGGGATTTCGCTCTATCGTCATATAATACTTCAACTCCTTTTTTCTGTAAATCCTTATGTAATTTCTCAGCCGCCTTCTCAACTTTCCCCAGCGACGTAATCTCTACGCGCCCCGGCGACGTAGAGGGAAGTGAAATTAAATGAACTTGAAACGGGGCTACTTCTCTGGGCCAGATAATTCCTTTTTCGTCGTGGTGAACCTCGACAACGGTTGATATAAGCCTGGGAAGACCTATTCCATAACATCCCATTAAAATAGGTTTTTCTTTTCCATCCCTGTCTTGGAAATTGGCTGACATGATTTTACTATATTTTGTTCCGAGGTTAAAAATATGACCAATTTCAATTGAATTTTTTTTCTCTAAAATACCCCGGCATTTAGGACAAGATTTTATGTCTCCAACTTTTTCAATATTTGCGCTATAACCACATTTTTTACAAATTAAAACTCTATTTTCTCCCGTTTCCGCCGGGACCATAAATTCTTGAGATAATTCCCCGCCCATTGTCCCCGAGCTAGCTTCAACGCAAAGAGACTTTAAACCGCATCTTTTAAATATTTTAAAATAAGCTTTTTTCACTTTTTCATAAAATCTTTCCAAATCTTTTTCATCAATATGAAAACTGTAAAGGTCCTTCATCAGAAACTCTCTCGTTCTTAAAAGGCCGCCTGAAGACCTCATCTCATTTCGAAATTTGTCTTGAATTTGGAAAAGCGAGATCGGTAAATCTTGATAAGATTTAATCCGCTTGCGGACGATATCAGTGATTTCTTCTTCGTGGGTTGAGCCTAAAGCAGTTTCTTTCTGGTGGCGGTCTTTTAATTTAAATAAAGGAGGGTCAATAGTTTGCCAGCGATGAGTTTCTAACCAAAGATTTTTATTTTGCAAGGCAGGTAAATATAATTCCTGAGCGCCTAAACCGAGCATTTCTTCTCTGATAATCTCTTCAATTTTTTTCAAAACCTTGAAACCCAAAGGCAAAAATCGATAAACTCCACTAATTGTTTGTTCAATAAAATCCCCCCTGGCTAAAAATTTATGTGAAATAACTTCGGCATCTTTTGGCGCCTCTTTTTTTGTTTTAGTAAAAAGTTGTGATTGTCTCATACTCTACGAATTACGAATTAATACGAATATACGAATTCTTTAAGCGAGGCAAGTGCCGAGATGGACATCCGCAGCGAGCGGCCAGGGTGTCCGACGTAAGTCGGACGAGCGAGCGAGGACTAAGCAACAATTCTCGGTGGGAATTGTTGCGGTCCTTCGAGGCAGCTTGCCGAGCGATAAATGGCGTGCTCCCTGAGGTAAGGTGCCCGAGCGAATCAAAATAATCTGACGATGTCTTTTATGGTGACCCAAATCATCAAGGCGACCAAGACAGTAAAGAAGGCCCCGGTAATGTTTTGCTCAATTTTTGGGGAAACTGGTTTTCTTCTCACTTTTTCAATTGCTAAAAATAATAATTTTCCGCCATCTAAAGCTGGAATGGGCAAAATATTAAAAATAGCTAAATAAATTGAAATCATGGCAATAAATTGTAAATAATAATTTACTCCCAATTTTGCAAACTGGGTCATCAAAGAACCGATACCAATTGGTCCCATTAATTGAGCTCCTGCTGGTAATCCTTTTCCCTGGATTAAATTTCCAAAAACTTGAGCCAAACCTTCAACTATTGCCCCAGTCATTTTTAGAGTAGCTTCAATTCCTTTAATTGGTGCTTGGTACCAGGGATAAGATTTTTCAGTTATTCTGGTCAAACCTACTCCCATTGCTCCTTCCCCTTCTGGAGGAGAAATTCTGGGAACTAATGAAGCTTCGAAAATTTCTCTTCCCCTTTCAATGGTTAAAACGATCTCTTTACCTTTATATTTTTCAGTAAATTCTTGAACTTCTTTAACCTTATTAATTGAAAATTGGACATCCATTTCATGGGTACCCGAGGGCGAAGAAAATAGATTTTCTTCTTCCCCGTTCGCTTCTGTCTGCAGAAGCTCCGGAATTGAAAATTTTTTAATGGTATCCCCTACTTTTATTCCGGCTGCTTCTGCTGGAGAATCAGGAGCTACTGCTATAATTTGAACCTTTGGATTAGCCACCTGTTCATCGTCTGAAATTGCCTGAAAAGTTCCTATTCCAAAAACAACACTTAATAAAATGGCTGAAATGAGCCAAAAAGAGGCCACTCCCCCTATAACAATTGAAGCTCTTTGCCAAATTGGTTTTTGGCTGAAACTCTGAGCTGATTCTATCCCTCCTTCTTCTCCTTGGATTTTGACAAAAGCACCAAAAGGTAAAAGATTAAGAGAATAAAGAGTTTGGCCAATTTTTTTACCGATAATTCTCGGCGGATAACCTATACCAAATTCTTCTACTTTTACTCCACATTTTTTAGCAATAACAAAATGGCCAAATTCGTGGATAACCATTAAACCGATAAGACTAAGGAAAACAATGATGATTGTAAAAATCATAAATATTTAATGCGATTATGCCATAATTTCTTTTTCCTTTTTCTCGCCCATTTGCTCAATTTTTTCATTATGTTCATCAACTAATTCTTGGAGCTCATCTTTGGCCCGAAATTTATCATCTTCCCTAATTTTCCCTTCTCTAAATCCTTCTTGAATTTCATCCCAGGCGGCTTGGCGCCACTTTCTAATTGTTCTTCTTGCTTCTTCTTGTTTTTCCGATACTAAGTGAAGCAAACTTTTTCGATAGTCCTCGCTCAGGGGCGGTAAATTAATCCGAACCGTCTTTTTATCAACGACCGGGTTTGCTCCTATGCCAGTTTCAGATAACGCTTTGACAATCCCCTCAATATATGACCTATCCCAAGGTTGGATTAAAATCTGTCTTGTCTCGGGAATAGAAATTATTGCTAGTTGTTTTAAAGGAAATTTTTGACCGAAGCATTCGACAACTACATCTTCCACTAAAGAGGGTGAAGCTCGACCTGTCCGAATTTTGGCTAATTCTCTGTCTAAGAAATTAACCACTTTGCCCATTTCCGGTCTAATTCTATTAAGGATTTCTTTATGCATCGAGATAAATTTTTAATTTATCGAAGATTGAAATGAATCGAAGATTCATTGAAGATTAAACATTTGACTGAATTGAAAATTCATTGAGTATTATCATAACTCCAACATCAGAATCTCCAAAGCTAATCTGGGATTTATGTTTTTGGTAGAAATTAGAAAAATTGTATTTTGAATTTGCTTAATAATATTTTTTAACTTCGAGAAAGGATACTCTGGTTTTTTAACCTCGGGCGGCAAAAATTGCTCCAGTAACAAAGTCCTGAAATAACTTAGCCAGATATTTAAAATTTCGCTTAATTCTGGATTCATAACCAAGTCTTTAGCATATTGGAAACGCAGGGATAATGAAGTTTTGCCAGAGGAGATTTTAATTAGTTCCTCGATGATTTTCTTTTGATTTTCTAATTTTTGGGGATTGGTTAGAAAGTCAATCGCTAGGCCCGGCCTCCCTAAAGAAAGTCTAGCAATGGCTTTACTTTTTTCTTTTGAAATTCCTTGACTTTCTAAGTAATTCTCAATTTCTGAAATTTTTACCGGATAAAATTTAATAATTTCACACCGAGAACGAATGGTTGGAAATAAAGTTTCTGGGGCTTCGGTAATCAAAATTAAAATGGTATTCCCTTTTGGTTCTTCTAAGGTTTTTAAAAAACAATTTTGAGCTTCAGAATTCATTAAATGAGCCTGGTCAATCATTGCCACTTTCAAGAAAGCTGAATAAGGTTTCAAGGATAGCTTTTGAATAAGTTCTCTAATCTGGATTATTTGAATTTCCCGACCTTCGTAGGGTTCAATTAAAATTAGGTCGGGGTGCCCAAAATCAAAATTTTCTCCATTAATCAATTTAGCAAATTCTAAGGCGAATTTCTTCTTTCCTAACTGAGTTTCGCCAGAGAATAAATAGGCGTGAGCTCGCTTTCCTAGCTCTAGAGACTTTCTTAGAAATTGCCATTGTTTTTGATGCCCAATTATCATAACCCTACGAATTACGAATTTATACGAATATACGAATAATGTATTCGTAATTATTCGTAGCCGAAGCCGAAAATATATAGATTCGTATCCGATTGCCCAAATTCGTAAATTCGTACAACGGCTTCGGTCATTTCTTAGTCATTATACTTTTTTTATAAACTTCCAAATTTTCTAATACTACCCCGGCTCCCTTGGCAACACAATGAAGAGGTTCTTCAGCCAAAATGCAAGGCACTCCGGTGGCTTGAGAAAGAAGTTCTGAAATATTTCTTAATAAACTCCCACCGCCAGCCAGAACCATTCCTTTATCTATTATGTCAGCCGACAGCTCTGGAGGAGTATCTCTTAAAACCAGTTTTATCACCTGAATAATGTCGGTTAAGGTATCGGCGGTTGCTTCGCAAACTTCGTTAGAGGAAACCTTGATAGTCCGGGGCAAGCCTAAAATTAAATCCCGACCCCGAATAGAGAGCTTTCTTTCTTCTTTTTCCGGAAGGGCAGTTCCAATTTTTATTTTTATTTCCTCGGCCGTTTGTTCTCCGACAGCTAAATTATATTTTTTCTTAATGTAATCTGAAATCGCCAAATCTATTTTATCCCCAGCAGTTCTCACCGAATGGCAGGTAACTATTCCTCCCAAAGAAATTATCGCCACCTCAGTCGTCCCTCCGCCAATATCAATAATCATATTACCAGAACAAGAATTAATAGGGATACCGGCTCCAATGGCTGCCAAAATGGGTTCTTTGGCCACGTAAACTGCTTTGGCTCCGGCATTAAGTCCAGCCTCAATTACCGCTCTTCTTTCAGTGGAAGTGGCGCCAGCCGGAATTCCAATCATCAATTCTGGCTTTAAAAATCTAAAACGGCCGGAAACTTTATCAATAAAATATTTGAGCATGGCCTGAGTCACTCGAAAATCGGCAATTACTCCGTTTCTTAGCGGCCGATAAACTCTAATTGTGTCGGGAGTCCGGCCAGTCATTGCTTTAGCCGCTTCTCCGACTGCCAAAATTTTATTTTCATCTAAAGAAACTGCCACCACTGAGGGTTCTTCCAAAACCACCCCCTTCCCGGGCAGAAAAACCATAGAGTTACAGGTTCCTAAATCAATACCTATCTTCATAGACCGAGCCCCGCCCTTTCCTTTCTTTTAGAAAGGGCGGGGCGAAGGTGAAGAAGAGGACGAAGTCCTCTTCGCCTACTACGAATAACGAATTAATACGAATATACGAATATGAATTAGTAATTTTAATATATATCAAAAATCACTCTTTGACAAGTTTCTTTCCTATAATCCAAACTATAACTACAAAAATTCCACCAAGAATAAATAAAAGTTGATACCCCAAAAATCCAATAATGACACCGGAAATCAGAGCTCCCGCAGCCACTCCTAAAGGAGAAAAAACCGTATCTAAGGCGCCAGCTTCTTCGGGATTTTCCTTTAATTTTTGAGAGATTAAACCTGACCTCCCGGAGTTGCAGATTAAGGCTCCGGCTGATCTTCCAAGGTTAATTAATAAAAGAGTGAAAAAATTTAAAAAAGGTAAGAGAGAGCCAAATAAAATTGAAAAAACTCCGGCAGCCATTCCCCCTCGGAAAATATTTCTTTTGCTTTGGACTCCAACCCACCCAAGGACGGGAGCTCCCGCTACGCGGGAAGCTCTCGCGTCCCGACCACCCTCCCATCTGATTGGGCCCCTATTCTCTAAGCGAGAAATTAAAAAAAGTGAAATTGGCAAAAAGGTGGCTGAAAGAACCGAAATAAAAACTAAAACTTGATTTTGAGAAAAAGCTAAAAAGTCTTTTAGACATAGAACAAAAAAAGCAAAATAAAAGCCGGATATGAGCAACACTGAAAAAGAGAGGACGGTTGGGAGTAAAACGGTTTTTTCTTTTATTTTTTCAAAGACTTTTTGATAATTATCTTTAAATTTCTGAAGATTAAAAGCCCTGTCTAACGGTTTGATTTTTTGCTTGCCTAACTGCCAGAAACAATAGATAGCGGTAAAAATCTGCAAAACTGCGCTAAAAATAAAAACACCGATAAAGTTAAATTTCCAAATAAAAAGAGCACCGAGGACCGGAGCTAAAGCATCAGCATAAAAAGGAGCTGAATAAAACCAACCGAAAGCCCGATCATAATTTTCAAGAGGAGAAGAAATTAAAATCGCCCTGGCTGAGACAAAAAACAGGGCTGCTGATATTCCTAATAGAACCTGCCAAAAATAGAATAAAGCAGGATTTCTGATGAGAATCATCCCTAAGGCATAAACTCCATATCCTAAAATTCCAACTGAAGCCAAAATGGCTGGATTTATTTTGTGATTTAAAAAACCAACAAAAGGAGCAAAAAGAGCAATCGGTAGATAAATTAAAAGATAAGTGTAGCCAACCTCTGGCAGAGAAAATCCCCTGGCCACCAAAAACAAAGGAAAATAAAGAGAAAAAAGTTTATAGCCAAACATTAAAAAGAAATGCGATATTGTCGCATCCCTGGTCACTTTTTCAATTTTAGGCAAAATAGACATATTGAATTATTTTAGCAAATAAATAGACGCTTCAGCAAATAACCGAAACGCCTTGGTTTTCTTTTATTTTACTCTCCATCGCTTTTAGCTTAGCTATTAAGTCTTCATCAGCTATTTCTTTGCAAAGATGCAAACCTTTTGCAATTTGTAAAAGAGCAGAAATGTATTTTCCTTCTCGGTACTCTATCTCAGCCAATCTTAATCTTATCTCTGCTCTCTTTCTTTGAAAATATCTCTTCCCTTCTTCACTCCAATGAGCCCATTGGTGTATTAGCCGAATTGCCTCCTGTTTTTGAGGAGAATCTCTACACTCCCCGTTCTCCTCTCTCATTTTTAAAACTTCATCCCATAGCGCTTCCAGCTTTTTAATCTTATTTTCCATCTTAATATCTCCTCCTTCTATATTTAATTTTTTCCCATAGACAGATTTTATACAAGATAAAGGCTATTATAGGGGTTAAGGTCAGAGCTACCACCCATCCTAATACTTCCCTAAAAATTCTCTTTATTTTGTCCATTAGCGACCTCCTTTAATCATTATTCAGCTAAAAAGAGCTGTCTTTTTGATAAGAAAATCTATCACATTGATTTAAATTTGTCAATTGGATATAATATAAATATAATATGACTGAGAGGACTCGGACTATTTTATTTTTAATTTGTTTTGCTTTATTTGTTTTAACTGCCCCTACGATTATTTTTTATTCTCAGGGTTATAGGATCGATTTAAATCCGCCGCCTGGCGGAAAAACAATTACCCAAACTGGGGGCTTATTTTTAAAAACTGAACCAAAGCAGGTGGAAATTTACCTTGATGGGAAATTAAAAAAGAAAACTGATTTTTTCTTTGGCTCGGCTCTAATCGAAAATTTATTGCCCAGAAAATATAAAATAGAGGTTAAAAAAGAGGGATATGAGCCTTGGGAAAAGAATTTGGAAGTAAAAGAAAAAGAAGTTATTGAGGTAAAAAATATTGTTTTAATCCCTGAAAATCCAAATTTTAGCATTTTGACTGAGGGGATAAAAGAGTTTTGGTTCTCGCCCGATGGAAAAAAGATAATTTTAAAAGAGAATCCGCCAGCTGGCGGAGAAAATGGTTGGGCATTGAAACTTTATGATTTGGAAAGAAATGTGAAAAGCCACTTAATTGATGACAAAGATGTTTATCCAAAAGGTTGTGACCTGTTAAGTTTAGAGTTTTCAAAAGATTCAAAAGAAATTTATCTAAATATTGGACTCCAACCCACCCTCCACCCTCCCGCAAGCGGGTCCCTAAAAGAACAGGAGAAAAATTTTGTTTTAGGATTAGATAAAGTTCCGCCGGTTTTAACTGAAAGAAAAATTACCCCCCAAACTGAAGACATTGTTACCTCTCAAGTCTTCAATGGAGAGAACTATTATTTAGATAACTCCGGTCATCTCTTTAAAAGTTCGAGCAAAGCGAAGAACGGAGATGAACGGAAGTTCATCGACTACCCGAGCGCAGCGAAGGGTGAAGATGAAGGCGAAGCCTTCATCGACTACGGAGAAAAATTAACTGAAAAATCTTTCCCAGTAAAAGCCGAAACCGAATACAAATTAAATATTTTCCCAGACGACACCCACCCACCACCCTATATTTTTCTACGGGAAAATAAAACTTTATATTTATTCTCTCCCAACTCCAAGTCCTTTGAGAAATTTTTTGAGAATGCTTCCTTTTTAAAAATCTCTCCTGACCTTAAAAAACTACTTTTGCTTTCAGATTATGAAATTTGGATTTTGTTTTTAAAAGAAATAGTTAGCCAACCTCAAAGAAAAGCCGGGGAGCAGCTATTTTTAGTTCGCCTTTCAGAAAAAATCGGGGATTGCTTTTGGCTAAATTCTGACTATTTAATTTTTAATGCCGCAAATAAAATAAAAATCGCTGAAATTGACGACCGAGATAAAATAAACATTGTTGATATTGCTGAAGTCGATGAACTTCCGTTCATCTCCACCCATCGCCCCCTCTCCGAGGAGGAGGCTCGGGTATTTGAAAACCCGGAGATATTTTGGAATCAATTCGATAAAAAATTATATATTTTAAGCGGGGAGAATCTATCCCAATCTGGAAAACTGCTGCCCTGATATAGATTTAAATCACCGTAAATTCTCATTAGTTCGCGGGTTTATATTCACTCGCTGCCTCGATTTTTGCCTTAAAATCATTCCAATTCATTTCTCCAGATACAGCTATGGCGCAAATTTCTTTAAATACGCAATAGGAGCATTGCCAATTCTGAGGGTAATCTGGAAGCCGACTAGGGACAATATTAGTCTCTACCCTCTTTTTAAGTTCATTGAAATTATTTATGAGAGTCCCGGCAAGCTTCTCATCGTAATTGATCAAAAACTCTTTAATGTCTTGCTGGTCTTTATCTATGTAAAGAAGTATCCCCTTTTTGATGTTGAAGTAGTGAAGATAAAGCTGAATTTGATAAACATTTTCCTCTTTTGGTTCGGCCAAATTTCTAAAAACCATACTGTTTATGCTTTTAATATCTAAAACATAATTCTCGTTATTTATACAAAGTATGGCATCAGCCCGGCCGCCAACTATTTCTTGAGCCGGAATAGGTACTTCGGTTGTTATTCCGATTTTAAGACGATATAAAATATTAAAAATATTCCTATGGAGATACTCTCCTTTTTCATAGATTCTTAAAATTCGAGGATCCATTTTTTTTCTCGGAACATTCTTAAATTTAAAAAAAATCTGTCGGGGGCATTTTCCGGCATCGGTAATATAAAAACGAGTTTGTTCCTTATCTCTTTGCTGATCCAAATAAAATTTATCAATAAGTTCTTTTAACATTATCCCTACGAATTACGAATATTTACGAATATACGAATAAGAAAAGCGAGGCAACTGCTGAGAAGGACATCCGGAGCGAGCGGCCATGGTGTTCCGACGAAGTCGGAACGAGCGAGCGAGGACTAAGCAGAATTTCTCGGTGGGAAATTCTGCGGTCCTTTGAAGCAGTTTGCCAAGCGATTATCGTTTCTGCCACTGGGGGGCACGTCTGGCTCTTTTTAATCCGAATTTTTTTCTTTCTCGCATTCTGGGGTCGCGAGTCAAAAAACCGGCTTTATTCAATTTCTTTCTGAAATCGGGGTTAAAAAGGACTAAAGCCCGAGATATTCCATGACGGATTGCTTCAGCCTGAGCAGTAATGCCCCCTCCTCTCACTTTAACCGAGAGTCCAAACTTATCAAGACAATTCATTTTCTCCAAGGCTGCTTTAGCACTTTGCTGAAGCGCGATAGCAGGAAAGTAAGTATCTATTGGCTTTCCATTAACTAAAAAAGTCTTCTCCCCCCGAGGAATCAGTCTAACCTGAGCCACTGCCGTCTTTCTTCTGCCTACCCCCTCAAGATATTTTACTGGTTCGGCTACAACCTCAGGTTTCTCAACTTTTTTAACAATTGGCTTTTTTGTTACTTTTTTGGCTTCTCTTGGTTTTTTCTCTTTAATTTTTTTTATTTTTTTTACCATAATTGTTCGTTATTCATTAAGTATTTTTAGTCTTTTAATCATTTTCGCTCTCAACTTATTTTTGGGTAACATTCCGAAAACTGCTGTTTTTAGTGTAAAATCTGGTCTTTCTTTAAAAATTTTTTTAAAAGGTATTTCTTTTACGCCTCCAGGATATTTTGAATGCCGAAAATATTTTTTTTGCTCCATTTTTTTTCCAGTAATCTTTAATTTCGAGACATTTTTGACCACCACAAAATCTCCCATATCTTTATAGGGAAAGAAATCTATTTTATTTTTGCCATGCAGCAATACTGCTATTTCGGCAGCTAATCTTCCTAAAACTTTACCTGCTGCATCAATTGTGTGGGTTTCTCTTTCCATAGCGAGTTTTTAATTTATTAAAAACGAAGATGGAAAAGAGGATTTATCCTCTTTGACTTACTTAACTAATTCAATTACGGCCATATTCGCTCCATCTGATTTTCTTTTTCCTAATTTAATTATTCTGGTATATCCCCCTTTTCTCTCTAGGTACTTTGGAGCGATATCATTAAATAGCTTTTTAATTATTTCTGGCGAAAATTCTCTAGCCAACAGCCTCCGAGAAATCAAAGAACCAATTTTAGCTCTGGTAATTCGCTTTTCAGCGAAATCAGAAACCTCCTTGCTTTTAGCTTCGGTAGTCTTAATCTTTTCTTTCAAAAAAAGCGCACTGGCCAGTGCCCTTAGGAGCGCTCTCCTCTGGTCTCTTTTCCTACTTAGCTTTCTTCCCTTTTTTCGTTTTCGCATGTCTTTTAATTTTTTTAGCCGAGAGGCTCCTTTTACCACCCTTTTTCTTTTCAACTGGAGGTTTAGGGAGAGGCAGCTCTTTTGCTAAAGCTTCGGTGGGCGAAGAGAACTTCGTTCTCTTCTTTACTTCGGCTAAAGCCTCAGTAAATAAAGAAAAATGTTTCACTAAAATTTCTGAGGCTTGGAAAAATGCTGCTTCCGGGGCACAGGTACCATCGGTTTCAATTTCCAAAAACAACCTGTCGAAATCAGTTCTCTCCCCCACTCTCATATTTTCAACTTTATAACTCACTCTTCTGACTGGGGCAAAAACGGCATCGAGAGGAATTACCCCTATTTCTAATTTTTCCTGTGCGGGAGCATTGGTCTTTTTTTTAGCTTCGCGAGGCAAATAGCCTATTCCTTTTTCGATTTGAATTTCCATATCTAATTCGCTGGATTTTTGGGTCAGGGTGGCAATGTGGGCATCTTTGTTTACTAATTCGACTTGGGCTGGCAATTCGAAATCGGAAGCCTTAACTTCTTTTTCTCCTTTGACAATTAATCTTGCCTTTTGAGGTTCTTCAGCATAAATTCTAAATCTCAATTGTTTTAAATTCAACATAATTAAAATTACATCTTCTGTCACTCCGGGAATAGTTGAAAATTCGTGGGGAACGCCTTTAATTTTCATTTGAGTTACGGCTGCCCCCGGCAGGGAAGAAAGAAGTACTCTTCTTAAACTATTACCAATGGTAACTCCATAACCTGGGTAGAGAGCTTCTATCTCAAAACGCGCCCAATTTTCTTTTTTTTCAATAATTTTTGGTTGAAGAGGTAGTGGTATCATAAATTTACCTTGAATAAAACTCAAAGATGGCTGAAATTTCTACTGGCGGAGCAACTTCTTCTATGGTTGGTTCTCCTATTACTTTCCCCTCTAATTTTTCAGCATCTAATTCAAGCCAGCTGGGAGTCTTATGTTTTTTTAACAAATTTTTAAGATTTTGAAAAATAGTTTTTTTAATTTTCTGAGGTTTCAAGGCAACAATGTCTCCCTTTTTCAGCTGGTAAGAAGGGGTGTCAATTGACTTTCCGCTGACTAAAAAATGACCATGGGAAACAAATTGTTTAGCCTGGACTCTTGAGTTGGCAAAACCCAATCTAAAAACTACATTATCTAAACGGCTCTCTAAGGTTTTAACAAGAACAGCTGAAGTGTCCTTTACTCTGCCTCTTTTCTCAAGAACTTCCTTTACGTACTTTCGAAATTGCCTTTCTTTTAAATTATACCAATTTTTCAATTTTTGTTTCTCCCTTAATTCCTTTCCGTATTCAGAGAGGGCTTTAATTCTTCTTTTCCCTCTAAGACCTGGCGGATAGGCTTTTCTTACCATCGAGCATTTCGGAGAAAAACATCTATCGCCCTTAAGGAATAATTTGACACCTAACCTTCTACAAATTTTACATTTTGCATTTTCCATAACCCTACGAATTACGAATTCTTACGAATCTACGAATAAATTATTCGTAACGATTAGTATCCGAAGCCGAAAATTCGTAAATTCGTACAACGGCTTCGGTTATACTCGGCGCACTTTTGGTGGCCGGCAACCATTATGAGGCATGGGGGTAATATCTTCAATCGAAACAATATCTAAGCCCCTGGCGGCTAAAGACCTAATTGCCGACTCCCTGCCCGAACCAATTCCATTTACAAAAATAGATATCTTTTCAACTCCTAATTTTTTGACAGCCACGGATACTGCCTCAGCTACTTTTGAAGCGGCGAAAGGGGTGGCTTTTTTCGCTCCCTTAAAACCAATGGAGCCTGAGCTTACCCAATGAAGGGTATTGCCTTCCGAATCGGTTAAAGTAATGACGGTATTATTATAAGAAGAAGAAATATAAACTCGGCCCTCCTTAATCCTTCTTTTCTGAGGAGCTTCTATTTTGATTTCTTTCAAGACTTTTGCTTCGACCTTTTCTCTTTCTTTTAACAATTCCTCTTCAGATTTCGCAATAATTCTTTTTTTACCCATACCCGGTAGTAGAAATTCGACAAATTATTAATTTTATTCACTGCTCCGGCAGTGGTCGAATTTTCACTACCGGGCATAGTGGTATTACGTAGGTTCGGGTGCTGCTTTTCTTCCAGACCTCACTGTTTTTCTGACATTTCCTCGAACAGTTCTGGTATTAGTTCGAGTTCTCTGCCCCCTCACCGGCAATCTTTTGATATGACGAATTCCTCGAAAAGCGCCTATATCTTTTAACCTTTTTATTGCCATCATTACCTCTCGTCTTAAATCTCCTTCAATTTTGTATTTTTTTTCAATAATTTCTCTAAGTAAATTAACTTGCTCGGAAGTTAAATCTTTAGCCCTTAGAGAGGGACTGATTTTGGCTTCTGCTAAAATTTTCGATGCCAAAGACCGACCTATCCCATAGATATAGGCCAGAGCTATTAAAATTTGTTTGTTTTCAGGAATATTAACTCCCGCAATACGTGGCATAGTGGTATCTCAAAGTTAATCGCTCGCCCTCTCCAGCACTTCGTGCTGGCGCTCGCTTCGGGCTCGCTCTTTAAAAACCGAACCGCAGTAAGGTGAGAAAGAGATTTATTTCTTTGACAACCCTCGGTTTTTAATCTTTTCCCTGCCTGCCGGCAGGCAGGCTAGTCGGGAGAACCGGAGGGTTCTCCCGACCCCTTTCCGATTTGGGACGTAAAGTGGTTACTCTGCCGAGCGACTATCCTTGGCGCTGTTTATGCTTTGGATTTTTGCAAACAACATAAAGCCGGCCTTTTCTCCTAACCGTTTTACAATGTTTACAAATTTTTTTAACCGATGCTCTTACCTTCATACCGAAAGCGATATACGAATTTACGAATCTGCGCTTTCGGCTACGAATTAGTACGAATAAATTATTCGTATATTCGTAGTGATTCGTAATTCGTAGGGATTATTATTTTCCCCTATAAACTATTCGTCCTCTTTTTGGGTCATAAGGAGTTATTTCTACCGTAACCTGGTCCCCCGGTAAAACCTTAATTCGATACATTCGCAATTTCCCCGAAAGATGACACAGGGCTTCTTCTCCGCTATCTAACTTTACTCGAAAATTAGCACTAGGTAACGACTCTAAAACTATACCGGTTTTTCGAAAGACTTTTTTATTTGGATTCATCGGTTAGTCGAAGAGGATAAATCCTCTTCTTCACCCTTCGCTGCAGCTCGGGTAAGTAATTATTTAAGATAGCAAAAATTATTAATTTAGTCAATCCTTAATTTAATTTCAATTTTATCCGCATCTTCGGGAACCTTTTTAACCCAAAACGGCCAAAATCTGACCTGGGTTTTAGTAACGTGAGGTTGATTTTCTAAAAAAATTTTGGCCTCAGCTAGTGATTTTCTGCCAAGATTCCTCTTTAAATCAGTCTGGTTAATATCCGAATAAATTTTAGCTTCGGCTTTCAAAGAGAGAATAATTTTACCTGTTTTCAAATTAATTGTTTCTGGAAGATAATTCGTTTTTAAACTTTCCTGGTGAAGCTTTTTTGACTCGGGAATTTGAGAAAGAATGAAATCTTTAATGAAGTTTTCAACATCTTTGGTGTTAAATACCAAGGCCTCTGATTTAGCTTTCACTTGAAAGTTAAATTTCTCTAATTCTTCTTTTGGTCTGGCTAAAGAAAAGGTCTCGAGAATTTCCGAGGCCTGGGCCTCTTTAAGTAAAACAAGAAGAGGGTCTGAAGAGATTTTTTCTTTTAGAGCCGTATCACTTTCTTTGAGCGCTCTTTCTTCCAATGTCTTTTGAGCCAGGTAAAGGTCATCTTGGGTAACCTGAGGGACTTTTTCTCTAAGACCTCCTGCCATATTCTCAGAAGATCTGCCGTAAAACTTGGTATATTTGGCCGTTCCGGCGAATCCGGGAATAGAAAAAGTAGTAGCTGTAATATTATATTCTGGACCTGACTTATCTGCTACCACTTTGACGTCAAGCTCACCGGGGACGAGTTTTCCTCCTTCATATTTTCCTCCCGGAATGGTTACTCTTTCTAAAGAGCGAAATAGTTTTCCTTCAGCTGAAATAAATCGAGTATTACTCACTAAAGCTTGAGATGAAGTTGAATAAGTATTGTAAACTCGAATTATTCCCTCGGCCTTCTTCTCTTTTAAGATTTCCCCAGAAGATGGAAATTCTTCTGAAACTGTTTTTTCAACAACGATTGTTTTGCCGGGAATAACTTTATTTGAGACATCGACATTCTCCCCTTCCCTATCTATTGTCGCTTTCGTTTCAAAAGTTAATGATTCTGTCTCTGGCCAAATTTCGATTTCCGCTTTTGATAAAGTAAAGTAGCAAAACAGGAAAGCTAAAATTAAAATGGCAAGAATCCCTCCGACCATCTCCCAATACTTTTTTCCTTTAAAATGCGGTGAACTGATTTTCTCGGCGGGCTTAGAGGGTTTTTCTTGGCCAAAGGCAGTAGGAGGACCCACTTTTGGTGGGTACCCCGGTGGTAAAATATCAAATATTTTTTGCGGCATTAATTTATTATATCATTTATTTCAAAATCGCTCTAATTCTTCTGACCCCTGCCCCCGAACTTTCTTCTTTAAGAATTTCAAAATGCCCTATCTCTGAGGTTCGTCTGACATGAGGGCCAGCGCAGATTTCTTTAGAAAAGACTTTGGGAGGCGAAGAGGACTTCGTCCTCTTCTTCACCTTCGCTTCCTTCGGAAGCTCGGTTATTGAGTAAACTGTCACTCTCTCTGGATATCTCTCTTTGAAAAAAGCCAAGGCTCCAGATTTTATCGCTTCCTGGTAACTCATTTCTTCTTTGTTAATCTCTAAATCTTCTTTAATTTTTTGATTAACCAAATCTTCAACTTTTTTTATTTCCTCTTCGGTCATTTTTTGGGGATGTGAAAAATCAAAACGCAATCTTTGAGGAGTAATAT
>Ga0210022_1000929_pt1 | contig 20123 bp, 18 predicted proteins | sample CryGeymeta201520_FD_183984 | JGI IMG/M metagenome (GOLD analysis project Ga0210022, IMG submission 183984) | Groundwater microbial communities from Crystal Geyser aquifers in Utah, USA - Crystal Geyser metaG 2015-20 (SPAdes) (version 2) | ecosystem: Environmental > Aquatic > Deep subsurface >... | reverse complement strand
CATCACGCGGCCCTGCATGCTGGGGACCACGGCCACTTTCGCGTCCGATCTGGCGTCGCGCAGAACAATGACATCGGAGTGCTGTTTCAGGAACGCCACGTCCTCACCAAACGACGCCGCCAGTGCCGGCAACTGCGGCCACAGGCCGGCACACAGGACAAGCAACAACGGAGCGAACACTTGGGTAGTCTTCAGGAACGTCCAATCGTGCGGCTGGTTCATCACAACTCAACTCCTCGAACGAGCGTCTGCTGCCCGGCGAGCCGGGGCGCTATGGACGGTAACACAGGACGGGCGCCGCGTCAACGGCCGCGCCCCGGTTGCCGGCAACTGGGGTGCGCCGCTTGTCGGCCCTTGCGCCCGGGAAAAGGGCTTGGTAGAGTCGTACTCTCGCTCGGCCGGCCCGGGAAGCGAGCACTTTGCCGCCGACCCATGGCGGTCCGTCGGGACTGGGAGGCAGCCCACCATGGACGTAGTGTCCTTAGCCCGTCTGCAATTCGCCGTCACCATCACGTCCCACTACCTGTTCGTGCCGCTCACTCTGGGGCTGGCTCCCCTGCTCGCGGTCATGGAGACGCTGTACGTGCGCACGGGCGACGAGACCTACAAGCGCATGACGAAGTTCTGGGGGAAGCTGTTCCTCATCAACTTCGCCATGGGCGTCGTCACCGGCATCGTGATGGAGTTCCAGTTTGGGATGAACTGGTCGCAGTACTCCCGGTTTGTGGGCGATATCTTCGGCGCACCGTTGGCCATCGAGGCGCTGGTGGCATTCCATCTGGAAGCCACGTTCCTCGGCGTGTGGTTGTTCGGGTGGGAGAGGCTGTCGAAGAAGATGCACTGCGCGGCCATCTGGCTGGTCGCGTTCGCAGTGAACCTCTCGGCGCTCTGGATTGTCCTTGCCAACTCGTTCATGCAGCACCCGGTTGGCTTCGCCATTCGCAACGGCCGTGCTGAGATGACCGACTTCGCCGCACTGGTCCTCAACCCGTACCTGAGAGTCACGTTCCCCCATGTGCTGCTGGGCGGCGTGGTGACCGGGGCGTTCTTCGTCCTCGCGGTGAGCGCGTGGCACCTCTTGCGCGGGAATCACTCGGACTTCTTCCAGCGCTCTGCGCACCTTGCGGCGATCTACGGGGTCATCGGCGCGCTGGGGCTCGCCTTCAGCGGTCATGCACAGACACAGCGAACGGTCAAGGTGCAGCCCATGAAGCTCGCGGCAGCAGAGGCGCTCTGGGAGACCGAGAACCCAGCTTCGTTCTCGCTCTTCACTGTCGGCAACGAATCGCAGCGCCGCGACGCGTTTGCGATCCGCATTCCGCGGCTGCTGAGCCTACTGGCATACAACCGGTTGGCGGGCGCCGTCAAGGGCATCAGAGACCTCCAAGCCGAATACGAGCAGGAGTACGGCCCGGGCAACTACGTGCCACCGGTCTGCGTCACGTACTGGTCGTTCCGGGTGATGGTCGGCGCCGGGCTCCTGATGATCGCCTTGGCTGGGCTGACGTTGCACCTGTCCAGCAGAGGAACGCTGCCGGAGAGCAAGTGGTGCCTGCGGTGGATACCGCTCGCCCTGGTCCTCCCCTACGTGGCCAACACAGCCGGGTGGATGATGGCGGAGGTCGGCCGACAACCGTGGATTGTCTTCGGCGTCATGAAGACCAACGACGCCGTTTCCCCCACCGTCAGCGCCGGTATGGTGCTGACCACGCTAATCCTGTTCACGGCCGTCTACGGCGCGCTACTGGTCGTCGACGTGAAGCTGCTGTGGAAGTACGCCCGGAACGGTCCGGAGGCAGCAGGCGCGGCCGCCTCAGACCTGGAGTATTGAACCGAGGGAGAGTACCGAGACATGGACCTGAACACCCTTTGGTTTGCCCTGATTGTCGTGTTGTTCACCGGCTTCTTCTTCCTGGAGGGCTTTGACTATGGCGTCGGCATCTTGCTGCCGTTCCTGGGCAGAGACGACCGAGACCGGCGCGTCCTCATCAACACCATCGGGCCTTTCTGGGACGCCAACGAGACCTGGATGGTCACCGCCGGTGGCGCCATGTTCGCCGCCTTCCCCCATTGGTACGCGACGCTGTTTAGCGGGTTCTACCTGCCGCTGGCGCTCATGCTGCTGGCGCTCATCGTCCGGGGAGCGGGGTTCGAGTTTCGCAGCAAGGACGAGCGCCCCGGTTGGCGCAGCCTGTGGGATTGGCTGATCTTCGTCGGCAGCTTCGTCCCGGCGTTGCTGTGGGGCGTGGCCTTGGCCAACGCGGTGCGCGGCGTGCCCCTCGACGCCGACATGAACTATGTCGGCGGGTTCTTCAACCTGCTGAACCCGTACGCTCTCGTCGGCGGGCTCGCCTCCCTCGCCCTGTTCACGCTCCACGGCGCTCTCTTCCTGATCTTGCGCACCGAAGGCGCTCTGCAGGCGCGAGCCCGCGCAGCGGCGATGAAGCTGGGACCGGCAACGGTGGCGCTGCTCGGGCTGTCTGTTGCCTTCACCTACCACGCGACTGACTTCGGCGCGCGCTTCGGGGTGGTGCCAGGCGGAGTACCGGTCATCGGCGGAGCCGCCATCCTGAGCGCCGGGTGGCTCATCCGCAACGGCAAAGATGGGTGGGCCTTCACGATGACTGGTCTCACCATCGCGTCGGCGGCTGTTACGCTCTTCACCACGCTGTTCCCCCGAGTGATGGTCTCCAGCCTCAACCCCGCGTGGAGCCTGACCATCTACAACGCCTCCTCGTCGCACTACACTTTGACCGTCATGTCCTTCGTCGCCCTGCTCTTCGTGCCGGTGATGCTTGCATACCAGCTCTGGACGTACTGGGTCTTCAGGCAACGGGTCAGCCGGCCGGTCAGCGAGTGACCGCGGTGGTCCGCAGGAAGGCGGCGCCCGACGGCAAAACAACTGCCTGCAGCAGCTTCGCCGTCCCTTGAGGCTGCCTCGAAAGCGAGAACAGCCATGCGAAACGCAAGCCGACGTGGTGGTCTTCTTGTAGCTTGGGCCGCCGTCCTGTCAGTGCTGCTCACCCTCGGAACAGCCGCCGCCCAGGGAGGCGGGCAGCAGCAGAACGTCACCCTCAACGGAGCGCTCGTGCTGCCGGAAGGCGAGAAGCCCGGCGACTGGCAGGTGGCCGTCGGCCCGCGACTGCTGGCCGAGCTGACTCCCGACACGCAGACTCGTGCCTCCACGGCGAAGCCGCATGCCGACGGGACGTTCTCGTTGCAGGTCACCGGCTCCGGGCAGCAGTATGTCTGCGCGTATGCCGGCGGCAAGCTCGACGTTGACAGCGTCGTCCCGATCCGCCTGGCGCCGGGCGGCGAAGCGCCCACCGACCTCAAGCTCAGCCCCAAGGCGCCCCGCGCCCAGGTGGCGTTCGTCCTGCAGCGCGAAGACGGGACGCCTTTGGGGCGCAAGGTGAAGGTCCATCTCTACAACGTCCACGGAGAACTCGCCGCGCCTGCGCTGGAGTCCGATGAGAGCGGCGTTGTCAAGCTGGAACGGCTCCCTTCGACCCGGTATGACCTGTGGCTGGAGGGCGCGGCCGAGCCGGGCGCGGCCGAACGGCAGCGACTGGCCGCCGCCCTGTTCAGCGGGATGGACGTCACGCCGGGTAGCGAAGTGCAGACCTTCGAGCTGAAAGTGCCGCCGGCTGCCGCCGCCAAGGGCCGCCTCCTCCTGCCGGACGGGAAGACCCCGGCCAAGGGGTACGTTGTAGCAGTTCGCAGCGGCACAGTGCCTGTTGAGGGTGAGCGCCTCGAGAAGTGGCCGGCAGCGTACGCTCGCGGCGCCCGGGGCGACTACGCAGAGACGACGGTCGCACCCGATGGCTCGTTCACACTTACCGGACTGACGCCGGGCGAGCACGCCTTCGACCTCCGACCGCAGGGCGAGCGGGAACCATGGAGCACCCTCACCGCCGTTGCAGTCCGCGCCGGCAAGACCACAGACCTCGGAACTGTGACCGTGGCCCGGAACGGGTGGCAGCGGCTGTTCGACCGCCGCTCGCTCGACGGCTGGAAGGAAGCCGACTTCTGGGGCAAGAAGGAAGTGCGGATCGAGAATGACCGCGTCGTGCTGAGCAGGGGCAACGACATGACCGGCATCACGTGGACCAAGGAGCTGCCGCGGGTCGATTACGAGGTCACACTGCAGGCCATGCGCGTCGCCGACACCGACTTCTTCTGCGCGCTGACGTTTCCGGTGGCGAAGGACCCGTGCTCAATGATCCTGGGCGGCTGGGGAGGCGGGGTCGTCGGTCTGTCCAGCCTCAACGGCTTCGACGCCTCGGAGAATGAGACCTCGAAGTTCGTCCAGTTCGAGAACCAACGGTGGTACCGCGTTCGATTGAGGGTCCGACAGGAGAAGATCCAGGGGTGGGTCGACACCGACAAGCTCATCGACGTGGACCTGGAAGGGAAGACCCTCTCGATCCGGCTCGAGTGCGAGCCCTCCATGCCCTTCGGCTTCGCAACCTGGGAGACCACCGGCGCCCTGCGGGACATCCGGCTCCGGCGGCTGGATCCGGGCGAGAGGTGAAAGCGGGCGGCGCAGGCGGGGCAGGGCGTGGTTTGGCGCTCGCGCACGGCCGCCGGCAAAGCCTGACAGATCGGATCGATCAGACGGATCAGACGCCTGCGCCCTCCGCTACGAACCCGCGTGGGGCACCAGCAGCCGCTTGACCACCTTCCCCGAAGGGTTCCGCGGCAGGGCGTCGCGGAACTCGAACGTCTGCGGCACTTTGTAACTGGCGAGGCGCTCGACGCAATGCCGCTTCAGCGCCCACTCGTCAGCGTCGGCGTCGGGTCGCAGCACGACAAAGCCTTGACGACCTCACCCAGAATGGCGTGGGGCCTCCCAATGACGGCGACCTCGGCGACGGCCGGGTGCCGGGTGAGCACGTTCTCGACCTCAACTGGGTACACGTTCTCCCCCGCGACGATGACCCTCTCCTTCTTGCGGCCTTGCAGGAAGAGGTAGCCTTCCTCGTCGAGAGACGCCGTATCGCCGGTGTGGAGCCAACCGTCGACAATCACCTCCGCGCTGGCTTCAGGGCGGTTGTGGTAGCTCTTCACCACGCTGGGTCCCTTGACCAGTAGTTCGCCGATGGCATTGGCGGGGAGTGGGTCGCCGTGGTCATCGACGATCTTCAGCTCGATTCCGGGCGGCGGGAGACCCACCGACTCCGGCCGAACAAGCGCCTGTTCGTCCGGCAGCACCGTGGTAACCGACGTCGTCTCCGTCAGGCCGAAGAAGTTGTGCAGCCGCACTCCGGGGAACAACTCCCGCAACCGCTGAATCGCTCGCAGCGGCATCGGCGCACCCGAGTAGGCGATGAGGCGCAGGCTGGACACGTCGTGCTGCTCGACGCCCGGCGTCTGCGCCAGCAGGATCATCGTCGTCGGCACGGCAAAGAACGTGGTGGCGCGGTGGCGCTCGATCAGGGCGAGGATGTCGCGCGGCGACTGCTGCGCGGTGACCACCAGTGTCGCGCCTTGGTGGAACGCTGTCGGCATGATCGTGTTCAGCCCGGTCACGTGGAATAGCGGCACTATTAGCGTATGGACGTCGCCCGGCCGGAAGCCGCGTCCGCTGAGGGTGGACTGCACATGGACAGCACGTTCGCGTGGGTGATCAGCGCTCCCTTCGGCAGCCCGGTCGTGCCCGAGGTGTAGATGATCGCAGCAACCTCGTCTGGTTGCGCCGGGAACGGTTCCGTCCGCTCAGCGGGCACGAGCAACTCAGCCACCGGCACAACGCCAGACTCGTCGAACTCGACGCCCACCACGCGCTTCGCCAACTCGGTACCGCCGATCGCCTCCCGCACCGTCGGCCAGACGGTCTGGTGCACCACCACCACAGTCGCGCCCGCATCCCCGAGGATGAACCGCATCTCCTCTGCCTTCAGCCGCACATTGACCGGCAACGCAACGGCGCCAGCACGAATCGCACCCAGGTAGCAGACAATCGAGTGCAGGCAATTGGGCATCACCAGCGCGACGCGGTCGCCAGGCTGGACACCAAACCGCGCCCGCAGCCCGGCGGCGAACGCATTCACCAGCGCCCCCAACTCGGCGTAGGTGTAGCTGCGGTCCTGGTAGACCACCGCCGTTCGCTCGGGGAACTCGGAGACGGCTTGGGTCCAGAGGTCACTGAGGTTGCGCATTGTCCGACGACTGCTCCTTTGGCCCGGCAACAGCGTTGCGCCGCGTGTCGGCAGATCGGCTGTGAGGATACGCGGCCCCGACGGACAATGCAAGGAGGGAATCGATGCCGTTCCGAATCGCTTGCCAGACCATCACCTTTGGCCCCAGCCAGTATGAGTGCTTCCCAGACGTCTTCAGTGCTGTGAAGGCGGCAGGCTACGCCGGCGTCGAAGTCGGCTACCGACACCTGGCGAACCACCCCGCCAACGTCCTCGGAGACATGCTGGCCGATCAAGGACTGGAGCTTGCCGCGTCGCACCTCGGTGGCAACCTGGAGGACGCCGGTCAGGCCGAGGGCGAACGAGGGATGCTCGATAGCATCCTCGACTACCTGAACGAGCTGGGCACCGCGCTGCTGATGTACTCTGGTCCTCAGTACGAGACCGACGACCAGTACGCCCGCTTCGTCGAATCGCTCGGCCGTGCCGCAGAGAAGTGCGACGCGCGCGGTGTGGCGCTGCTCTACCACAACCACTGGTGGGAGTTCGCCAACGAGTGGCGCGCGATGAACGCCCTCTTCGAAGGCACACCCGCAACGCTCGGCTTCTGCCCCGATGTAGGTTGGGTGTGCAAAGGCGGCGCCGACGTGGTCGAGTTCCTCGACCGCGTCAACGGCCGCCTAGGCGCCGTGCACTACAAGGACTTCCTCACGCCCGCCCTCGAGCCCAAGGACTTCTGCTGCCTCGGCGACGGCGTAACGCCCTTCGCGGCGACAACCGCCTGGCTGCGGAACCACGCCCCCGCCCTCTGGGTCATCGCCGAGCAGGACGCCGCGGATGTGCCTGCTGAGGAAGCGGTTGCGAGGAACGCCGACTACCTTAGGCGCGTGGTTCTCGGCGGCTGAGCGGAAGACCGACCCGTTGCCGGTCGCGAAGTAACCCCGATGCTCAACCCGCTTTCCATTGCCGGTCTGATCTGCTTCTGGAGCTTCCAGGAGCCTGCCGACCAACCACGATTGGCGCAGGGACCGTTCTCGTATGCGCTGGCCGAACAGAACGGCCCGCTCGAGCGGGTGGCGGACGGCGTGTTCGGCGACTACGCCACGGTCAGTGGCTCAAGCTCGCCCGAAAGGAGTGCCCGGCGCTCAACCCCCATGGTCCCACGGCCCAGGTGACAACGGCAAGCGCCAATACTGCCTGTTCCTGAACCTGGGCATCTGGAACAGCGCCGAGCAGGTCTGCGCACACGTCTCTTCCATCGGCGGCGCGACTCCTGGCTACAGGTACTGCATGGACGCAGCGATCGGCAAGACGCCGGTACCGTTCGACCAGTGGGAGTGCGTGGGTACGACCTTCGACGGCACGTTCGCTCGCGCCCATCTGAACGGGAAGCCGGACGAGCGCGGCGACCGGAACCCCTACCGATACGAAGGCGGTCTCTTCGACGGCGGTCCCGACGGCGCCGACTTCACAGTCGGCGCGGTAGCGCGACCCGAGCGCGTCGACGAGAACCGAGTACCCCACGGCCACGCCATCGCCAACAACTTCGCCGGCTTGCTCGGCGGGCTGGCGGTGTTCGGACGGGCACTGACCGAGGACGAACTGGCCGGGCTGGCGGCATGGACCACGCCGCTTCCCGCCTCGGCCGGCAACCAGTGAGCCGGTCTTGACACCCCGCACCGGGAGCCGGCCGCGACGCGGTTGGGGATGGGCTACGGCACACTCACCTCCGCCAGGTAGATCGACGCCCGCGCCTCACCGGTGCCGCTGCCTTCGTGGCTGGAGTAGTACGAGAGAAGTCCGTGCCGGTCGTCGAGCTCGATGAAGCCGGGGTACGAGTTGTCGCCGCCGCTGGGGAGTTCTGTGAGTTCGTGGAGTTGGTCGTCGATCAGCCAGTAGAGCGTGGTGACGGGGGCGTTGGGTCCGAGGGTCTTTCGGCCGCCGACGAGGTAGCGGTCTCCCCACTTCGCCAGCAGCGGCCCGCCGACGTTGCGGTCCAAGTTGGTGAGGGTCCATTCGCGGTAGGGCGGGCGCGAGCGGCACACCTGCGCGGGACGCGACCCAGCGCCGCGGTGGAGGGCGAGGAGTGCGCCGTTTGGCTCGAAGAGGAAGGCCGTTTCGTCGCCGTGGTCCTCCGTGAACAGCCCGACGTGCCGCCAGAGGAGGCCGTCTTCGCTCTCCAGGAGGGCGGCCTGGGTGAGCGCCGTCCCGTCGCCGGGGTCCGCACTCAGCGCGAACGCCTGCTTCCGGCGGCCACACAGGTATGCCTTGCCGCCGTGTGCGGCGGCCCGCCAGACGTAGTGGCCGTACGTTCCCTCAAGGACCTGCGGTCCGTGCCATGACTGCCCGTCGGCGGTCCAAGCGCCGTAACCGAGGTGGTCGTTCAGGTCGCGCTGCCTCGGCCGTTCGGGGTCGCACAACCAAGTGCCTGAGTAGACGAACAGCTTGCCGCCGAAGGTCAGGAAGTGCGGGTCGCGCACGTCGCGGCTGGGGGCGTTGAAGCGGAAGACTTCACGCCAAGCTCCCCCGTCGTCGCTGGTCATCACCAGGATCCACGACGTGGGGAACACCATGTGCCCGTCGGGGCAACTGCGGAACGTCAGGTAGAGCTTGCCCCCGAATCGGCAGAGGTCGGTGAAGGCGTCGTGGTTGCCGTCGTCGAAGAGCTGGCGAACGGAGTCTACGCGGAGTTGAGGGAACGCGGCCATGGTCACCCCTCGTTTCGTTTGCGGGCAGTCTCGAATGGTTGTACGCACAAGGGGCGAATCCCTTCGTCTGAGATCAGCGAATGCTCTCTGGTCACACGAGCCGGCGAGCCCCGGGGGCTTGGCCTGCTGGCGTTCGTGGAGTACCATCGGAGCGTCGCCAACAGCCCACACCCGCGAGAGGAGTTACCAACCGATGTGCAGGCAACCCACGCTCACCTTGTGCTGCTGTCTGCTGCTTACAGCAGCCTCGTGCCGCGCTCGCGCGATCACCCTCACGCGCGACGGCAAGCCGACGGCAACCGTCGTCACGGCCGCCGACCCAACCGAGAAGACGAGGGCTGCCGTGGCCGAACTGCGCCACTACGTCCAGGCGCTCTCCGGCGCAGAACTGCCGGTCGCCACGGAGGCCGACGGGGCTCAGGGCGCACTCGTCCTGGTCGGCAGAAGCAAGCTCACCGACGCAATGGGCGTGCGCGTGCCGTCGGGCCTCACGAACAACCGCCGCGAGGAAGGCCTGGTCGTCGTCTGCAAAGGCGACCAGTTGGTGCTGGCCGGCAACAACGACGGTCCGTACCATGGCACCGAGTACGCCGTCTACGAGTTCCTCGGGCGTTTGGGTGTTCGCTGGTATATGCCGGGCGAGTTCGGCGAGGTCGTCCCGGAGCAGCAGACGATCGCGTTTGCCGACGCAGAGGTTCGCCAGCAGCCGGCCTTCGTCATGCGCAACTGGTGGCTGCACACCACGCCCGAGATGGCTGCGCTGGAGCGGCAGTGGAAGCTGCGCAACAAGCTGAACCCGGAGCAGGGCGGCATGTTCGCCACCCCGGGGGACTCCTCGGCTCGGAACATCGTCGACGCCAAACTGTTCGCGGAGCACCCCGAGTACTTCGCCCTGAACGCCGACGGCACCCGCAATCAGCACCTGCCGTGCCTGAGCCACCCCAAGGCCGTCGAGATCGCAGCGAACGTCATCAAGGCGCACTTCCGCCAGAACCCCGACGCCAACTCCTACGGCTTCGCCCCCGACGATGGCTTGCCGCGCGACTATGATCCGGAGACCCTGAAGCTCCACCAGGGATTCACCGACGTGCTGGGCCGTCCCGGCGTGGCGGCCGAGGCGAGCACCAGCGAGGAATGGTTCACCTTCGTCAACAACGTCACCGCCGAGGTGCGCAAGGAGTTCCCCGACAAGTACCTCGCGACCAACGGCTACGCCAACCGCAACCTGCCCCCGCAAGGCATGAAGCTGGACGACCATCTGGTCGTCATGTTCGCTGCCATCTGGAGCGACACGCTGCATGCCTACGACGACGCGAAGAGCTGGCAAGCCGTGCGCCAAGGGCAGTTGCTGAAGCAGTGGTGCGCGCGATGCCCCAACGTGTGGATCTACGGCTACAACTACGTGAACCTCGTGTCTGGGCTCACCCCCGTGCCGCGCGTCCGCAAGCTCGCCCGCGACTTCCCGCTGATGAAGCAGTGGGGTGTCATGGGCTTCCTCGACGAGACACGCAACGTCTGGGCGGAGTGCGGGAGCATGACGCGCTACGTCCGCGCGAAGCTGGAGTGGGACGCCGACACAGACGTGGGCGCGATTCTGGACGAGTTCTACCCCGCTTGGTACGGCGCGGCCGCCAAACCCGCGCGCGCCTTCTGGGAGGCTCTGGACGAATGCCTTGAGCAGACACCGAGGCTCGGCCACGAAGACCGGATCATGCCGTACGTCTACACGCCCGCTCTCCTCAAGCAGCTCGAAACGCTCGTCTCGGAGGCGGAGCGGCTGGCTGACACGCCGCGAGCGAAGCTACACGTCAAGGCGGACCGGCTCATCTACGACCACCTCCTCGCCTACATGGCTATGCACGCCGCCGAGTTCCGTGGCGACTTCGCCGAAGCTGCCAAGCAAGCGCAGCGCATGCTCGACCTGCGCCCGCAGTTACACGCGATCAACTCGTTCTTCATCCTGCCGGACGAAGAGGGCTACAAGTCGGGCGTGTGGTACTGGAAAGTGAGCGACCGCCGGGACTTCTACCAGTCGCTCGCCGACAAGACCACCGGGAAGACCGGGGACTTGGTGGCGGTGCTTCCCGAGCGCGCCCAATTCCGCACCGACCCGCACGACGAAGGCCGCTTCGCCGGCTGGTTCGCGCCCGACTGGGTCGATGAAAGCTGGGGCTCCGCACTCACCACCAAGCCCTTCTACTGCCAGGGCTACCAGGATGCCCAGGGGCACCCCTACGTCGGTGACCTGTGGTACCGAGCCAAGGTGGCCGTTCCCCAGCAATTCGCGGGACGGAAAGTGACCCTCTGCGTCCCCGCCCTGGAGACCGAAGCCTGGTGCTGGGTCAACGGCCACTACGTCGGTCACCGTCCCTACCGCGAAGCCTACATCCGGCCCGCCGAGATGGAGGTGGACGCAACCAGCGCCATTCGGCCAGGCAAGACCAATGTGGTCGCCCTTCGCGTCAACACCGGGCTGTGCGAATCGCAGGCGGCGGCGGGGCTGACTTCGCGGGCGTTTCTGTATGCGCCAAGATGAACTGCGGACGGCAGCGCTACGCGACCCAGTCCAGCCCAGTCATCCGCGCCAGCCGACGAAACAGCTCTCTGTGGTGCCCCCGGAACACCGCCACATGGTGCGGCACGCCTTCGTGGCACAGCGTGTCGAACCACTCGCGAGGGTCCCGGTCTGTGAGGCGCACCAGACCGTTCGTGCCCATGAGGTGACGGCGCGGGGCCAGGCTCTCCGCTTCGCAGGCTGTCAGTCTGTATGCGCCGCCCAAATGCCAGAGCCGACAGAGGGTGACGGGCATTCCGGGCTTGAGCGTTGACTCGATCACCGCCGGCTTCCGGTTGTTGAAGTGCAGCGCGAGCTGCGGGGAACCGGGCTGGCCCGGTTCCGGCGACAGCGACAGGGGCAGCATGCCGCCGTGCCACAGCGAGATCGTCTCGGCGTCATGCTTCAGCCAGTCGGACAGGTAGCACGGACCGCTCCCGAGGCATTCGCCCAGCAGCGCCGTCAGCGCGCCGTCGACATCGCCCTCGCAGGCGGCCGAGCTGCCTTCGTCCGCTAACCGAGACAGCCCGAGGTACGGCCATTGCCCGGAGAGGTTGGGCAGCTCCGGCCAGTCGCGGACGGCGAGGGCGTCGCAGCCGTCGCCAGCGGGTCCGGCGGGTCCGCTGAAGTAGTGCTTCATCGCCAGATAGAGGCGCGAAGCCATTGGCAGGATGTCGTCCGTCGTGTCTTTGTGGGGCAGACTTAGCGCCTTCACCTCGGCTACGTCCGCCGCGACGGCGTCGTCGGTAAGCCCGTTCACCACGTCGGCGAACTCGACCAGACTGACAAAATCTACTTGCGCGCCCAACGCCTGCGAAACGGTCAGCGGATCGGCGCCCATCGCGAAGAAGCCCGGTGCCTGCCCGCCGATGAGCCCTACCCGAGCAGAACGCAACCGCCGGGTCGCATACGCCAACCGGACGGCTTGGCTCAGTTGGATCAGCATGCTCTCGTCGGCCGGGTCGCCATACACAACCTCGAACGGGTGGTTCCTCTGCCGCAGAATCGACGCCCAGCAGTGCGCGCCCACCAGTGAGCAGGAGCTGATCATGTCGCCTTCCTGCTTCTCGGGCGTTGCCCAAAGCACGATTGGGTGCGGCCAGAGCTGCGCGAAGGGTTGCGTCAGCCGGGCGTCGGCCATGGTGGTCTGGAGTGCGACGATTGTGTCTACACCAGCCTGCCCGCACGCTGCCAATGCTGCGCAGAGCGAGGGGGCGTCGACCACCTTGTCCGGCGGCTCGAAGACTGCGAACTCCGTCTTCCGCACCGCCGCGCCGACGCGGTCCGCCATGGCCGCGCCCCATTCCGGGTCGAAGCCAGGGCGCTTGCGGCCAAGGAAGACAAGGCCGAGTTTGGGGGGATGGGGGCGGTTCCTGTCGCTCATGGTCTGCTGGGTCCCTTCGGTCCAGGGGGTCGCACGCGAACAGGATAGCACAGGATGCCGCGGACCGTCGCCGCTGGCAGTCGGCGTTCCATTCTCTGCCGGAGAACCCCGTGACCTCGCGCTCCTGTCCGCACCAGGAGTGTACCCACCCAGTTCTTGCGCTCAGAGGGCGTCTTGGCGGGAGAACGGGCCGTATCAGCGGCCAACGGCATCCTGCGTTGGCCCAGCCAGCACCACGTCCTGCGCAGGCGGACTTGCGGAGCAGTTGGGTCGCTGGCAGGAATCTACCGGCGATCCGCCAATAGCTACCCCGTGAGCACCCGGAACACGCCCGGGAGAGGGTGCCAGCTTGAGCCGTCCCGGGAGTCGTACCGACGCCAGCGGCGGCGGAGAACCCGATCTGGGAGGCAGTTCGATGTCCACGCAAGGGATAGTCCGGCTTGGTGTGATCGGTTGCGGCAGCATGTGCAGGAACCACCTGAATTCGGTGGGCGGGGCCTCGGCCGCAATCGCACAGGAGTACCGCCCCTACGCCGAGAGGGTCGAGGTGCGCGGCCTGGCAGACGTGGATCTCGCGAAGGCGGAGGCATTCAAGGAGCAGTACGGTGGCGCGTACGCGACGACCGATCCAGACCGGCTCTTCGCCGATCCGGACCTCGACGCCGTCATCATCGCCACCTGGCACGACACCCATGCGCCCTACTCGCTGAAGGCGACCGCAGCCGGCAAGCACGTGCTCATCGAGAAGCCGATGGCGATGACGGAGCCGGAGTGCGACGCCATTGTCGAGGCGGTTGACCGGGCCGGCACCAAGTACATGGTCGCTTTCCGCTGCCGGTTCGGAAAGGGCGCTCAAGACGTGAAGCGGGAGATCCCCAACCCGGACAATGTCATCGCTCATGCCCGCTACACCAGCATCTGGCCGGAGACAAGCTGGGCGCAGGACCCACTCAAAGGCGGCGGTCAGATCCTGTCACAGGGGTGCCACATCGTGGACCTGATGTTCTGGCTGGCGGGTTCGGACCCCGAGTCGGTCTATGCGACTGGCGGTGTGTTCCACCACGACAGCCCCGAGGTCATCGACACGATCAATGCCTCGCTCCGCTTCAAGAACGGCAGCGTCGGCGCGTTCCTGGGAGGCGATGGCGGCACCGGCCGGCTGATGATGCACCATCCGCTGCCCTGCGGTTGTCCCTTCTGGGTGCTGGCCGTTGACAAGGGACGAAGCGGTCTCGCTATTGACCACGGTCACGACGCCCGCTTCGAGTCGTGCGTGCCCGCGGCGACCTGGACGCCGCCCTACGACGCCAAGGTGTACTCGCAGGAGGAAGGCGCCGACGTGTCCAGCGGCGTCCCCAACATCCTGCCCGCGTTCGCAAAGTCGATCCTCAACGACGAGGAATCGCCGGCGCCAGCGGCAGACGGCGCCCGCACAACGCGGTTCATCCTGAAGTGCTTCGAGTCGGCCCGGACCGGCAAGGTGATCCAGTTCGGCTGATCCCCCGCGGAGGACAGGAATGGCAGACACAATCCACATCGGCCTTATCGGCGCAGGCGCGAACACCCGCGAGCGGCACCTCCCGGGACTGCAGGCGATCAAGGGAGTCGAAGTCGTTAGCGTCTGCAATCGCAGCCGCAAGTCCGGAAAGGCAGTCGCCAAGGAGTTTGGCATCCCCAAGGTGTGCAACACCTGGGAAGAGGTCACCAGCGACTACGACCTCGACGCCGTGGTGATTGGCACCTGGCCTAACATGCATTGCCTGCTGACCTGCGCCGCCTTAGCGGCGGGCAAGCACGTCCTGTGCGAAGCACGCATGGCTCGAAACGCCGACGAGGCCCACGAGATGCTGGAGGCGTCGCAGCAGGACCCGTCGCTCGTCGCGCAACTCGTCCCCTCGCCGTTCACGCTCAAGTTCGACCGGACGATACAGGAGTTGATTGCCAGCGGGTACCTGGGCGATCTGCTATCCATCGACGTTCGCGGGCTCGGCACTGCGTTTCTCAACAAGGCGAGCCCCCTCACCTGGCGCCAGGACTTCGACCTGAGCGGCTACAACACGCTGGCCCTGGGCATCTGGTATGAGGCGCTCATGCGCTGGGTCGGCGAGGCGCGGAGCGTGATGGCGATGACAAAGGTGTTCGCGACGCAACGCCAGGACCTGGAGGCTCAGCGCCTCGCCGCAGTTCGCGTGCCGGAACACGTGGAGGTGCTCGCCGACATGGTCTGCGGCGCCCAAGCGCACCTGCAGTTCAGCGCAGTCACTGGGCTGGCTCAGCACACGCAGGACGTCTGGCTGTTCGGCAGCGAGGGCACACTGCACCTCGACGCCAATGGAGGCAAGCTCTTCGGCGGAAAGCGCGGCGACAACGGACTCCAAGAGATCCCGGTCACGCCAGCAAAGGAAGGTACGTGGCACGTGGAGAGCCAGTTCATCGGAGCAATTCGCGGGCAAGAGGAGATCAAGCTCACGACGCTTGCCGACGGCGTCAAGTACATGGAGTTCACCGAGGCGGTGGCACTCAGTGCCGCCAAGGGACAGGCGGTGGCGTTGCCACTGCTGTGAGGGAGGCAGGGCGCTGAGTTCCCTTGCCACCTGAGTACGTCCACCTGCACCACAAGCAAGGAGTCCTATTCCATGGACCGCAAACCTCGCGTGCTGATCGTTGACGATGAAGAGCCGAATCGCTTCGTCCTCTCCGAGATGGTCCGTAATCTTGGCTACGAACCGGAGGTCGCGCAGGATGGCGTGGGCGCGCTGGCCATGGCGAAGCTGGACATCGACCTGGTCCTGCTGGACGTGAACATGCCGGGCATGGACGGGTTCGAGGTGGCTCGCCGGCTCCGCGAGGACCCGCAGACGGCGGACCTCCCGATCATCCAGATCACCGCGCTGGCGGGCAGGGAGGACCGCCTGCGGGCGGTCGAGGCGGGCGCTAATGACTTCATTGCCAAGCCGGTCGAGATGACGGAGTTGCGGGTGCGGACGGCTTCCCTGCTCAGGATCAAAGAGCAGCAGGACGCCATCCGGCGGCACAAAGCGGAACTCGAAGCTACTGTCGAGAAGCGCACCACCGCGCTGAGGAACGCCCTCGACGCCATGGCGGAGGCGCAACGCCGCACCCATCAGGCCCACCTCGACACGATCCAGAAGCTGGCGCTGGCAGCGGAGTACAAAGACGAGGACACCGCCGCCCACATCCACCGAATGAGCCGCTACAGTGAGCTGCTGGCCCGCACGGCAAAGCTCCCCCCCGGCGAGGTCGAGACCATTCTGTATGCCAGCCCGATGCACGATGTGGGGAAGATGGGGATCCCCGACGGGATCCTGCTGAAGCCGGGCAAGCTGGACCCGGAGGAATGGCAGCTCATGCAGCAACACACCACCATTGGCGCGCGCATCCTCCACGGCTCCGCCTCCGAGTTGCTGCAACTCGGCGAGGTCATCGCGGTTACGCACCACGAGAAGTGGAACGGCAGCGGCTATCCGGAGGGACTCGTCGGCGAGGACATCCCCATCGCAGGTCGAATCTGCGCCGTTGCCGACGTGTTCGACGCGCTGACGACCAAGCGCCCGTACAAACTGGCCATGCCCAACGAGAAGGCGTACGAGATCTTGCACGAGGGGCGAGGCACCCACTTCGATCCCCGCATGCACGATCTCTTCTTCGAGAACCTCGACGAGGCCGTGGCGATCCAGCAACAGTTCCAGGAGGGCGCGTCGGAGGAACCCTACGCGGAAGAGCTTCGGTGCGTGCGTCAGACGGGTTGGGTCGCTCAGCCTCGAACGGCGCTACCGCTACCTGGTCACTGAGCTACGCTCGCGAGGACGCCGCCTTCACCAGTGCCGCGAAGTCAGCCGCCTTGAGGCTGGCGCCCCCAACGAGGCCGCCGTCGATGTTCTCCTTGGCGATCAGCCCCGCGATGTTGTCCGGCTTGACGCTGCCGCCGTACTGGATGATCGTGGCTTGGGCCACGCAGTCGCCGTACAGCTCGACAACGGTGCTCCGCACCACGCCGCAGACGCGGTCCGCCTCGTCGGCTTCGCAGACCTCGCCGGTCCCGATTGCCCATACCGGTTCGTAGGCCAGCGTCACGTCGGCCATCTGCTCCGCGGTGATTCCCTGAAGGGCCGCCTTGATCTGGCTGACGACGACCGCGTCGGTATTGCCAGCCTGTCGCTCGGACAGCAGCTCGCCGCAGCAGACGATTGGCTTGAGGCCCTGGTCGAGGGCAAACAGCGCCTTCTTGTTGACCGTCGCGTCGTTGTCGCCGAAGACGGTGATCAGCTCCTCGGTCACGTCCTTGTCCGGCACCCCGAACCGCCCGCGTCGCTCGGAGTGCCCGAGGATGACGTAGGTGCAGCCGACGTCCTTGAGCATGCCGGGCGACACCTCGCCGGTGTACGCCCCTTCGGTTTTCCAGAACATCCCTTGGGCGCCCAGGGCGATGTTGGTGTTCCGGAGCGCCTGCCCGATAGGCTGCAGGGCGGTGAACGGCGGGCAGACGGCGATGGTCACGTCCTCGACGCCCCACACCATGTCAGCCAACGCCTTGACCAACTCGGCTCCTTCGCCTACGGTCTTGTTCATCTTCCAGTTGCCGGTCATGAATGGTTTGCGCATTGTTGTGCTCCAGGGCCTTTGCGAGGTTTGGTCTGATCGGTCGGGCGACTCCTACTGGTCCAACGCCACCACGCCTGGCAGGTCCCGGCCTTCCAGGAATTCCAGCGAAGCGCCGCCGCCGGTCGAGATGTGAGTTATCTTCTCGGCGAAGCCCATCTGGGCGACGGCCGCTGCGGAGTCGCCGCCGCCGATAACGGTCTGACCGGGGCACTTCGCCACGGCTTCCGCCACGGCGCGCGTTCCGGCGGCGAACAGTGACACCTCGAACCGCCCCATCGGGCCGTTCCAGAACAACGTGGCTGCGGACTCGGCGACCGCGGCGAATGCCTTCGCGGACTCCGGCCCGATGTCCATCCCCATCATGTCCGCGGGGATTCCGTCGGCGGAGACAATCTTAGTCTGCGCGTCCTCCCCGTCCTTGTCCGCCGCGAGAATGTCCGTGGGAAGCAGCAGGTTCAGCCCTTTGGCCGCGGCGTCGGCCATGACTTGCCCGACCGTCCCGATGCTCTCGGCGTCCAGAAGCGAGTTGCCGATCTCGTAGCCCTTGGCTTTGAGGAAGGTGTAGCTCATGCCGCCGCCGATCACAACCGTGTCGGCGGACGAACGGCGTCCGTTCGCCGTGCCCAGCAGGTTCCTGACCACGCCGATCTTGTCGGCGACCTTCGCGCCGCCGAGGATCACCACAAAGGGCCGCTTGGGGGCACTTAGCAGGTCACCCAGGATCTCCAGTTCCTTCGCCATCAGGAAACCCGCCACGGCGGGACGCACGTAATCGGCAATGCCAGCGGTGGAGGCGTGGGCGCGGTGCGCCGCCCCGAAGGCGTCGTTCACGTAGACCTCCGCCAGCGACGCCAACTGCTGCGCGAATGCGGGGTCGTTCTTCTCTTCCTCGGCGTGGAACCGCAGGTTCTCCAACAGCAGCACATCGCCGGGCTGAAGCGCGTCACACAGCGCCTTGACCTCATCGCCAACGCAGTCGGGCGCGAGCTGCACGTCTTTGCCCAGCAACTCACCCAGTCGCTTTGTCGCCGGCGCAAGGCTCATCGCCGGCACCACCTTGCCCTTCGGCCGGCCGAGGTGCGCAGCCAGGATGATCTTGGCATTCTGCTCGACGAGGTACCTGATGGTCGGCAGTGTCTCGACGATGCGCGAGTCGTCGGTGATGTTCAGATCGCCGTCCAGCGGGACATTGAAGTCCACTCGGACGAATACCTTCTTGTTGGCAACGTCGACGTCTCTCACGGTCTTCCGGGTGCTCATGCGTGTGTCTCCCGACAACGTAGTGAAGGCTGTGGCGGCCTGCCACGCTTCGCCTTGCCCGCTGCCGGATCCAGCCTGTCTGCGGAAGTCCGGATCCAGCCAGCGTCGGTTTGTACTCCAATGAATTCGCCGCTCGACACCTCCAGGCTTCGGGGCTCCCATCAGTGTTGCCTGCCGCGCGGCGCAAGGAGAACGCCGCCCCGAAGGCGAACTCCTCCGCCAACCGGACAGCCGTGCCCTCTGCGGACAGGGGGAATCTCGGAGAGCCGTAGAGCGGGGCAGCTTGCCCGCTCCCACCCCGACGCATTCTGCAACGGCTGAGCGCGAGCGGGCAGACCGCCCCGCTCTACGTTGCTTCCAAAGGAGTCTTGCCATGGCAACCCGCGGCACCCGCCGCACCAAGAAGGTCTTCCTCTCGGTCGATCTCGAAGGCATCAGTGGCGTGGTGGACGAGGAGCAAACGACGTCTACAGGCAAGGACTACGCGTTCGCCCGGGAGTGGATGGTCGGCGACGCCAACGCCGCCATCGAGGGAGCGCTCGAGGGGGGCGCCGCGGAGGTCGTCGTCAACGATTCCCATGGCTCCATGCGCAACCTCGTCTACAGCCAAATCCATCCCGGCGCGGTCCTGGTGTCCGGCGGCGGCAAACCGTTGAGCATGCTCCAGGGAATCGACGAGACCTTCGACGTGGCGTTCTTCATCGGTTACCACGCTCGGCGCGGCACGCAGAACGCCATTCTGGACCACACGTACACCGGCAGACCCTCCGACGTGCGGATCAACGGCAAGTCCTACGGAGAGACCGGGATCAACGCAGGGGTCTGCGGCCACTTCGGTGTGCCGGTGGGCCTGGTGACCGGCTGCGTCGCGCTGTGCGCCGAGGTCGAAGAGACGCTTGGGACGGCGTTGACGGTTGCCGTCAAACAGGGCGTCGCCCGCACTGCCGCCAAGTGCTTCCCGCAAGCGCAGGTGCGACAGCACATCCGAGAGACCGCCGCCAAAGCGGTGAAGCGGTCGAAGTCGCTCCAGCCGCTGGTCTTCGCCAAGCCCACCGCAATCGATCTCGACCTGATGTCGACCGAACACGCCGATGCCGCCGCGCGCATCCCAGGTGTAGAGCGGGTGGCTGCACGGACGGTCCGCCTGGTCGGCGACGACTACCTCGACCTGTACCAGAAGCTGCGACTGTGCGTGTGACGAGTGCCGAAGTCCACTGGCGATTCGAGGAATCGCTGCTCCACATGCGTGAACTGGGGACGTTGCGCGGTGTCGCCAGTGGGCTGGTCCTCTTGGGACGGGCGGCGGCCGCCGAGGGCGACTACCGGGGAGCCGTCGCTGCCTTCGAGGAGTGTATCGCGATCCGCCACACCATTGGCGAGCACTCAGGGATGGCTGCCGCCCTCGAAGAGCTGGCGCAAGTGCAGCGCCGGTCGGGTCACTTGCCGCAAGCCGT
>Ga0210022_1000926_pt1 | contig 20166 bp, 16 predicted proteins | sample CryGeymeta201520_FD_183984 | JGI IMG/M metagenome (GOLD analysis project Ga0210022, IMG submission 183984) | Groundwater microbial communities from Crystal Geyser aquifers in Utah, USA - Crystal Geyser metaG 2015-20 (SPAdes) (version 2) | ecosystem: Environmental > Aquatic > Deep subsurface >... | reverse complement strand
TATTCGTTTATTCGTTTATTCGTTGGACATTCGTTGACTGATGTTTCACGGTAAAAAATTCATTTTGTGCCCGCTTGAAGTATAATAGGACAATGTTGGCTCCCAGACCGCTTATCGGATTTAGCGGATTGCTTTACCTGAAAGGGGTGCACCCATGTTCAACATGTTCAAAGTAGCAGGATTTCAAAAAACGCTTCGAACCATGATGATACGAGTGGGAGCGGCGCTCACGCTGCTGGCCAGCCTGTTCAGTTTTGCGACAGTACATGCAGTTGGCGAAACCTGGTCGCCGCTGGGCAGCGGGATGGACAAGGAAGTCTATGCCCTGGCGTTCGACAGCAACGGAAACCTGTACGTTGGCGGGAGTTTTACAACCGCCGGCGGCGTGACTGCCAACCGCATCGCCAAATGGGATGGCACATCCTGGTCGGCGCTGGGCAGCGGGGTTAACGATGGGGATGTCTCTGCCCTGGCGGTAGACGACGACAGCGGAAACCTGTACGTTGGAGGGAGCTTCACCACCGCCGATGGTGACGTAACCGTGAACCACATCGCCAAATGGGATGGCACATCCTGGTCGGCGCTGGGCAGCGGGGTTAACGGCGGGGATGTCTCTGCCCTGGCGGTAGACGACGACAGCGGAAAGCTGTACGTTGGAGGGAGCTTCACCACCGCCGATGGTGACGTAACCGTGAACCACATCGCCAAATGGGATGGCACATCCTGGTCGGCGCTGAGCAGTGGGGTTAACGGCGGGGATGTCTATGCCCTGGCATTCGACAGCAGCGGAAACCTGTACGTTGGTGGTAGCTTCACCTCTGCCGGAGGCGTGACGGCGAACCGCATCGCCAAATGGGATGGCACGTCCTGGTCGGCGCTGGGCAGCGGGACAGGCGTTCGAATCTACGCCTTGGCATTTGATAGCACGGGTAACTTGTTCGCCGGGGGGAGTTTCAAGGCCGCCGGCGGTGTGGATGATACAAGCCACGTCGCCAAATGGGACGGCACAGATTGGTCGGCGCTGGACAGCGGGACGAGTAGTACTGTCCGCGCCCTGGCAGTAGACAACAGCGGGAACCTGTACGCCGGGGGAGATTTCGTAACTGCCGGCGGTATGGATGCAATCCGCATCGCCAAATGGGACGGCGCCTCCTGGTCGGCGCTGGGCAGCGGGATGGACAAAGATGTCGATGCCCTGGCAATAGGCAGGAGCGGGAACTTGTATGCCGGAGGGGAATTCACAAGCGCCGGAGGCGTGACTGCAAAATATATTGCCAGATGGACTGCGCCTGGCATCGCTCCCACTACAAGCAGTTCGTTATTCTGCACGGGTGAGAATACCACCATCTCCATCAGCTTGTCGGATGTTGTTGCCCTGTTCGGCTACCAGTTCATCGTGAACTACGACCACAACCTGGTCAATGCTTCGGCGGCCTTCATCAACACCTTCTTCAATACCAACTCGAATGCCAAAATCCCACCCGACTGGAACGCTGTCTGCAATGAGGGTCAATGTAAATTCGCAGTTACCAAATTGGCTCCGGGCGAGCCAGTCACCGGCTCCGGCGCCGTCGCTCAGATCACCCTGACCGGCGTGAAGGCTGGTACCTTTGACCTCACCCTCAGCGCAGACATCCTGTCCGACCGGGACGCCCAGGCCATGCAGCATACCGCCGGCTCCCTGCCCCTGACCGTGTGCGGATTTGCCGCTGTCAGCGGGACGGTTTCGCTGCAAGGACGCGACACCCCCATCAACGCTGGCCAAGTCACGCTGACCGATTTGGGCGGCCACTTCGGGCCATATTCGGCCAACTTCGACCCTACAACCGGCGCCTTCACCATCAGCAGCGTCAAGGTGATGCCCGGCGGCTCGAACTACCAGTTCGACGCCGCCCACAGCCTCTACCTGGGCAACCGCACAACGCACACACTGAATCCACTCGAAAACTACACCGCATCCGCTACTCGTCTCCTGGGAGGTAACGCCAATAACGATGATAACGCTGACAGGATTGAGATTGACATCAGCGACCTGACCTGCATCGGCGGTTCCTTCGGCGGCGCGCCGCCGTTCACTCGCGGCGCGACTGGCAACAGCGACGTCAACGCCGACGGGGCCGTCAACATCCTCGACCTTGTCCTATCGGGCGGAAACTACGGCCTCACCTCGCCCTGAACATGGTAACCGGCTGATCTTCGAAGAGGCTCTGTTGGAACCGCGAAGGAGCGACACTTGCACCTGCGCAAGTCCTGCGCCTGCGCCAGGGCGATAATCCGCTGGACGCCAGCGCCATCCACCCCGAAAGTTACGGCGTGGCCGAGCAGGTGCTCGAGCTGGCTGGTTTGACGCCCAGGTCAACTCCGGCGGAGCGCAAACCGGCCCTCGAGGCGTTGCTAGCGCAAAAACCGGTTGAAACCCTGGCTGGCGAACTCGGCTGCGGCGTCCCCACCTTGCAGGATATCCTGGAACAGCTCAACCGTCCCGGCCGCGACCCGCGCGCCGATACCCCCACTCCCATCTTGCGCTCGGACGTGCTCTCCATGGATGACCTGACCGCCAACATGATCCTGAAAGGCACGGTGCGCAACGTGGTGGACTTTGGCGCTTTCGTGGACATTGGCGTCAAGCAGGATGGTTTGCTGCACCTCAAGTCGCAGAATTCACCCTAACCCGCCGCCACACCTCGGACCGGCGCAGCCCCCTGCGCTGGGTGGTCTCACATACTTTTCGTTACTGGTGGCTGGTGCTCATCATGTTCATCGGCGCGGTCGGCAATGCCGCTTTGGCTGCCTACGTGCCGGTGCTGACCGGCGACGCCTTCAACGCCATGCTGAAAACACCGCCCGAGATAAAAGTCCTGCTCCCGCTGGCGCTCATCATGGGCGGCTCGCAGATCATCCGGGCCATCTTGCAACTGGGACGCAACTTCGGCGCCGAACTGATGGCCCAAAAGATCGAGCGCGACGTGCGCGACGAACTGTATGTCTCCCTGCTCGGCAAGAGCATGACCTTCCACAGCCTCCAGCCAATCGGCGACACGATGGCGCGCGCCACCAACGACGTGCGCGAAGTGAACTACCTGTTCAGCCCCGGCTTGAACCTGGTGGTCGGCTCGCTCATCTTCCTGATCATGCCGTTCCTGTTCGCGCCGCAGTACCACCCGTCGCTGCTGCTGACCCCGGCCCTGTTCACCATCGCCTACGTCATTGCCCTGCGCTCCTACCTGCGCAGCCTCGACCCGGTCACCGAGCACGTGCGCGAGTCCTTCGGCAAGATGAACACGCACATCTCCGAGGCCCTGGACGGTATAGAGACGATGAAAGGCGCTGCCCAGGAGCAGGCCGAAGTCAAGCGCTTCGAGGCGAACGCCCGCACGCTGCGGAACGCCAACGTCCGCCAGGGAGACCTCGAGGCGCGCTTCCTGCCCTACCTGTTTTTTGGCGCCGCCCTGGCCATCGGTCTGCTACATGCCATGCTCCTGTTCCGGCAAGGCATCCTGAACATCGGCGACGTGGTGGCCTACTTCGGCCTGCTGCTGATGCTCGACTTCCCCACCTGGACCTCCATCTGGGCATACTCGATGATCTCTTCCGGCCTGGCCGGGGCGCGCCGCATTCTGGAGTTGATGAACCGCGAAAATAATCTCGATCAAAATAAAACGGGATATATGGGTGAAATGAAAGGGCAGGTGGAATTCCGCAATGTGTCTTTTGTTTACGAAGGGATAAGGGATAAGGGACAGGGGAGCGAAGTCCCCCTATCCCCTAACCCCTATCCCCTAACCCCTGCTTCCCCTGAGCCTGTCCTCGAAAACGTCTCCTTCACCGTCCAGCCTGGCCAAACCGTCGCCATCGTCGGGCAGACGGGTTCGGGCAAGACCTCGCTCGTCAAACTGGTCAATCGCACCTACGACGCCTCCCACGGGCAAGTGCTGGTGGACGGCGTGGACGTGCGCGACTGGAACCTGGCCTCCCTGCGCAGCCAGATTTCCATGATCGAGCAGGATATCTTTCTGTTCTCGCGCTCGGTCTCCGAGAACATCGCCTTTGGCAAGCCCGCAGCGATTCAGGAAGAGATCGAACGCGTCGCCGAGTCGGCCCAGGCGCACAATTTCGTGCTGGAGTTCGAGAACAAATACGCGACTGTCCTCGGCGAGCGCGGCGTGACCCTCTCCGGCGGGCAGCGACAGCGCATCGCCATCGCGCGCGCCTTCCTGACCGACCCGCGCATCCTCATCCTGGACGACTCGACCTCTTCCATCGACTCCGCTACCGAGGATAAGATCCAGCGCGCCATCGCCGCCGCAGCTCGCGGACGCACAACCTTCATCATCACCCACCGCCTCTCGCAGATCCGCTGGGCCGATCTGATCATTGTCCTGCGCAAGGGCCGCATCGCGGCGATTGGCAACCACGAGGAATTGATGAGGACTTCTGAGGCATACAGCCGGATTTTCAGGGAATAAAAGCGTGATAGAATAGCCTAAACGGGTCATAATGACCCGTTTAGGAGCGCAAACAAATGGAAGACATTAATATTGCGGAAGCCAAAAGCAGTTTTTCGACGCTGGTCAGCCGGACTTCGGCGGGCGAGCGCTTCGTCATCCGGCGGCGCGGACGGGCTGTGGCTGCACTCATCAATCCCGCGGAATTGGAGCGGCTGGAGCGTAACGCGCAAATTTCCCATCGCCTGGCGCTTGCGCTTGGGCAAGATACGCAATTGCTCGAAAGAATCACCAATCGCGAGATCCACCCTGCCATGGCTGCGTTTGGCTTATGGCGGGACGATGAGATGGATGCGCTGACCAATGAAATCTACGCCGAACGCGAAGGAGCGGGTCGGAGGCCGGCAGTGGACTATGAAAATCCTGGATAGCGATCATTGCATTGCCATCCTGCGCGGTCAACTCGATCTGCGCGGCCAGGTCGCCCCCGAGGACGAACTGGCCATCACTGCCGTCAGTGTGGGCGAATTGACGCACGGGGCGCATAAATCCAAACATGCCGCCGATAACCTGGCTCGCCTGGACGTGCTGCTTTCCACCTTGACCGTGCTAGCTTTCGATGAGTACGCCGCCCGTCGTTTTGGCGCCCTCAAGGCTCGCCTCGAATCCACTGGCGCGGGCGTTAGCGACATGGATTTGCAGATTGCCAGCATCGCCCTCGAATGCAGTGCACCGCTGGTCACGCACAATCAACGTCACTTTTCACGCATCCCAAGCCTGACGCTCGAAGACTGGCTCTAACTATTTCTGCACTTTGCCTGCCAAACTATGGGATTCTACGACAGCCTCAACGAAGAAAAATACGACCGCCAGTATAAAGACAAAACCCTGGCGCGGCGCATTATTGCCCTGTTCGCCCCGCAGCGCGGCAAAATGACCACGGTGGTCATTTTGACTGTCATCATGTCCGTCATCGCTGCGGCCCAGCCGATCGTCGTCAGCAAGGCGCTGGATTACGTCAAAGGCAACCTCACCCTGACCACCATCGCCCTCATTACCAGCACGGTGTTCCTCATCGGCGCAGTGGACTGGGGCATCAACTGGGTGCGGCGCAGCATCACCGTGCGCGCCGTGGGCGACGTGGTGCTTGACCTGCGCACGCGCGCCTTCCGCGCCGCCGCCGAACACGACCTCTCGTTCTACGACCAGTTCTCCTCCGGGCGCATCGTCTCGCGCATCAACTCGGATACCAACGACCTCGCCAACCTGGTGGTCATCGTCACCGACGTGGCGGCTCAAATCTTCCAGGCCATCGTGCTCGGCGTGGTCATCGTCCGCACCGAGTGGCACCTGGCCCTGCTGCTCTTTGCCTCCATGCCGTTCGTGCTGGTCGCCGCCCTCGGCTTCCGCAGCCTGGCCCGCCGCTCCACCAAGCGCGGCATGCAGGCCATGGCGGATGTCAACGCGGCCATCAAGGAGACCGTCTCCGGCATCGCCATCGCCAAGAACTTCCGCCAGGAAGAGAGCATCTTCGGCACCTTCAACAACGCCAACCTGACCTCCTACAAGGTCAACGTGACGCGCGGCCTGGTGCTGACCCTCATCTGGCCGACGCTCAACGCCCTGAGCGGCATCTTCACCGCCATTCTGGTCTATGCGGGCGGGATGAGCGCCGCGCAGGGCGGCGTGACGGTGGGCGCGTGGTACCTGTTCATCCTGAGCCTGGGCCGTTTCTTCGACCCCATGATGAACCTCTCAGCCTTCTGGTCGAACATCCAGTCCGGACTCTCGGCCTCGGAGCGCGTCTTCGCCCTGATGGACGCCGAGCCGAACGTCGTCCAGACTGACGAACGGGATGTGCAGCCACTGCGGGGCGAAATCCGCTTCGAGAACGTCTCGTTCCGCTATGCGGACAACGAACCGGTCCTGGCCGACTTCAGCCTGACCATCCGCCCGGGCGAAAACCTGGCCATCGTCGGCCACACCGGCGCGGGGAAATCCTCGCTGGCAAAGCTGATCGCGCGCTTCTACGAGTTCCAACAGGGAGACATCCGGATTGATGGCGTGGACATCCGCACGCTGGACTTGCAACAGTACCGGCGGCAGTTGGGTATCGTCTCGCAGGCGCCGTTCCTGTTCTCCGGGACGGTGGCCGAAAACATCCGGTATGCGGCTCCGGAAGCCACCGAGACCGAAATTCTCACGTTGGCGCGGCGCATCGGCGACGGCGACTGGCTGGAGACCCTGCCCGACGGCCTGAACACAGTGGTCGGCGAGCGCGGCGCGATGCTCTCGATGGGACAGCGCCAACTGGTGACGCTGCTGCGCGTGCTGGTGCAAAAACCGGCCATCTTCGTCCTGGACGAGGCCACCGCCAGCATTGACCCGTTCACCGAGTGGCAGATCCAGCAGGCGCTGAATCTGATCCTGGCCGAAGCGACCAGCATCCTGATCGCCCACCGCCTGTCCACTGTGAAGGCGGCAGATCGGATCATCGTTATCGAGAAGGGGAAAATCATCGAGGAAGGGGACCATGACGGGCTGCTCTTGAAGGGTGGTCACTACGCCACACTGTATAATACCTATTTCCGCCACCAGTCCCTGGCGTACGTGGAGCAGGCGAGGGAGTTGGTGGAAGGGGATTGATGGCAAAGTCCCCGTCACCTGATTGTGGCGGGGACTTGTGATTGATCGGCGACAAATTCACGGCGCGTCTTATTCTTCTCCTGCCACCAGCACTTCTTCACCCAACATATCCATCACCTTGACCGCGACCGTCGCGCCCTTGTTCGCTTCAATGACATACTTACCTTCCACAAGGTCATTCTTCTTCTCAGGGACATCCGCCAGCCTAATATTGAACACCTTGCCATCATAATCTGAATCAATCATCACGCTATCCACCATGGAGCGCCAATCGCTGACCTGTGGCTGGAAGAGCGGATTGTCCTTATTCTGCTGGCGCAGACGTTCCAGGATGGTGGGAGAGATGAAATCGTCAATCGTGATTTCCACGCCCTTGTCAGTGCGCTTGAAAGAGACCTTTGCCTTTGCGGATTCGTGTGTGAAGAAGCCGCCGTATTTGGGATCGGAGCGCAGCTCGATGACTTCGATCTTGTTGGGAATGTTGCCCTGCTTGCGGAGTTTGTTCCATTCCTCCAGCCAGGCTTCGACGGCGACTTCCTTGCCCAAACCCACCACCACAATATCGCGTTCTTCGTCGGGACGGTTATTGAGTTCCTTCTTGACTTCTTCCAAATCCAGCAGTGTGACAGGATGATTGAAAGACACGATCTTGACCAGTCTCTTTCCAAGCGTGCCATCGAAGAAAGTGTCGGTTTTTGTGCGCGTCATGCCAAGATATTCGACCGCCAAGTTGAAGGCTTCGTTGTGCTGGATTTGCAGATCGTAATCATTGACGCGATATACTGCAAAGCCCAACTGCGCGGGCCGCGGCGACCCCCCTTCTCCCATGTTTGGGAGAAGGGGCTGGGGGTTGAGGGACTGCTCTTGCATCACCCCCTGCAAACGCTTGATCGTGGTTTGAATCGCGCCTTTGTTGATATCCGCGCCAATCCAGCGGCGGCCCAATTTTTGGGCAACGGCCGCGGTTGTGCCTGAGCCGAGGAAGCAATCAAGTACGATATCGCCAGGATTGGATGATGCAGAAATTATTCGTTCAAGAAGCGATTCTGGTTTTTGTGTTGGATAGTCTTCACGCTCTGTTGACTGCGCTTGAATAGCAGGCATATCTGTCCATAGATCAGGAGCAGGTTTACCCTCTTCGACTTCATCTAAATAGGATTTTGTTTGAATGCGACCATCTTTTGTTTCAGGGAAAAAGAGCCTACCCTGTTTATCTAACTCTCGCATTTTTTCGATAGATACTTTCCAACCGTTAGCAGGTGGTTTGTAACCTTTATACTCGTAGGTAAGATTAGGTCTGGGATGTGGGCTTGCAAAGTTTCCGAGACGGAAACGCCTCCAACCTGCTGGGCAATTCTCACCTTTCTTGATACGTCGAACTTCACCTGTTGGGGACTCAGCATAAATAAAGAATTGATCTATGTACGATTGCGATTGAGGGACTTTTGGGTTATTCCAGATGTAGGATACGCCTTTGGAATAAAAATGTATCAGGTCATGAATTACGCCATAGCGACCTGGGTCATTATGTGATGCTGTTCTTTGCCAAACGATTTCGCTCAAGAAGTGATCGGGGCCAAAAACTTCATCCATCAAGCATCGGATGTGATAATTCCTGTGCCAATCACAATGCAAATATATGCTTCCGTCCTCCGCGATTAACTCTTTGAGTAGCAACAACCTTTCATACATATATTGCAGGTAGTTATCATTTGACCAAATGTCAGCGTATTGGATTTGTTCGCCAAGAACATATCCCTCTCCTTCCAGAGGCACAGCGCTACCACGTAAGTTCACTTTCCGTACATAATCTGCGCCGCTGTCGAAGGGTGGGTCAATGTAAATCAGCTTCACCTTGCCGCGCAAGCCGTTGGCAAGCAGATACGCCAGCACGTCTTTGTTGTCGCCGTGAAAGAGCAGGCCTGATTGAGGCAGGTCTTTGGGCCAGTCGGGCCAGGGACCTAACCCCCCGGCCCCCTTCCCTAAAGCGGAAGGGGGAGCGGCATGGAAAGTTTCGACGAGTTGGGCGGGGTAGGCGATGGCATGGCGTAAAGGTTTCTTGCCCACCCAGGTCAACATCGGGCGGCCCTTGGCGGGTTTGATCTCCACGCGGGTTTCGCTTCGGGGCTTGTCATTCTGAGGGAGCGCAGCGACCGAAGAATCTCTCTTCTTGCCCTTTAGACTCTTCGCGGCTTTGCCGCTCAGAGTGACAGATTCTTTCTTAGATGAACTTGCGGGTTTCTTCGTGGTTTTCATAAGTCACATTTCCTGTCCAGCCAAAGACTTCGGTAGTCTGGATTGATGGTGGTTTTGGCATGAATTTTGAATTTCTGGCTGGCTGTTGACATTCGTAGCACAGGGGTTATAATATAGTCAGCCTGCCCCGTATGAAGGTCGACTTTCATGTCGTCGAAGGGTATCCTTCTCAGTACGACGGTGGGCTGATTTTATTCTCGGGGGTCAGCGGATTATTCTCCGTGTAGTAGTTTCGATTATTCCTGTAACGGCTGGGGTCGTATAAATCCATCACCCGCGATATTTTGCCAACAACAAAGTTGTAATACCCTGTTTCGCCGCGCTCAAAAACACGTTGAACTGCCCAGCACAGGTAATCTGCCACAGCGAGAAGCGGTTCGTTGCGCGGACTTTGCACATTGAACACGATGCGGGTTTTAATCGGCTTTTCGGGTTTACGCTTCAAAAATCGCATTACTGCTTTGTCAAGCCCCATTTGCAGGACCGAATTGCGTGTTGCACCGCCGCGCCGGGCAATGTTCAGGATCAAATCATCGCCCGCCTGTAATTTGTTCTTCAACAGGTGAGATAACAAGTCCGCGTAAAATTCCGCTTCGCGATTGTTGTGCTTGCGGGCAAACAAGGCGGGGATCTTTCGCCCTACGGCTACTTCGAAACCAATGTCCAACGAACTGATGTACTCGTAGAAGACCTTGCGCGCTTCGTGTGTGTCGTCGGTAGCGTGGAAAAAATACCCGCCTGGCTGGGCTTTCTTCTTTTGAATGCTCGCAATATCCTTGAAGTATCTATCGTTGGCAATCGCATCCTGCAAACGGTGTATTTCCTGACGGATGGATTCCAGCGGCGTATTGAATTTGACCATGCCTACAATAAAAGACAGGGAAACGCCTGGATGCACGCCGATGATTGGCGTATGTCCTTTTCCGTAAAATGCCATATCCCCCGCCTCATCCAAAAAACGATGACGGAGAAAGGTTTGATTGTCAGCAGGTCTTTTGGTATTCGATGAACTTGCGGGCTTCTTCGAAGTCTTCATAACTCACAACATCCTGTTTAACAAAGATCATTTGGTATTTCAACTTTTCAGGGTTCAGATTTTCCCATTTGTGCGTGGCAATTGCTTTCGCGCCGCCTTCGCCATCAATCTCATTCGCGCGTTCGCGCTCACTCTTGATTTCCACGATCAAACATTTTCCGTCGCGCCGTCGTATCACAAAATCGGGCGTGTAATTGTGCATACGCCCATCTAGTCCGCGATATTCGATAAAGAAATCGGTCTTCTTTGTGTCGGTCAATGCGCCTGTAAAGTAAATATCTTCCACTTCATCAGGCTTTTGCTTCAACATCTCCAGCAGGGTCTCGAAGAAATTCTTTTCGGGGTTTGAATCGAAGTTATAGGGCGTGTAATGAAAGCCAAACCTGCCGGCTTGCTTCTGCCACTGCTCATAATGTATGAGCAAATGTTCGCGGTCAATCGGGTAGGAAATCTCCGCCGTGTAAGTCTCATTGCCCTGTTCGTCTGTGACCTTCTCGAAGCCGTCTTTCTTCACCAATGCCAGCGCCACTTCCACTGTCTCTTCGACGGTTTCATATTGCGAGGTCTGCTTTTCGATTTGCTTTGCCAGTTCGGTGTAATGCGAAACGGGCAAGGCTCCTTCGGGGTACATGCGGCGCAATTCGCTCAAAAGGTCGAAGGCTTCCAAACGATAATTGCGCGCCAAATCTTGCGCGGTGGTGTACAGATCAAAGGTATCTACATCGTACAATGTTGCAACGCGGTCGGCGACTTGCAGTTTGCCGCTCTCGCTGGGTGTGTAGGCGATGACTGCGCCCTTATCCGCGCCGATGGCGGGACGCGTCAAATGAATGGGTTGTCTCGCTTTCTCCACGCGTTGGACACTGCGAATGACTCTGCGGAGGACCAGCGGAGGCAGTTCCACTTTTTTCAGGGTGATGATGGCTCGTTTGCTATGCGTCTCGCCGCCGAGCAACGCGGCAAATGTCTCGCCGTAGGTTTCCTGTAACTGGCGGTCGAGCACGCTTCGATTTTCAATCGAAAGATAAATACGTGCCTTTTTTTCGTTGCCCGCCACCTGCCGCAGACAACGCGAAGCGGCTTGCAGGACAAAGTTGTTACTGCTTCTGAGCTGCCGCGCCAGCGCGCAGGCGAACAGCGATGGCACGTTCCAGCCTTCCACGCCGCGATCAACCAAAAGAGCGAGACGATGCGGCGAGTCCTTTGATTTGAAGCGGTCGAAGTCCGCCTTGCTTTCCTTCTTGGTGTGATGTTCTAAAATCAACGCGGGCGAAAGTCCGATCTTCGTCAGCATGGTTTCGATGATCGGGCGCAGTTCGGCTACGTCATCGGTTTGCGGGAAAAAGATTGCCAGTTTGGCGGGTGTGCCATCGGGAAGCGCAACCTTGCCATAGGTTTTGAAAAAGTCCTCCACCACAAACGAAAGATACTCATTCTCATTGCCCTTAAAATCAATGCCGTAAATATTGCCCGCCACTTCCTTCAAAATGCCATCGCGTATGCCTTCTGAAAGTCCATACCAGATCACGACGTCGCGCAAGGGTTGTCTCTGGAAAAATGGCGTACCCGTCGTATTGATCACACACACCAGTTGCGTTTCATGGGTTTGGCGTGCTTCTGATGCAGAATGCGGATTATGCAGATAATCCACTGTCTTGCGGACTTTCTTCAAACCCGCGTCCATTTTCTGACCATAAGTATGGTGCGCCTCATCGGAGAATATTGCCAACTTGGGCAAACTCGCTATGGCTTGCAAGCGCAAATTCGCAATCTCGGCTTTGGCCTCATCTTCCTTTTCCATGTCAAACAGAGTCGGCATGTCGCTCTTGCGAATGGTCTCTTTCTGGATGCGGATTTTCTCTGTGTTGGTGACAATCACATTCCACGAACTGCCGCGCGTGACAGGAATATCAGGGTCGCCGTCGCGGGTGAAAGTTAACTTGAGCGTCGCCGCAAACGACTTATACATACGCGGTGGCAAGACTGCTTCATAATTCATCTCCGCCAATTCGCGCAAACTCTCGATGATGGTTTTGCCCGGGGCAAACACCAGCGCGTTCTCCACAAAGCCGTTATCGGGATATTCCTGCGCCATTGCAAATTCGGTCGCGAAGATTGCGCCAATCAATACTGTCTTGCCCGCGCCCATTGCCAGCGCAAGAATGTAACTGGGGTAATCGAGAGTCAGCGTTTCGCGTACTGTTTCAAGATGGAACTCTTTTACAAAGTCCGCATCGGTTTTGATGAAACCCAGCAATGCGTCCATATCGTAATCCGCGCGACCGAACGCTTCATCGGGAATGCCAAAGGCTTCGAGTAGTTCTTTCTTCTTGGGGAATAACTTTTGATACAGGTCAAAGATATGCGGCGTCTGTTCCACCAGTCGCAAATACCAGCAGGTTTCCAATGCCCTTAGCTGTGGCGCGCGCAAACGGAAAGCAGGCACATCCGGTTGGCGCGCCCACTCCAAAATCTCAGCAATCGCGGGAAACTCATCGTGCTTATATCCATCTTCCCGCCATGCCGTAACGTGCATTGAAAGTGCTTCGTAAAGTTGCATTAGGTAATTTCCCTGATGAGACAAGCATACAGGAAAAAACACGCCAGCGCAAGAGGCCAACTGCTAATCGCCAACAGTTAACAATTTCAAAATCTCCACTGTCTCCCTCTTTCCTCCCCACATTCTCCCCGCCCGGCCATTGCGCGTCCACGGACGTTGCAGACCAGCAGAGAGCGGAGCAAGCGGACGCTGATCTCTTTGACCATCCTGTTCCTCCTGAAATAGACGCCGTGATTGTCATACCGCGATCTTATTCCAGGAAGAACAGAACCTATGCTTTTTTATGTGGCTATCCGCGCCCACGCTGACCCTGTTCAGGAAGCTTTATTCGGTTTTCAAAGTGCAATGTATAATTTTGTCGATTGTTACCAAGACGTATCTGTGGTTAAAAACGAATTTCACCTGTGCCAGGTACTGGCAAAACACTCTCTAGCACCAACTTCTTGCAGAAACGAGGACCCAGACATGAAGAAAAAGCGTAATTTCTATCCAGTGTTCGTCGTGATCGTGTTCTTTCTGTTCATATTCCTGCACCAGACGGATAAGCTGCTGATCGGCTCTTTGCAAATCCCAATCAGCGGCGCCTTCCACTTGAATGACTTGCAATGGGGATTGGTCAACTCCGGGGCGCTGATCGTCGGCACGATCCTCTACCCCCTTTGGGGTTATCTCTATGACCGCTACGCGCGCGCCAAGCTGCTGGCGCTGGCCTCGCTCATCTGGGGCTTGACGACCTGGCTGAGTTCGTTGGTGCGGACGTACCCGCAGTTCCTTGCCACGCGTGCCTCCACCGGCATTGACGATTCTTCCTATCCGGGCCTTTACAGCCTGGTGGCAGATTACTTCGGCCCCAAGATACGCGGCAAAGTCTACGGCATCTTGCAGGTGCCTCAGCCGCTTGGCTATTTGATGGGCATGATCCTGGCTCTGATGATCGCCCCCTTGCTGGACGGGAAAATCTTCCACCTGGAGGGCTGGCGCACCATTTTCCTGATCACTGGTTCGTTGGGCATCCTCATGGCGGCTGTCATCTTTTTCGGCATCAAAGATATGCCGCGCGGCAAGGCCGAGCCGGAATTCGAGGGCATGGAAGAGATCGGTCAATTCCGCTTCTCTTGGGCCGCTACCAAAGACGTACTAAAGAAGCGCACGATGTGGTTCATCTTCCTGCAAGGGTTTGCCGGCGTCTTTCCCTGGAACGTGATCACCTACTTCTTCATCGGTTACCTGTTGACCGAGCGCGGTTATGACAACAACTCCGTCCTCTTTGTCATGGCGCCGGTCATCCTCATCCTGTCCGCAGGATACTTCGTCGGCGGCGCATTGGGCGACTGGCTGTTCAAACGCACCAAGAAAGGCCGCATCCTCGTCTCCAGCGCGGGGGTCATCCTGGGCGCCGTCTTTCTTCTTTTGGCCCTGCTGACGCCAGTCGAAGAGCGCACCACCTTTTTCATCCTGATGGCTCTGACCGCGCTCTTCATGCCGTTCTCTTCGCCCAACGTGCTCTCGACCATTTTCGACATCACACTGCCCGAGGTGCGCTCGACGGCCCAGGCGATAGAATACTTCATCGAGAACAGCGGCGCGGCGCTGGCGCCCATCATCGCCGGGGCAATTGCCCTTGCTACGACCAAACAGACCGCCATTTTGAGCATCTCTGTCTCCACCTGGGTATTGTGCTTCTTCCTGTACCTGGGAGCGCTGTTCTTCGTGGACGGCGACATCAAGACGCTGCGCGCTCAAATGGCGGCGCGCGCGGATGCTGAACGCACAAAGGCGAAAGCGTGAAACGTAAAGCGTATTGCGTAAAACGTAAGGCGTAATTTACGTTTCACGTTTTACGTTTTACGGATCCCGATTTATGGAAATCATCCACCTCAACCCCGCCAATCGCAAGCGAGTGCGTGACTTCCTCTCCCTGCCCTTCCGCATCTACCGCGACATTCCGCAGTGGGCGCCGCTCATGGCGATGGACGAACGCGCCCGTCTGGATCCGCGCCGCTATCCGTTTTACAGGCATTCTGCCGCCGCCTTTTTCCTCGCTTATGAAAACGGATATGCTGTTGGTCGCCTGGCCGTGCTGGATAACCGCCTCTACAACGACTACAACCACGAGAAGACGGCTTTCTTCTATCTCTTCGAGTGCGAAAATAACCTGGCAGCCGCGCGCGGACTCTTCACGCTGGCCTTCGACTGGGCGCGCCGGCGTGGTCTGAATAAAATCTTTGGCCCGAAGGGCTTTACCGCGCTGGACGGCTTGGGGCTGCTGGTCAAAGGCTTCGAGCGTCGTCCGGCCTTTGGGCTGCCGTACAACCTGCCCTATTATCCCGAACTGATCGAGGCGCTGGGTTTCGAGAAAGCCAACGACATCCTCTCCGGCTACATGAGTGCAGACATCCAGTTTCCGCAGCGCATCCACGAGCTTTCGGCGCGCATCCAGCAGCGGCGCGGTTTGCACATCGCCCGCTTCCGCACGCGCCGCGAACTGCGCGCCATGCTCGGCAACCTGAAGGCGCTCTATAACGGCGCGCTGGCTGGTGCGCAGGGCGGCACGCCCATCACCGACGAGGAAGTCAAGGCTTTGGCCGATCAGATGCTTTGGTTCGCCGACCCGAAATTGATCAAGGTCGTGATGAAAGACCATCAGCCGGTCGGCTTCCTGTTTGCCTACCCGGATATTTCGGCTGCGTTACAAAGGACGAAAGGCCGGATGTTCCCCTTCGGCTGGCTGGCGTTGCTGCTCGAACTCCGTACCACCGACTGGATCAACATCAACGGGGCGGGGATGATCGCCGAATATCGCGGCTCAGGCGGGACGGCGATCTTATATAGCGAAATGTTCAAAAGCGTGACCGAGAATCAGCGCTACCACCATGCCGAGGTGGTGCAGATTGGCATGGAGAACGAAAAGATGCAGCGCGAGTTGCAGAACTTTGGGATAGATTTTTACAAGATGCACAGGCTTTACCGACGGAGTTTACAAACCTAACCCCTCGTCCCCTTACGAAGTCCCGCCAGCCATCGTCGTCCATGCCGGGCCGAAGGTGATGGCCGTCGGCTTCTTCGCGCAAGGGTAAAGATGTTCGATGGTATAATTCGCACGCCGTTAGCGTAAAATCCCACGAATTGTATTTCTTTCCCCTACAAGGAGAATTTATATGTCTGGTCACAGCCATTGGGCGACTATTCGCCGCAAGAAGGGAGCAGCGGACGCCAAGCGCGGCGCGGTTTTCACCCGCCTGGCGCGTGAAATTGTGATGGCAGCCCGCGATGGCGGCGGCGACCCAGCTTCGAACTTCCGCCTGGCGCTGGCAATCGAAAAAGCCCGCGCCGGGAACATGCCAAAGGAAAACATCGAGCGCGCCATCCATCGCGGTACCGGCGAAGATAAAGAAGGTGGCTCTCTCGAAGAGATCACCTACGAAGGCATCGGGCCGCACGGTGTGGCGCTGATGATCGAATGTGTCACCGACAACCGCAACCGCGCCGTCGCTGAGATCCGCCACTCACTGACCCATGCGGGCTGTACCATGGCCGAAGCCGGCGCAGTCGGCTGGCAGTTCCACCGGGCTTCATTTTTCTACTTCCCATCCAGCGAATTGTCCTATGATAAGGCTTTCGAATTAGCCGTTGAGGCAGGCGCGGATGATGTTTCTGAAGACGGCGATATGATCGAGATCCTCGGCCCGGTCGAGGCTTTCAAGAACATCAGCGACCGTCTGCAAGCGGTGAACGTCCAACCCGAAGAAGCCGGTCTGCGCCTGATTGCCAAGCAAGAGATGGAACTAAATACTGACCAGGCCTTGCAGGTGATGCGCGTCATCGAGACGCTCGAAGACCTGGACGATGTCCAGAATGTTTACCACAACCTGAAACTGTCCGCCGAGGCGATGGCAGCCCTCGAGGCTGAATAGACATGACGCTGGTTCTGGGCATTGACCCGGGGACGGCGACGACGGGTTACGGGCTGGTACGCGACCTCCCGGATGGCAGCTTACAAGTCGTTGATTATGGCACGTTCGTGACCCCGGCCGGTCGGCCCGCTGCTGAGCGCCTGTCCATGCTCTATCATCGTTTGCAAGAGATGCTGCTTCTCCACCATCCCGATTCGGCTGCGGTGGAGAAGTTGTTTTTCCAGAGCAACGTGAAAACAGCCATCGCAGTCGGGCAGGCACGCGGGGTGGTGCTGCTGGCCCTGGCCGAAGCCGGCCTCGAGGTTGCCGAGTACACGCCGAACGAGGTCAAGCAGGCAGTGGCCGGCTATGGCGGTGCAGATAAAAAGCAAGTGCAGGAAATGGTGCGCGTCCTGCTGGCGATGCCACACATTCCCAAACCTGACGATGCTGCCGACGCTCTGGCGATTGCGATCACGCACCTGCACACGCGGAGGTATCCATCTGCCACAGATTAGCACAGATTAGCACGGATTTTTTTATCCGTGAAAATCAGTGAAATCTGTGGCTAAAAAGGTGAGCCATGATAGCAACCCTGCGCGGTGAAATCACCCAAATCGAAGATAACGCCCTCATCGTCGAGGTCGGCGGGGTCGGGATGCGCGTCCACGTCCCCGCGCCGCTGCGTGACCGGATGAAGGTTGGCGAGGGCGTGCTGCTCTACACCCACCTGATCGTCCGCCAGGACGCGCTGACCCTGTACGGCTTCGAGACCGTCGCCGACCGCAGCCTGTTCACCATGCTGCTGGGCGTGGACGGGGTCGGGCCGAAAGTGGCGCTCTCGGTGCTGTCCACGCTCAACCTGGATACCGTCCAGCGCGCCGTTTTCAACGAGCAGGATGAAATCCTGAGCCGCGTACCCGGCGTGGGTAAGAAGACCGCCCAGAAGATCGTGTTGCACCTGCACGACCGGCTCAAGCCCATCAGCGGACTGCAGGCCGTGGCGGCCATGTCGGATGCGGATTCGGAGGTGCTGGCTGCACTGACCGCGCTCGGCTACAGCGTGGTCGAGGCGCAGACGGCAATCCAGTCCATCCCGAAGGATGCGCCGGAGGAAGTGGAGGAGCGGCTGCGGCTGGCGTTGCAGCAGTTTCGGGGGAAGTGAGCGGGGAGAAACAAGTGATGAGTAACGAGTAAGAAGTGAGAAGAAAGAAGTGGGCGGCGGAATTCCGCCCGCTTGCTTCATACATTTTGTTGAAAGATGGGGGTTAAAACTGAAAGCCACAGGGTATGCACCTGCGGCAGCATTTTATGATTGGACGATTTCTATAATCTTTGCGACTACTTCTGTTGTCTTTTGCTGAGATAATCTGCCAGCACGGCGGGTTACAAGGTTTGAATCGGCGGTAAATAATCTATTTGGGCGAATATGTGAGTCATGGTCTAGCCCGCCCATCATAAAATCAGCTTTTGAAATAGGTATTGAATATCCATCAGCTTTTGCAGGTGTCGTAACCATGCACAAGATAATATCATCACCTGTAAGTTGAGTAACAACAACGGCAGGGCGCTTTTTGGAAGCACTCAGGTCTGTAAATGGAAACGGTAGAACAACCACATCCCCCTTTACAAATTTGCCCATGCTGCATCCTCTTCAGGAGTATCCCATTCTTTGCGAAGGATGCTTTCGGAAGCGAGCATGGTTTGATAGGCTTCCGAATAGAGCATCACCTGAATATAAGGAAAGGCTACTATTCGCAGCATCTGCGACAAATCAAAATTGTTTTGCCGGTCAAAAGCAGTAACCGTCATGCGTTGTTTTGCAGAAGTTGGCAGCAAATTCACTCTCTGGCGGTTCGAAGTGCTGTTGAACGTTAGAGTAAGTGTTTCGAACATATTTACTTTTGCCTCAGTTCGGTCTGAATTTGAAGCAAATTTTCATAGTTTTTCCAGTTTTCTGACATCGCGTCAAGAAATTCCTTCATGGTCGAAGGTGTCAGAACAAGCCGAGCAACGCACTTTGCTTCCACGTGGTCAATGGCATTGAGGGCTTTTATTTTTTCATCATCTGTTTCACCTAAAATGGCAGGAGGAAAAACTTCAAAGAACGATAGAATGAAACAGTCAGGTTGATGTTGGACTACAACATTAGCTACAAAATATGATTTCAGCCCATCAGGATAGACTCTCTCGATCTTAATGTTTTTCTTGAAAGCATCTTCTTTTGTCATTTTAGTTCTCCCTTGTAGCAATGGGGGTTGATACGTTATTATTATACACCGTCTGTAAGTATTTTACATTTTGATTCAATGTCTCTTATAACCGCCACCAACCTCTCCAAATCCTTCGGCCCGAATGACATCTTCTCTGGCCTGAGCTTTGCCGTCCCGCACGGGGCGCGCATGGCGCTGGTCGGGCCGAACGGCGTCGGCAAGACTACGCTGCTTCGGATCTTGGTCGGAGTGGAAGAAGCCTCCGGCGGGACAGTCTCGCGCGCCAAGAATTTGCGCACCGGTTATCTGCCGCAGGAGGCCGAGTTCGAGATGAGCGGCGGGACAGTCTGGGATGTCTGCCTGGACTGCTTTGCTGACCTGCTGGCGCGCCAGGCGGAGCTGGAACGGCTCGAGGCGGAGATGTCGGCCCCAGAAAAGCGCGAGCAGGCCCTGGTCCGCTACGGGTCGCTCCAGCAGGAGTTCGAGCGGCGCGGCGGGTACACGTTCCAGACGCGCATCAAACAGGTGCTGACCGGCCTGGGTTTCTCGTCAGGAGATTTCCACATGCCGCTCGAACATCTCTCCGGCGGCCAGCGGACGCGCGCTTATCTCGCCCGCTTGCTGCTCTCCGATCCCGACATCCTGCTGCTCGATGAGCCGACCAATCATCTGGACATTGCCGCCGTCGAGTGGCTGGAAGGCTACCTGAGCCAATGGGACGGCGCGGCGGTGCTGGTTTCGCACGACCGCTACTTCCTGGACAAAGTCGCCAATGGCATCCTCGAGATGACCCCGGCGGGTATCGAGACTTATCGCGGCAACTACTCGGCTTACGTGGCGCAGCGCCAGGAACGCTGGGAACGGCGTCACGCGGTCTTCGACAGCGAAAAAGAAAAGCTGCTCAAAGAAGTCGAGTACATCAAAAAGAACATTTCTGGCCAGAACGTTTCGCAGGCCAAGGGCCGGCTGCGCCGCCTGACGCGCCTCGTCCAGGCCATCGAGCAGGTTGGGGTGGAGGCGGTGCTGTCGAAATCCTGGCTGGAACTGAGCAACGCAGTGACCACGACCGTTTCCCCCTTTGGGGTGGAAGAAGCGGAACGCCGCGTCCGGTCGCTGC
>Ga0210022_1000925_pt1 | contig 20175 bp, 19 predicted proteins | sample CryGeymeta201520_FD_183984 | JGI IMG/M metagenome (GOLD analysis project Ga0210022, IMG submission 183984) | Groundwater microbial communities from Crystal Geyser aquifers in Utah, USA - Crystal Geyser metaG 2015-20 (SPAdes) (version 2) | ecosystem: Environmental > Aquatic > Deep subsurface >... | reverse complement strand
TGATAAAATCTCTGTTATAAGAACTATTAAGCGTTCGGATGAGGAAGAGTGGTATAAATTTAAGGGAGATAACGGTAAATTCTATTTTGTTGCAGGATGGTTTACAGAAAAAATATCCTCACCACCTCAAAATCCAGAAAGCGATAAAACCGCCAATATTGCCTCCTCAACCGACTATGTTAATTTAAGAAATGGGCCTTCTACTGATTTTGAAAAAGTTTCGCTTGTAGAAAAAGGAGATAGCGTAAAGGTAGTGGGATTGGCAAAAAACAAAAATGGAGAACTGTGGTTGCAGGTAACATACGGGAATTACACTGGCTGGGTTATTTCAAATTATTTCAAAGCAGACACATTACCTTCTCTCGACTTATCACAAACAGGTCAAAGTGGAACAACAAATGATGCAGTAAACCTCCGAGAAGGGCCTTTCAAGGATTTTAAGTCCTTAAAAGTTTTATCAAAAGACACTTCACTTTCAATAAATGGAGTTGCAAAAAATAAAGAAAACGAAACATGGTACTCTGTAAATTCAGGAACTGATTCAGGTTGGATTCTTTCGACTCTTGTAGATGTAAAGAAGAAAGAACTTGGTATAATCAACAATGTTACCTGGGTGATAGCTGAATCAGGGATAGATGTCATTATCACAGGGCAAAAGCTCAATAAGCCAGCTCTTACAACAATCAATGATCCAACAAGAGAAATTCTGACTTTCGAATATACAAAATTACTCAAGGAAAACGGCTCTATTGATATTAATATTTTTCCCGCAATAAGGGTAAGGTATGAAAGTTTAGATAATAACACTACTGTCACTGTTGATCTCCTTAGAGAAATCCCAAACTCAATAGAATGTAAAAATGATACAACCGTTATATTTCATATAACTCTTCCAAAGATTGGCGAAAAACTTGTAGAAATAGGTGGAAGGGACATATACGCGGAAACCCTAATAATCGATGGAAAAACTAACATAAACCTTCAGAATTTTCTAAATCCATTCGATGTAAATATCGGGAACGATTTTCCAATCGAAATAAACTTCTTTGGAAAAAATATAGAAATAGACAGGTCACAAACCTCAAATAAGGGAGATGGGATTTTTATAGCTCTTGATTCACTTCAAAGTTTGTTCAATGTTTCAATTCTTGAAACTAACTATTCAATATTTATTGACCCTATTCTCGAGGAATATAAAAACGATAAGGAAACTACTTTAAAATTTTCTTTCCCTGCTGCAACCAAAAAAATTATCGAAAACGACAAAACAACAATAATTTTCAATGCTGAACCAGGTAGTTTCAGTATAGAAACCTCAAAGCATCGTGACATAGAAATTCCACCAGAAATAAGATTAGAATATCAAAATAACGTCGAATTAATTGCAGATCAAAATTCAGTTAAAATAACGACCTCGAAGGCAAAAGCAGGTAATCTTTCCGGTAAGACAATTGTTATTGATCCAGGACACGGGAGTTATTCAGGCCCTTATCTCGATTATGGAGCTACAGGGCCAACAGGAGTTAAAGAATCAGTCATTGTGCTACAAATAGCTATAAAACTCAAAAAGCTTTTAGAGGAAGAAGGAGCAATAGTCATTCTTACGCACGATACAGTTGACGATTCTAATAACCCTACTCTTGCTGAAAGAGTTTCAATAGCCAATAGTTCAGGAGGAGACCTATTCATTTCTATTCACTTAAACGCAAGTAATAATGTAGAGGCGCAAGGCACAGAAACATATTATTGGTACGACAGTTCAAAAGAATTTGCACGATCAATTCAAAGTATCATAGTAAACCAACTTGGAACAGTAGACAGAGGAATAAAAAAAGATTATCTTTATGTATGCAGAAATGTAACAACAATGCCCGCTATCCTTACAGAAGTACTTTTTGTAACAAACATAACAGAGGAATCTAAGTGCAAAGATAACACATTTCTCGATAAGATCGCGGAAACTTTAAAAGAGGGTATAACAAATTATCTTAATGAACACTAACTCACCTATCGGAATTTTTGACTCTGGCGTTGGAGGCCTTACGGTAGTCAATAACTTGATCAAAATACTACCAAAAGAAAATATAATTTACTTTGCAGACTCTAATAACTTCCCCTATGGCACCAAAACTGAAGGAGAAGTTATTAAGCTTTCAGAGAGAATAACAAAATTTCTCATCGGCGAAGGCTCAAAAGCAATTGTTGTAGCATGTAATACTGTATCCTCTATTGCAATTCCTCGTCTTAAGGAACTATCAGGAGAAATTCCTGTTTTCGGAATGATTCAGGCAGGTGCTCTATATGCAATTGAAACATCTAAAAATAAGAGAATTGGTATCATTTCAACACCACTCACCGCACAAAAACATGCCTATTATAATGAGATCAAAAAAATAGAGCCTGATGCAGAAATTTTTGAAGTCGGTTCGCAGGAGATGGTAACCCTCGTAGAAGATGGTATTTCATATAAAAAATACGCATATAGACTTGCAGAAGAAAAACTAAAGGTTCCTCTTGAAAACAAAATTGATACGCTTGTTCTTGGTTGTACTCACTTTCCTTTCCTGTATAAAACTGTTAAAAACGTAGTGGGAGAAAAAGTAAAAGTGATTGACCCTTCAGATTTTCTTGTTATAGAAGTTAAAAAATACCTTGAAACAAAAAACCTGATTAAAAAGGATGACGATTCACAAAGAATATATTTTACGAGCGGAAATGAAGAAGAATTCAAAGAAAAAATGCAGATATTTTTGGACTATCCCTCTGAAAATGTCGAAAAAATTGATATCTAAATACTCAGACTCATCCCATCGCTTGCTGCAACAACCTCTATGCCAAGTTCAAATGAAAGCTTCTCAGCAAGAATAAACGGCTTTGCTCTTATCATGTTCATACCAAAATGCGTCAATACAGCCTTGCGAGGCTTAATCTGTGAAATAATTGTTTTAGCATCATTCAAAGATAGATGCATCACACCATCTTTTGCCTCAAGAAGTACTACATTTAAAATAAGCGTATCGCTACCTTTATAAAGTTCATAAAGCCCATCAAAGAATTGAGTATCAACAATAAAAGAGACTATTTTATTCTCAAGGTTCATTTTTATACCATATGTTTCAACAGAATGTTTGTGGGAAAAGCTTTCAAAAGAAATATTTCCAAAAGAAAACTTTTCCCTGTCTCCAAGGATTTTCACTTCCTCGAGAAAAGGCAGAAGGTAAGGTAAAACAACTCTACTGTTGCCCTCTATTGCTTCAATAGGAGCAAAAAGAATGCCTCTTTTCTTGAAACCTCCATTGGTTATTGAGTCTATTAAAATGTTAACATCGGTTGAGTGGTCCAGATGAATATGAGAAAGTATAATCCCATTGACACTTTCTGCATCAATTTTAGGTTTTGAGCTGGCAAGGCGTACAAGTGTTCCAGGACCTGGATCAAGAATTAGGCTTACCCCACAACAATTTATAAAAGTGCCTGCTGAGTACCGAAGTTGTTTCGCAACAACAAACCTTGCTCCACCTGTTCCAAGAAATTTTATCTCTGCCATGTTATCTCCGCCAAAATATTTTAGCAGAATTATTTTTTTTACAATTTTAAATTCAAATCCTGCTTCACTACAAACAATAATATTTTAAAAATCTCTAATCTCAAAAGTTCGTACATATCCTATTATTGGACAGAGGCATCTTCTATATCTGCATAAAAGGAGAAAAACCAAAATAAAAAGTTAGAAGCCCCTTTTAAAAGGGGCTTCTCCATCAATCGTCAATCAAAAGAAGTTATTAATATTCAGGATATGGCTGAGTTGGAGTTGATTTTTCCTCTTTGGGAATCGTTGTTACAATTGCCCCAGTTGAAAGAAGAAGTGTCGCAATACTTGAAGCATTCTGAAGAGCTATCCTTACCACCTTGAACGGGTCAACTATTCCTGCTTTAAACATGTCTTCAAACTTACCATTCTCTGCATTGAATCCGACATTATCCTTAGTCTCTAATACTTTGTGAAGGGCTATTACACCATCATAACCTGAATTCTCAGCAATTAATCTCAAAGGCTCTTTTAACGCCTTCTTTAAAATTTCGATACCTGTCTTTTCATCGCCCTCAAGCTTAAGTGCTTCAAGAGCTCCGAGCGCTTTAATAAAGACTACTCCCCCGCCTGCTACAATTCCCTCAGCGAGTCCTGCTTTTGTTGCCGAAACCGCATCTTCAACTCTATGCTTCATTTCCTTCATTGCAGTTTCTGTTGAACCACCAACCTTAAGAATTGCAACTCCGCCTGATAGTTTAGCTAATCTCTCTTGTAATTTCTCTTTATCATAACTCGAAGTAGTCTTTTGAATCTCTTCCTTAATCTGCTTAATTCTCGCATTAATGTTGTTCTTCTCGCCTTTTCCACCGATAATCGTTGTATTGTCTTTATCTATTTTCACTGAATCTGCCTTCCCAAGCATATCAATAGTAACACTTTCAAACTTTATTCCAAGGTCTTCAGAAATAACCTGGCCACCTGTAAGCATTGCAATATCTTCAAGCATTGCCTTCCTACGATCTCCAAAACCTGGCGCTTTTACCGAGCAACAGCTAAATGTCCCTTTAATCTTGTTAAGTACAAGCGTTGCAAGGGCTTCGCCCGTCACATCATCGGCAATGAGCAAGAAAGGTTTGCCTGTCTGTACAACTTTTTCAAGCAAAGGAAGAAATTCCTGAACCGAGGAAACTTTCTTATCAGTAATTACAATAAGCGGCTCTTTCAACTCGGCTTCCATTCTGTCAGGATCTGTCACGAAATAAGGCGAAACATATCCTCTATCAAACTGCATTCCTTCAACAGTTTTCACCTCAATACCAAGTCCCTGAGATTCTTCAACAGTTATAACACCGTCTTTACCAACTTTTTCCACTGCTTCGGCGATTGCATCACCAATTTCTTTAATTTTAGAGGACACTGTTCCCACTTGTGCAATTTCTTCTCTTCCAGATATATCTCTCTTATATTTTTTCATCTCATCAATAACAACCTCAACTCCTTTATCAATACCCCTTTTAAGGAGTAGAGGGTCTGCACCTGCGGTAACATTTTTCATACCTTCATCAATGATTATCTGTGCAAGAACTGTAGCAGTCGTTGTACCATCTCCCGCAGCATCTTCTGTTTTTGATGCGACTTCTTTTACAAGCTGTGCTCCTATATTCTCATTTGGGTCAGCAAATTCAATTTCTTTCGCAATAGAGACCCCGTCATCCGATAGCACAGGGGATCCAAATTTTCTTTCAAGAGCAACATGCCTTCCCTTTGGTCCAAGAGTTATTTTTACAGTATTAGTCAACTTGTCTACTCCATCTTGAATTGCTTTTCTTGCATCTGAACTAAAAATAACCTGCTTAGCTTCCATAATTCGCCTCCTTACTTTTTTAGGATTGCTAAAACGTCGCTTTCTGTGAGAATTAAGTACTTCTCTCCATCAAGCTTCAACTCAGTTCCTGAGTACTTTGAGAAGACAACAGTATCCCCAACATGAACTTCTGGCGTCACTTTCTGGCCATTGTCAAGAATTCTACCAGAACCTACTGCAATAACCTTGCCTTTTTGAGGCTTTTCCTTTGCTGTGTCTGGAAGTACAATACCAGACTTTGTCTTCTCTTCCTCTTCTTCTAATTTAACTACAAGATGATCATAAATTGGTACAATCTCTACCATAAACAACCTCCTTACAATATTTTTTTAAAATTTTTAGCACTCTCGGTAAGTGAGTGCTAAGTTAATTATATTGAAAGTCTAATCCATGTCAAGACCTTGAATAGATTTCTTTTATAATCTGTTTTATTTTGGTGAAAATATTCGTCCTTATTTTTTAGTTCTTCAAGCCATTCAGAAGCTTTCCATTGAAGGACAGTATCAGTGACTGAAGCAAAAATTATACGAGGTAATTTTTTGTTCTACTTATGCCAACTTAAAAGTTCAGCAGTTTCCTCGTTAGCAAAGTTTGCTAAAAGCCCATGCTTCTTTTCTTCCATTTCGGGTCTCCTTTTGAACATACTATTATATTATAAGCATTAAAATGCTCTTATCTTTTTATGGCTACTTTCCTCGTATATATGAATGCGCAGGGTGATAATTTGTTAAAGCTATCTAAAAATAATGGAATTTATGGTATTATATTGTCTATGAAAGAAGCAACCGTAAAAACGAAAAGCGAAGAAGAAACAATAAAGGTTGGTAAAAAAATTGCCGGGTTAATACTAAACAATAATATAGATAAAATAGTCATTTCTCTTATAGGAGAGCTCGGTGCAGGGAAAACTGTCATTGCAAAAGGCATAGCAGAAGGAATTGGATGTACGGACTCGGTGGAAAGCCCCACTTTTACATTTCTGCACATACATAAAGGAAAACTTCCCTTATACCATTTTGATTTATACAGAGTTAACGATATAAATGATATTGACGAAATAGGCATGTTGGAATATATAGAAAAAATAGGAATTACGGTAATAGAGTGGGGGGATAAAATAAAAGATTTAGTTGAAATAGATTTAATTATTAAAATTAATAAAGTTGATGAAAACGAAAGAGAGATAAATTTAATTTTTTCTGAAACGTTTAGAGGAGCAATTGATGAAGATTTTATCAATTAACAATGCATTCCAACCGTCAATAACAGCCTTTTCAGAAAATGAAAAGATTATTTTCTCGATAACTGCATATCAAAAAGATGACTGGCCAAACAATATCCTGTATGTTACGAAGACAATGTTTGATTCGCTTGGTATCGCGCCAAAAGATATTGAACTTGTTTCCGTTGTTTATGGCCCTGGAAGCTTTACTGGAACACGGGTCGGAGTAATTGAAGGAAAGATAACTTCTTATGCGCTAAACATACCTATAGTGCCCGTAAACTCTCTTAAATTTATAGCCGCACATTTCAAAGAAGAAGTTCATCCGATATTACCTGCTGGAAAAAACGAGTATTTTATTGCAAAATTCAACAATGGGGAACGAGTCGAAAAAGATAGAATCGAAAAGAAGGAGTTCTTGAAAGAAATAAATGGCATTTTAGTATCACCATGCGAGGAAATAAAAGACATTATAAGCAACCTGATAATTATAAATCCTGACCCAGAAGTCCTTATTAGTTTGACTTTGAAAGAATATGCTGATGGAAATATTTTTAAAGATCCTCTATCCTTGAATCCCCTCTATCTTCATGCAATTGATACGATATTCAAGAAATATAAAAATGGAAGAAATTAAAATCACAAAAGCAAGAGCAATTGATATTAAAAAAATCATTGAAATTGAAGAACTTTCTTATAAGGATCCCTGGCCAAGAGAAGTTTTTATGATAGATTATGTTTTTAACAGATCTGCACAGTATTTCGTAGCAAGAGTTGATAATAAAATTTGTGCTTTTACGGGCTTGTGGATTGAAATGGATAAATTTCATATTGTAAATATTGCAGTGCACCCAGATTACAGAAAAAGAGGTATTGCCACCTATTTCATGAATTTCATAATCGATTATGCAAAAGAAAAAAGGGCTAAAGAAATACACCTTGAAGTAAGAAAATCGAATACAATTGCCCAAAATCTTTACAAAAAATTGGGGTTTGAGATACTCGAGGAGTTAAAAAAGTATTATCAGGATAGAGAAGATGGATACAGGATGACAAAAATTATTGAAACAAAAAAGCGGAGGGAAAATGATAATATTGGGAATAGAGACTTCTTGCGATGATACTGCCATTTCTTTAGTAAATGAAAAAGGGACTGTTTTGAGTAATGTAGTTTCTTCACAAGAGGTATTCCATAAGAATTTTGGTGGAATTGTCCCTGAAATAGCATCGAGAAAGCATTCTGAACTCATTGGCTATGCAATAACTGAGACCTTAAAAATTGCAGGTAAATCCCTGGAAGACATTGACCTGATTTCTGTAACAAAGGGCCCGGGGTTAGTAGGTTCACTTATTATTGGCGTTGAGACAGCAAAAGCTATTTCATTTGCACTGAACAAGCCTTTGATAGGGATAAACCACCTTGAGGGGCATATTTATTCGCTCTTTTTAGGAGGTCCTAAACTCAGCAAAATAAAAAATCCTTTTCCACTGATTATTTTGATAGTATCCGGCGGACATACCGAGCTTGTGTTAATGGAGGACCATTTAAAATATAGAGTCATTGGCAGAACGCGTGATGATGCGGCAGGAGAAGCAATTGATAAATTTGCAAGGTTCCTTGGATACGGGTACCCTGGTGGTCCTCTAATAGAAAAACTTGGAATAAACGGGAACCCCGAGTTTCACAAGTTTCCACACCTTACCTTTAAAGGCTCTCCTTATGAATTCAGTTTCAGCGGATTAAAAACTGCAGGTATATATTTTCTTGAAAAAAATCCAGCAGCAGTAAAAAATAACTTAAATGATATTGCAGCAAGTTTTGAAAAGACAGTAGTGGATATACTTACTGAAAGAACAATAAGAGCAGCAGTAGATTATAAAGTAAAAGGTATTGGAGTCGTCGGAGGTGTTTCTGCAAACAAAAGATTGAGGAAAACTTTAACTACAGAAGCTCCTGTTGAAGTTTTTCTACCTGAAAAAACTTTTTCGACAGATAATGCCGCTATGATTGCACTTGCAGGATATAGACATTTCGAAAGAGGGGAAAAGGACAATTTACTACTCGATGTTTATTCAAGACTTGAAATAGAATAGTTAAACTCATAAAAAATAATATATGTAGGAAGCTGATCAAATAAGGGTTCAATCTGTTCATTTGCATAAAATTGAATTTCTTGTAAACTTAATTTGTATGTGTAGTTTTAGGAGGAAAAATGCAGATTAAAACAATTAAAGGTGCAATGAGTACTGCAGAAAAATTAATTAAAAAGATTTTTATGGAAGAAATAAAAAATAAGTCAGAGATAAATAGGAATACCGGGATCCTTCAAACGAGGTATTCTATATTTCTTATACAATATATCAAAGAAAAGGGTACAGAATTCAAAAAATATTTCCCTGAAATTTCGAAACAAATTATGTGGGATGAAGGGATTAAAATAAGTAAAAAAATCGTGATTGAATTCATTAATTATCCTAACATTGAAAGAAAAAAGCTTTCGATAGTTTTTGTACTGTCTGATGGTGAGATGTTTCAAATATCTCCGATCTCCTTAATGAATTTTTGTGAAATTGCAAATTTGGAAGTAGAAGATAATGGAGTTTACTATTTCTTCCCAACTATTTTCCTCAAAAAAATCAAAGGAGAAACAACTAAAAAAGAAATAAATATTATAGACAAATTGTCCTTGATATCGCAGATAAATAGCCTTGAAAACTTTGACGAGGAAGATCTGGAATATGCTGCTACATTTAAGGATTTTGATGTTGATTTATTCGGAGAGATAACAAGAACCTTAAGAAATATAGAAAAACACCTGGAAGAAATCGAAAAGTATTTGAAAAGGGATAAATAATGAGAAAGGATCTAAAAATTATAATAGCAGTTATTCTCTTCTCTTTTATCTTTTTTGTAAGTGTAGCACATTGCTATATTGTCTCCGATGAGCAAACAACTCATCAGATAATTTCTTTTAAAAGCCTTGATATTGGACAAATTCTACAAAAAGCAGGGCTCACAACGAGAGAGGAAGATGTCATAAACTTGGAAGGCAGTACCTTATCCTATACTGAGAAAGTTACAATAGCAAGGGCAAGGCCTGTTCAAATAGAGATCGATGGTAAAACCTCGACTTACTACTCAACAAGCGAGACAGTGCAGGACTTTCTTAACGAGAGAGGGATAAAATTAATAGATAAAGATTATTTGAATCCCTCGTCTAACTCAATAATTAAAAATCAAAAAATAGTTATAAAAACTTATATAGAAAAGGAAAAAGTCGTTAATGCATCTATTGACTACAAAGTTATCTATAAAAACGAAAATATTGTTGCAAAGGGGCTCATTGTAAAATTAAATAGTGGAAGAGACGGAATACTTGCAAAGCATTATAAAGAAATCTATTTTGGCGGGAAGAAAGTAAAGGAAGAATTTGCTTATAGTAAAGTTATTAAAGCACCAGTAGAAGAAATTTACCTTGTTGGCTCAGCAACACTGCCTGAACAATATCTTAAAATATACAATATGGTTGCTACATCATATTCTCCAACATTTGCAGAAACAGACAGCAACCCCTGGATGACTGCAACAGGAATGAAAAGTGGATTTGGCGTGGTAGCTGTTGACCCCAAGGTAATACCACTTGGAAGTTTACTCTATGTAGAAGGGTATGGTTATGCGGTAGCAGGCGATACGGGTGGAGCAATCAAAGGTGAAAGAATAGATGTATTCTTCTACTCAACAAGCCAGTCAAACAAGTGGGGAATAAAAAATGTAAAAGTTTATCTCCTACCAGGTAAATGGAAATTCAACGACAAATTAAAGTATTAATTGAAAAATATAGAATCTTTCCTTCGGATAAGCTTGGCCAGAACTATTTAATTAACCTGCAGGCAATTGATTATATAGTGCAGTTAATTAACCCTGATAAAAATAAATCCTACATTGAAATAGGGCCAGGTTTTTTGCAATTAACAAATCCCATTGCAGAAAAAGCGAAAGAAATAGTTGCCATCGAAAAAGATAAAAGATTTGAGGATTTCTACAAAGAATTTGAAAAACCAAATATAAAGATAATATTTTCGGATGCACTTGATTTTGATCTCATCAACTCAGAAGCTCATGAGATTTATGGGAATATTCCTTACTATATCTCCTCAGAACTTATTATAAAAATTGCTCGCGCTTTAAATATAGAAAGAACGGTTCTACTTCTTCAAGAAGAATACGCAAAAAGAATACTCTCAAAAAAGGACTCCAAAGATTACAGTTCAATTACAGTACTGGTTGATTTCTTCTTTAACAAAAAATTCATAAAAACCTTTCCATCCAATTTTTTCTATCCTAAGCCATCTGTAAACTCATCTTTAATTGAGCTTAACAGAAAAGAAATCTATAAGGATATTGACATTCAGGATTTTTTAAATCTTGTTCGAGTCTCTTTCGGCATGAGAAGAAAAAAACTTTATAATAACCTGAAACAAAAATTTAAAGAAAATGCCATTAAAGAAGCAATGTTAAATGCAGACATTTCATTAGATGTTAGAGCAGAAAACCTTGATGTATCTCAATATATAAATTTATACAGAAAAATTTTTGACGAAAAATAAAATTTAAATAAAATATTCAGTGAAAGGAGGATAAAATGGCACATAAAATTGTTGAAGGATTGCTTTACACAGAATCAGATGAATGGGTAAGAGTGGAAGGCGAAATCGCAATAGTTGGTATTACCGACTATGCACAGGACAAACTTGGCGATATTGTGTATATTGAAGAGGCAGTGCAAGGCAATAAAGTCGTAAAAGAAGATAAAGTAGCTACAATTGAATCAGTAAAAGCCGCTTCTGACATCAACGCACCAGTTTCAGGAGAAATAGTTGAGGTAAACAAAAGTGTAGTAAAGGATCCCGCGATTGTTAATAACGACCCATATAGTAAAGGCTGGCTATTCAAAATCAAAATCGATAACACAGAAGAAATAAAAGACCTTCTAAATGCAAAGGGGTATGAAGAATACAGAAAAGAGTAGTTTAAGATATATACCCAACACTAAAGAACAACAGGAGGAGATGCTCAAAGAGATAGGAGTACCTTCTTTTGGGCATCTCTTGAATTCAATTCCTGCAGGAATAAGATTAAAAAGTGATTTAAAAATTCCTGACAAAATATCTGAACAAGAACTATTTGAAAAGATACATAAAATCTCCCAAAAAAATCTTAATTTTATTGATTTTAAGCCATTAATTGGTGCAGGTTCATACAGACATTATATACCCGAAGTTGTTAGAACTGTTGTTTCTTACTCAGAATTTTATACAGCATATACACCATATCAACCTGAGATAAGCCAGGGAACTTTACAGACAATGTTTGAAGTACAAACACATCTCACGAGGCTCACGGGCATGGATGTGGTTATGCCCTCAATATACGATGGCGCTTCTGCAACAGCAGAATCCGTACTTATGGCTTTAAGAATCAATAACAAGAAAAAGGTATTACTATCATCCCTGTTGCATCCTCATTATAAAGAAACCGTGAAAACATACACCAAATCACATTGGATAGAAATAATAGAAATGCCTCAAAAAGAGGGTTCAATAGAGACAGAAGAGTTAAAAAAATTAATAGATTCAGATACAGCCTGTGTCGTTGTCCAAAACCCTAACTTTTTTGGCGGAATTGAAAATATTGAACTAATTTCAAATATTGCTCATGAAAATGGCGCAATCGTGATACTAATAGTCATAGAAAGCTTGTCGCTTGCCCTTTTAAAATCATGCAAAAAAACAGGGGCAGATATAGTTGCAGGAGAGACACAATCACTTGGTATGGATTTAAATTTTGGTGGTCCTTACAATGGCTTTATTGCATCAAAAGAAAATTACATAAGGCAAATTCCAGGCAGAATTGCCGGTGAAACTACCGATGTCGAAGGCAATAGGGCTTTTGTAATGGCTCTCAGGGCAAGGGAACAGGATATCAGGAGAGAAAAAGCAACTTCTAACTTATGCTCAAATCATGCACTAAATTTATTTGCAATTAATGCATATATCTCTTTGCTTGGCAAGGAAGGTTTGTACAGGCTTGCAGTTTTAAATACCAAAAGTGCACACTATTTAAGAAGTAAACTCATTGAAACTGGCAAATTTTACGGAGACGATTATCCATTTTTTAATGAATTTGTACTAAGGACAAAAGACGATCCAAAACTTATTAGAGAAAAACTTTTTAAAGCTGGATTTTTGCCACCTTTAAAAGTGTCTGATTTCTTCCCGGCGCTAGAAAACAATCTTCTATTTGCGGTAACCGAAACTCTATCAAAAGAAGACCTGGACAAAGTTGTAGATATAATTCGGAGTTTATAATGAAACTAATATACGAAAAAAGCATTAAAGGAAGAATAGGCTTTTCAATGCCTGAAGATAGATTTGAAGACATAAATGTTAAAGACTGTATTCCAGAATACGCCCTTTCAAAAGAAAAGAAAGAACTTCCTGAAGTTTCTGAAGTTGATGTGGTAAGGCATTTTACTGCTTTAAGCAAAATAAATTACGGAGTAGACACAGGCTTTTATCCACTTGGTTCTTGCACTATGAAATATAACCCAAAGATAAATGAAAAGCTTGCAAACCTTGAAGGTTTTACATTTGCCCACCCTCTTGCAGATATTAAACACTTCCAGGGAAGTCTTGAATTAATGTACGAGCTCGAACAACTACTTAAAGAAATTACGGGAATGGATAGATTTACTCTTGCACCTGGTGCAGGAGCACATGGCGAACTTGTCGGCGTTCTTATAATGGGAAAATACTTTGAAGATTCAGGTAAACCAAGGCACAAAATGATTGTTCCCGACTCAGCCCATGGAACTAATCCAGCATCTTCAGCGATGGCTGGGTTTAAAGTAGTAGAAGTAAAATCAAACGAAAGAGGAACTGTTGATATTGAGCATCTTAAATCACTTATGGACGAAGATACCGCAGGAATAATGCTCACAAACCCAAATACAGTTGGTTTATTTGAGACAGATATAACAGAAATTACAAAAATTGTCCATGGAAAGGGCGGTCTTTTATATTATGATGGCGCAAATTTAAACGCTCTTCTTGGGATAGTCAGACCCGGAGACACTGGTTTTGATATAGTACATCTTAATTTACACAAAACATTTTCAACTCCACATGGAGGCGGGGGTCCTGGAGCTGGAGTCGTAGGAGTCAAAAACCATCTTATCGAATTTCTACCTTCCCCAATAGTCTGCAAATGCGATGATTTTTATTCCCTTGAGTACCCTAAAAAAAGCATTGGAAGAATCCGGGCATTTTTTTGCAACTTCTCAGTTCTTGTAAAAGCATATGCATGGATACTGTCAATGGGGAAAGACGGACTTAAAGAAGCAGCAAGAGTAAGCATAATAAATGCAAACTATGTACTCTCAAAGCTTAAACCTTATTACAGACCGGCATATGGCAGGTTCTGTATGCACGAATGCATACTTACTGGAAGGGACTATAAGGAGTACGGAATCAAAACTTTGGATATTGCGAAAAGATTAATGGATTATGGCTTCCATCCTCCAACAATATACTTCCCACACTTCGAGCCCTATGCTCATGAAACAATAATGGTGGAACCCACAGAATCAGAAAGCAAAGAAACAATAGATGAATTTATCAATGCAATGATAAAGATATCAAAAGAGGCAATTGAAAATCCTGAACTTCTTAAATCAGCACCTCATTCGACTCCAATAAGGAGAGCTGATGAAACAAAAGCAACAAGAGAACCAATACTCAAATTTGAAGAAAAATGATTCTAGAAAAGATAAAATGGGTTATTGCAAACTCCGTAGAAAATTTATATCCTGGTATTTCAATACAGATTGATTTAGAGATCCCACCGGAAGGTTTTGGGGATTTCTCAACAACAATACCGCTAAAACTTGCTAAGATTTTGAAAAAACCTCCAATTAAAATTGCGGAGGAAATATTACAAAACATAAAATCTGATATATTTCAATCAATACAAATATCAAAACCAGGGTATCTGAATTTTCTTTTAAGCCTGGATACCTATAAAGAATTTCTCGTATCATTAGAGAAAGATAAAGAAAAATACTTTTACAAAAAGCCAAATGACAAAAAAGTCCAGATTGAGTTTGTAAGCGCAAACCCTACAGGACCACTGCATGTAGGAAATGGCAGAGGTGGAATAATTGGAGATGTCCTTGCAAACCTTCTAAAAACACAGGGCTTTGAAGTAGAAAAAGAATACTATGTAAATGATGCTGGAAGCAAGATAGATTCATTTGCAGAATCAATTTTCTACTATTATCTACTTGACTGCGACATTAAGACAAATTTCCCTGAAGATGGCTATAAAGGAGACTACATTAAAGACATTGCAAAAAAAATATTTAATGAGTCCGGAAAGAGATTTTCAAAAATGGTTAAAAAGAATGCAATCGAGCAAATTAAAGAAGTAGGTAAAAATTTTATGATTAACGACATAAAATTATCTCTTGAAGCTTTTGGTATTAATTTTGATAGTTGGTTTTACGAGACGACTCTCTACAAAAATGAAGAAATTCAGAAGACTCTAAATATTTTTAAAAACACTCCATATACCTATACGTCAGACAACGCTATTTGGTTTAAATCAACATCATTTGGAGACGACAAAGACAGGGTTCTTGTAAGGGGCAGTGGCGAACCAACTTATACACTGACTGATGCAACTTATCATAGAAATAAATGGGAAAGAGGTTTTCATAAAGTAATAGATATATGGGGAGCGGACCATTTTGGCCATATAACACCGATGAAAGCATTAATTCAAGGAATGGGATTGCCTAAAGATTTTCTTGATATAATTATATATCAGATTGTTCACCTCTTCGAGGATGGAAAAGAAGTAATGATGTCAAAGCATACAGGGTCATTTGTCACGCTTGATGAGCTTATTGAAGAAGTTGGAAAAGATGCTGCAAGAATTTTCTTTCTCCTCAAAAGTGCAGATACGCACTTAAATTTTGACGTAAATCTTGCGAAAAGCCGAACAATAGAAAACCCAGTTTACTACATCCAGTACACATATGCAAGACTTAATAACATAATGAAAGAAGGACTTTCAAGGGGAATAAAGTATAAAGGATTGGATGAAGTTGACCTGTCATTTCTTTCAACCCCTGAAGAAAAAGATATTTTGAGAAGCCTATTCTATATTGAAGAAGAAATTCACTTAATCCTCAAAGATTATTCAGTTCATAGAATTCCATCTATAACACTTGAACTATGTAGAAAGATAAATGCTTTCTACCAGAAACATAAAGTTCTTAATTCACAGGAATATACACAACCGAGACTTGCACTCGTGAATGCCTCTCTTATAGTTCTTTCAATGCTTTTTGATCTCATGGGAATTGGAAAGAAAACAAAGATGTAATGAAAATTGCAACAATAATAATAACTTACAATAGAAAAGATGTTTTAGTTCAATGCATCCAATCTATACTTAAAAGTGAAGTAAAACCTGATGGTATAATAGTTGTTGATAATGCCTCAACCGATGAAACAAGAGAAAAAATCGAAGAAGAATTCAAAGAAGTCACATTAATAAGGCTCAATGAGAACAAAGGTCCAGCAGGAGGGGCGGAAGCAGGGCAGCGGTTCGCAATTAAAAATGGGTTTGATGCTGTATGGATGCTTGATGACGATAACATCGTTGAGCGTGGTGCGTTAAAAGTACTTTTGGATATTTATTACACTCTAAAAGAGAAGTTTAACAAGGTATTTTTAAGTTCGGTAGCATATGGTGATTTGAATTTTAGCGAACCACTGTATAACTTGCTAAAATACGATTTTAAAACCGGATTAACGAGAAAAATTGAGGAAAAAAAGTTCAAAGAGGAATTTTTTGAGTATAACATTGCTCCTATGCATGGATTATTCCTTCCAAGAGGGGTTTTTGCTTCAGTCGGCTTTTTTAATGGAAAACTATGGGGCTGGTACGATGATACAGAATTCGTTTTAAGAGCACAAAAAAACGGATTTAGGGGCTTTGCAGTACCTTCAAGCAAAATTTACCACCCTATAGGATTTAGAAAAAGAGTAAAGATTTTTGGTAAGAATTTTACAATTCTTTCTGGAAGACCCGTAAGAATGTATCTTGGAACAAGGAACAACATCATTACCCAGAAGCAAATTCTTCCAAAATCGAACTTTTATCTTATTTTTCTGCCACTTTTTATTTTAAAAAGAGGTTTGTCGATTCTTCTTTTTTACGATGAGAAGGGTAAATTTTTAAAGAACTTCATTTTGGGTATAATTGATGGAATTAAGGGAAACCTGGAGGTGAAGCATATATAGAGATTTATATGCTTTAATTTTTGGGTATGTAGCCAGAAAGATGGTCTTTGGACAAATTAAGGAAGCATTTTATAGGATAATTTAGCTTTTTTCTAATATACGTAATGGAAGATAATAATTGAGAATGTAAATTTTGACTTGGTAGGAGGTAAATATGCTTAAAAAGATTATTATTCCGTTGGTGATTGCTGCATTTTTGCTTGCAATGGTTTTAGTTATTTACAAGGTTCTAAATCCTAACAATTCTGAAGTACTTTCCCAGGGTAATTACATTGAAATAACATTTATGTCTGATCCACTTACTCCCATCGACCCCAGTACTGCAAACTCAGTAAAAGTTGGTGGAACGATTTATGATTCTCAGGGAAGACCACATTTCAAAATAACTGATGTAAAGATAACCCCAATGAAAGTTTGGAATCCAGATTCGAGCGGTAAATTAATCGAATCTACGCATCCGTACTTTGTTTCGGTTTATATAACATCAAGATCAATTAATAAAAAAGCTGCTTGGGCGTATCCGTACGAAACTGACTTAATACTTTCTGGAGCTCACCTTGCAATTTATGGCGAGAATTGGAAGATCTGGTCAGTTATTCTATCAGTAAAAGATGTAAAGTAATATGTTTAACAAGAAGTTTAAAAAATATTTTAATTATTTTATTTTTGTCGTTTTAGCCTTCTTCCCTTTTATTGATTATTTTGTGAGGAAGTTTAATATCCCTTTTTCAAACTTGTGGGACGATGCCTTTATAGTTCTTACGTTTTTTGTTTCGCTTTTTGTTGGAGCTAAAAAAATAAAGAAGCTACTTAATAACCCTACTTTCCTTTTTGGTGTAATTTTTCTTTCAGTTAGCTTGTTCTCGTTTTATTTCAATAATTATTCAATTTTTATTTATATCAATGAAGCAAGAATATTATTTGAGCCATTCCTTATATATGTTGCCATAGTACTTTTAGAACCCGAAAAAGAAGAGATACATTTTTTCATAAAGTCTATCATTTTATCATATTGTTTGCTAGCTTTGCACGGAATGTACCAATATATCAAAAAAGTTCCTACTCCTCCTGAATGGGTCGATAAAGACCTCGAAGGGGCAGTTATAAAAACGAGAGCCTTTTCTATTCTACGTGGGCCAAATATACTTGGGGATTATCTTGAGCTTTCCCTTCCGTTGCCGCTTATCTATGTATTTAAGGAGAAAAGTAATTCAAGGAAGATTCTTTGGGTCATCTCTTTTCTTATTATTAGTGGTGCTTTGATTGTTACTTTATCAAGGTCTGCTTGGCTAGCTTCCACATTTTCTATTTTTCTAAGCAGTTTCTGGTTGAGTCCTTTATTGGGCATTGTTTTTATTTTAATTGCATTAATGCTGCTTATATTTGTAAAACCTATTAGGATAAGAATACTGTCTCTTTTTACAAGAACATACCTTGAGAAAAGTATGAAAAGCGGAGGTCGCATATACCAATGGACTTCTGGAGTTATAAATGCTTCAGAGCATCCACTTCTAGGAACTGGTCTTGGGACATATGGAGGTGTTGCCTCTTATTCTTATGGTTTTGTTGCAAGGCGTTCTATAGATAGTGCTTACATTAAAATACTTTCTGAAACGGGGTGGCTTGGCATAGTTTCTTTTATACCCTGGGTTTCTTGGGGTGTTGGCTCTATTCTCACAAGGTTCAGAGACGAAAAAGATGTTATATTTCTCTTTATTGGTGCAGGACTTCTTGCTTTCCTTTTAAATTTGTTTACCCAAAATATATTTATTGCTATGGGACCAGGAACTATTGTATTCTGGGCTTTAACAGCAGTAGGAATTGTATATCATGATTAACCTTTTAACAATCTTAAGAGTAAATGTAGGAAATATTGTAAGGTATTATGTAATTATGTAGATTTTAATTTTTCTTCAATGAGGAGGCGTTAGATGTTAAAGGATGTACTTTTTCTATCTACTAATTTTTTCAATCCATATTTACCCTTAAGGAAATTTTGGTTTTCAAAATATTTTAGTGAAAATGGCTTTAGGGTAGTTTATGTAGAATTCCCTCATACTTATCTTGCTTATCTAAAAAAAGGTTTTAAATTAGAAAACAGATCAAAACTAGAGAGAATTTCCGACAACTACTTTGTCTTAAAGAGCTTTCCCGTTCTCCCATTTTTCAAAAAATATAAGATAATAAATTGGATTGACAATAAGCTATTTTATAGGTTTATCAAAGAAAGTTTAAAAGAAATTGGCTTTAATCCAAGTTTAGTTTGGGTCTATCTACCCTTTTTCCCTGAAGCACTGAGCTATTTCAATGCAAAAAAAGTGTATGATTGCGTTGATGATTATACAAGTCTTCCTGGTTTAATCAATCCCAATTATGTTTTGGAACTTGAGCGAAAAACTGTGAACTTAGTAGATAAAGTTATTGTGACAAATAATCCTCATTTAGAGGAAAGAGTAAGGAGTTTTGGAAAAGAACCTATAGTTATATCAAACGGTGTCAACTATAAACTATTTTCAGGTTGGCTTGAGAAAAAAAACGGTTTTGAAATTAAAAAAAGGATCATATATGTGGGAAATGTTAGTTTTTGGTTTGATTTTGAACTTGTTTCGAAAATTGCAGATAGTTTTAAAGATTACGAAGTAATGATTGTAGGGTTTGCTTCTGTAGACCTTAGCCCATTCAAAAAATATTCCAACATAAATTTTGCCGGCAAGCTTACCCAAGAACAATTTGTACCACTTCTTTCAGAATCTTCCGTTGCAATAATTCCCTTTAAGATTAACACCTTGACTAAAGGAGCGGATCCTCTTAAAGTTTATGAGTACCTTGCAGCAGGTGTTCCTGTAGTTTCAACCCCTGTAGGCAATGTTTCCAAATTGCCTATCTATGTTGCAAACACTCACAAAGAGTTTATTAAAAAAATTAAAGAAGCTATTGAATCAGATTCTATTGAAAAAAGACGGGAGCATTCCGAGAAGGCCAAGAGTTTCTCATGGGAAACAAGATACAAAATGATACAAGAGATTCTGGACAAACTGCAGTAATCGAAAGAAGAACTCCAAGATTTCTTGAACAAAATGCGGTACAAGCTTCATTCATATTTATGACTTCTACTTTTATCAGCAGGATCCTCGGACTTGGAAGAGATATGCTTTTTGGAGCATATTTTGGCACAAGTCGAGCTGC
>Ga0210022_1000922_pt1 | contig 20195 bp, 12 predicted proteins | sample CryGeymeta201520_FD_183984 | JGI IMG/M metagenome (GOLD analysis project Ga0210022, IMG submission 183984) | Groundwater microbial communities from Crystal Geyser aquifers in Utah, USA - Crystal Geyser metaG 2015-20 (SPAdes) (version 2) | ecosystem: Environmental > Aquatic > Deep subsurface >... | reverse complement strand
CCATGTCGGTCTGTACGCCGGCAACGGCCGGTTCATCCATGCCTCCAGCTCCCGCGGCGTACGCCTCACCAACCTGGGCGACCCCTACTACCGCAACCGGTATGCGGGAGCGAAGCGGGTGTTATAGCAGGGCAGACCTGGGGCGATGACGCCCGGGTTGGCAGGGCGACTCCGCGGTGTTCCCCCCGGGTGCGCACGCCGGGACAGGCGCAGCCGGCGTCGCGCGAAGGCGGGAAGGATTACCTGCCCCGGTCGCGAACACACGCCTCGTCCTTCGCTCCCGTCGCGAGCGACTTCCTGTCCTCCGAGGAGGCGGCGCTCATGCTCTCCGTTCTGATCGTCGAAGATGCGTCGAACATCCGCACGCAGTTGGTCAGGTTCTTCGGCAAGCGCTGGTCCTGCTACCAGGTCGAAGCGGCGGGCGGCGTGCGTGAAGCGCGTGCGGCTCTGATGCAGGCCGACCGCAATCTGGTCCTGCTCGATCTGGGTCTGCCGACGGCAGCTCGGCAGACCGACGCGGATTGGCGCCACGGCCGGGAGCTACTCCGCTGGTTGAAGGGCGAGCGTCCCCACACCAAGGTCATCATCCTCAGCACCCACGGCGAGCTGGTTCGCGACTTCCTCAAAGAAGAAGGAGCCGACGACTTCTTCCTCAAGGACCATCGCGAGGACTGGCTGGGTGACAAGCTTCCGTCGCAGGTTGAGCGCCTCATCGGCCACCTGGGCTGCCGCAGCGAAGCCGGACAGCGACTGCGGGACGACCTCGCCAAGCTCGGACCCGACGTGCACGCGGCCGTCCTCGAGGGACAGGCCGGGTCTGGCAGGAAGCACGCGGCCCGCGTGTTGCACCAGAACTCCCGCCGCGCGAACCTCGCACTGCTCGTCCTGCCGACCCAGCACCTGCGCGCTGAGACGTTCCTCGCGGACATGGCAGGCGAGGCCGGAGCGCTGCCGGTTCCCGGCCTGCTGGAGGGCGACACCACCGGGACCATCGTTCTGGACGAGTTGCAGTACCTTCGTCATGCCGACCCGCTTGTCCAGTCGTCGCTGGCACAGCTCCTCTCCGGCGCCGAAGCAGGCTGTCTTCGCTTCACGCCCATCGGAGGCACTCAGCCTCGGGGATCGCCATGCTGCCTTGTGCTCTGCGTCGAGGGGCAGTTGTCCGGTCACCTCGAATCGTCGTGGATGGTCCCAGAGCTGGCCCGGGAGTTGCGGAAGCTGCCCGTGGTGTCGACGCCGTCTCCGCAGGAGCGGATGGACGACCTCGGCGAGATCGTGGAGACGATCCGCAGGCGCTGCAACGACCGGCGCAGGGACAACCCGGTGATCGAAACCGAACCGGCAGCCGTCGAGGCGCTGGAACAGGCGATGAAGGACGGGCGTCTGGACAATCTCGCGGACTTGGACGCCGTGATCTGCGCCGCCTGCAGGCGTGCGGAAGGACACACCCTGACGGCCGAGGTTGTCGGCCAGGCGCTCCCTCAGGCGAAGCGGAGCGGGAAGGCTCTCGCACAGACCTTCGCGCCGCTGCTCTCCAGACCGGTAGCCATTGAGGCTTACCGCCGGATGGAGCAGACCTTCTTGGAGTCCGCAGACGTCGCCTCTCGCATGCAGCATCTGGACCGCCTGGCGGCCTTGGGGCAGATGGTGTCCGGCGTGGTGCACGAACTTGGCTCACCCATGACGGCGATTCTGGCGGCGGCGAGCACGATGGAGAGTCAACAGAGCGAGCTTACTCCCCAGCAGACGGCTGAGATGACGCAGATCCTCTGTGAAGAGTCCCGTCGCATGCGACGCATGATCGAAGACCTGCGTCACTTCTCTCGGAGCGGCGAGGCCGCCGAACTGCAGGAAACTGACCTCGAAGACCTGGTGACCGGCGCGGTGAAACTCGTCCGGTTGGAGCCACGGGCCAAGTACCTGCGGATCTCCGTCCAGACCAGGACAGCCATCTCTCCCCTGCGCCTCTACCACGGGCGCGTCAAGCAAGTGCTGCTGAATCTGCTCCGCAACGCCGTCGACGCCGTCGACGAGAAGTCGGGAGCCATTGAGGTGGCGCTGGCGGAGGACGACGCCCGGGTGCTGCTGTCCATTCGTGACGACGGCGCCGGCATGACGCCGGAGGTGGCAGAGCGGATCTGGGAGCCGTTCTTCACGACCAAGGGAGAGCATGGCACCGGCATCGGCCTGGACATCGCCAGGAAGATCGTCGAAGCCCACGGCGGCACGATCGCGGTGGAGAGCGCGCCGGGCGAAGGCACGACCTTCACCATCGCCCTACCCAGACAGTCGTAGGACAGGATGCCATCCTGTCGCCGCTCTCCGCGTCCGCCCCTGCAGTCTGCGGACCGACCCATTCCGGAGGAATCGCCAAGTGCTCCGCATCCTGATCGTGGAGGACGCACCGAACATCCGCGGACGTCTCCGGAAGCTGCTCGGCGGCGAGGAGGGCGGGTACTGTCTGGCCGAGGCCGGCACCGTCCGGGAGGCGAGGGAGGTCCTTTCCGCCTGGCAACCGAACCTGCTGCTCTTGGATTTGGCAATCCCCAGCAAGCCCCGCGCAAACGATGCGACCTGGCGCCACGGCCGCGACCTCCTGCGACACGTCAAGAAACACACGCCACACGTGAAGGTCATCGTGCTTACCAGTCACGGGGAGCTGGCGAGAGACTTCCTGCTCGACGAAGGCGCGGACGACTTCTTCACCAAGGACGCGGCGGAGGTCTGGCAGAACGGGCAACTGAACATCCAGGTGTCCGTCCAGATCGGCCACCTGGCGTGCGCGAGCCCGGCGACGCGCGCTCTCAGGCAGCGGCTCGATGAACTGACCGAGGGGGATCGGGTTGTCGTCTTGGAAGGGCCGCTGGGAGCGGGGAAGCGACACCTGGCGTCCGTGCTGCATCGGAACTCGCGCGCCGCGCATCTGGAGCTACGGACAGCCAACCTGATGGGCGCCACTGCAGCCGACATCGCTCGTGCCCTCCTCGGCTCCACGGCTCGGGTCGGCGCTCTCGGTGAAGAGAACGTGGGCAATCTGCTCCTCGTGGGAGTGGAGCAGGCGCAGCCGTCGGCGCTGGAGGTGCTTACCGACCTATGCCGCCGACTGTCCCGCGAAGAGCTGACCTTGCCGTCGGGGCGGCCCGCCTGTTTCCCCGGCCGGCTGATGATCGCGGTCAAGGGCAACCTGTCTCAGGCCCGTGACGAGGGGACGGTCTCTGACGAGCTGTTCCAGACCCTGTACCCGGGCATTGGAGGCGTTGGCACGCTGCTGGCGATGCCGACGCTCGCGGAGCGGAGCGAGGACATTCCTCTATTGGTCGAGCACTTCGCCCGCGAAACCGCTGTCGCGCAGGACAAGGTAGTGTCCTCGGTCCATCCGGGCCTGGCGCACGTAGTCTCGCAGTGCTCCGACATATCCAGTGTGGCTCAGCTCAGGCAGCTCCTCATGACGGCGGTTGGCGCGTGCGACGGCAGCGAGCTGTTGCCGTCCCGTCTTCCGCTGGAACTGCCAGAGCGGTACCTGGTGGTCTTCAACGACGGGTCCGGCCGGCAGGAGCGGAAAGTCGCGGAGACGGAGTTGCTGGAGTATGCCGATCCCAGCCGATTCGACTTGGTGGTATTCCTGGAGCGTGACGCCAACGACAGCCTGACCCTCCGCTCGCTGACCTCCAAGCGCGTACCGGTCGAGATCGAGGACTCGCGGCTGGTTCGACTGCTGGTGCTGTTGCTGCGGAACGCCGGCGAGCGGGTGGACCTCAAAGCCGCCAAGCGACGGCTGGGCATCGGCGCCGCCGAACCGATGAAGCGGTTCCTGTTCGAGCTGCGCAAGGCGCTCAACGATCCGGTGATCGAGAAGACGCGCAGCCACTATCTGACGGGTCACTGGGGGGAGGCGTGCACGTTCCACGGTGACGTCGCCTTTGCCTTGGTCACGGAGCTGCGAAGACAAGCAGCGGAGAGCGACGAGTAGGGTCCTGTGAACGCCTCAGTGCGGTCTCCGGCACCTGCCGCCTGACCGCTGACACTCGACACGCCAACCGTTTTCCGCCTGTTGGGGAACCGTCACCAACCGTTTTCCGCAGCCCGCTAACCGTTCCTTGAGCATAGTGGATGATGACGGGCGAGGCCAAACCACGAGCAGGTGCTACCTGGTGAACCCGCCGTACAGCATTCCCGCCGAGGTCAGGAACCATGGACAACATCCTTGTCGTCGAAGATGCCCCCAATTTCCTGCGGTGGGTCGCGACTGCCATCACACGTCACTTCCCCGCCTGCCAGGTCCGAATGGCGGCAACAGCTCGGCAGGCAGAATCCGAGATCGCGACCGCGGCTCCCAGCGCAGTCGTACTTGACCTGGCACTGCCCAGAGACAGCGGGAGCGAGATGCCCTCGATCAACGCGGGCATGGAGCTGCTGGGCCGACTTGCGCGGGGATCTCGCACCATCCCCACAATCGTCATGAGCAGCCACAGCGCTGGCGAGGCGTGCCTGGCAGCGGGCGCCTCGGAGTTCATCTCGAAATCCTCGCCGACCGTTCTCGATGACCTCCTGACAGCGCTCCAGGCTGTCGTGCCAAGGGGAGACGAAGGAGGACAACGATGATCCGATGGATGGCAATCCGCTGGCGGCTGTGGGTCGCCTTCGCTCTGCTGGGCGCCGGCTGCGTTTGGGGGTGGCAGGCCCTGGTCCTTCCCCAGCGTCCGCACATGCCTGAGCCATACTCGCAGGGATGGGGAGTGGACGGGGTCGACTCCTACAACTCGCGGTGGTGGCGACCCGTCCGGTCTGTTCGGCGCAAGGGGCGTTCGCAGAGCGTGGCTTTCACCCCCGTCGCCAATCGCCAGATCCTCTGGGGTACCGTCTGCACCGGTGATCTGGATGGGGATGGGAGCAATGAACTCGTGTGTGGCGCCGAAGACGGCAGCTTGAGTGTGTTGGACGAGAACGGACGCAGTCGGGTGCGAAAGCGAATGGCCGAGGGGTGGGCGCTGCACGGCGCAATGGACGTCGATGGCGACGGCCGTGACGAGGCGGTTGTCTCGGTGCAGCAGGGAGTGGGCCGGCGCTTCGACCTGCTTGGTCTATCCGGAAACCGGATGAGGCTTGTCAAGTCCCTGGATCTTCGCCCGCGAGCGTTCCGCTCGTTCGCGCCGGCACAGGTTGAGCATGTGGAAGCCTGTTGCGTCATTTGTGACCGTTCGGGCAACGGAGCCGGTGGCGGCCCCACGATCATCGTCGGATGGGACCTGGCCGGACGCCGCGACCCCAGCGATTCGAACAGCGGGTGGCGGGACCGCCGCGTTTGCGCCTACGAGGCGGCAACGAGCGAAGAGCTCTGGTCGCACGCCCTGGGTCCCCGGGTGGACTCGCTGGCCGTCGGGGACATTGACGGCGACGGCTTCCCCGAAGTGCTCGTCGGAACCAACTCGATAGCGAACGGCTATGAGAGCAATGGAACCGACGACAGTCACGTCTACCTCATCGCCTTGAGGCACGACGGCAGGCTCCTGTGGCGGACCCGGCCGCTGGGCGGCTACTTCCTCGGCGCGGTGGTCTGCTTGGCTCAGCTCCATGGGGATGGTCGCCCGGAAATCATCGCCGCCGTTTCGGGCGGACACCCACAACGCGATGACCACGGCGCCTTGTACCTGCTCGACGCCCGAAGCGGCGGCGTTGATCGCACCTACGAGTGCGGCTACAGTCTGGTGGAGACCGCGGTGGGCGACGTCTCCGGCGACTCCCGAGTGGAGATCGTCACCGGCGGGCGCGACGGCCTCGTGCGGGTCTTCGATGGGAAACTGCGCCCGCAGCACTCCATACCGCTCCGCGCGCCCGCCTATGTGCAGGCGGTAGCTGACCTGGACCGGGATGGCAAAGCCGAGATCGTGGCGATCACGAGCGACTGGCGCGTGGTGGTGGTAGACTGCTCACCCGGCTATCCGTCACCGACGCTGAGCGAGTTCCAGTTCTGCGCGGGTGCGTCCCCCTCTACGTACTGCCCAGGGAGGGCGCTGGTGACCTCTGTGGCCACACGTGGCGATCCACGGCTCCAGATCGCGGCATGGTTCACCAGCCCGGACCGGGAGGCGGCCACACTTCGTCTCCTCCGCGTCGACAGGGCTGACCTCCCCGCTCTGCGCGGGACCGTCCGACGACTCAGCGACTCACGCCGGCGAGTGAGCGAGTTTGCCTGGGATCCCTTCGGACAGCGCCTTGCCCTTGTCGAAGAAGCGCAAGGGCGCGACCAGCTCCGGCTTGTCAATGCCGGCGGGTCTGGCCTTCGGGACCTCTTTCGGAGCGACCACCTGACGGCGCCCTGCTTCGGTGCCGGCAATCGCTTGGCAGTCATCGAGCCGGCACTGGACGGACCGAGGCCGGACGCCGAGTTCGGGCGGTGCCTCATGCTCAACTTGGCGGACGCTGCGGCCAAGCCTGTCAGGGTGGCCGGGGCTGAGTTCGGACCGCCCGTATGGAATCCGGCTTTGCAGGAGTGGCTCTGTGCGGCTCATGACAGGCGGGGGTGGTGGGTTACCGCCATATCGGTCCAGAGCGAGGTGCGCGCCTGCACGCCACCGACAGCCGAGCCACTGGGACCTCGAGTGGCGGTGATGCGCGCCGGCAAACAGATCCTGTTGTCTCGGAGTCTCACCTACACGATCCCTCGCGCGGAGCCTCAGAGAGCTGCCGGTTGCCGCACGCAAGTCTACTGTCTTGACTTGGGTACAGGCAAGGAAGTGCCGGTCGTGACGGTGCCGGCCTTGACCCGAGCGCTCCAATCGGGCGCCCACGGATTCGATGCGACGCGCGTGGCAGACTGGCTGTCTGAGTCCCAGTCACTCCTCCCGGGGGTCGCCGGTCCTTCGAGGCGGACCTCTGAGCCAGCGAGGCCGGTACCGGTTCCGATGGCGGTCTCCCCAGGCGGTGAAGCCGTGGCCTTGCCGCTGACGTTGGCCCGCTATATTCGCCAACCGGGCGGCGGCGACTGGGTGGCCAACTCCCCGCATGACCTCTGGGTGTGGAACGCCCCCCGGTCAGGGGATCTGCAACGCGCCACCACCAGCGACGACGCGTTCGAGACGAATCCCTCGTGGTCGCCCGACGGCCGCTGGCTGGCCTACGAGGTGGAGCGGCAAGACCTCAGCTCCCCCTCGCCGGAGATCTGGATCAGCACCCCCGGTCGGCCCGGCGGGAGCAAGTTGACGGAGGGGAGCGCCCCTGCCTGGCGGCCCGGGGACGGAAAGCGCTCGGAACTTGCCTTTCTGCGCAAAGGTCAGCTTTGGCTTGCCGACATTGGCGAACCGGTGGTGCCCAAGCCGCCCTTCTATGAGGTTGCCGTGTTCCCCTATGCGGCTGGCGGGTCGGCGGGCGTTCTCGCGGTCGTCCTGGTGGTGGTGCTCGGCCTGGTGGACCGGACGCGCGGCTTCCTGCGCAGCATGTACATAGCGATGCAGGCCCTCTCGCGTAGCCGCACCTCGGTGGTCCTGCGGGAGGTCGTGACAACGATGGACAACGTCGAGTCGGCACTTCATTCGCTGAAAAACACCGTCATGTTGCTCCCGGCCATTGGCGACCAAGCGGACGACCTGGCGGAAAGCCTGGGCTATGTGCTGAGTGAGGAAAACGTCTCCGCGATCGCGTCGCTGGCGGAGCGAGCGCGACAGGAGATCGACCGGCTCGCGGACATACGCGACGAAGCCAGCCACCTGCTCACCACGCTCCCAACCGAGGTCCGTCAAGGCTACGAGAGGGCCCTGGAAGCGCTTTTTCGCGAGCAGAGCGTACTGGAAGCCCGCGCCCGGCAGCTCCGGCGTCTGGCAGATCGTTTCGCCGGTCGAGAGCGACTGACTGAACGCGAACGTGAGGAGTTGGTTGGCTACGCTTGCGCCGAGGTGCAGGCGTTCTACCGGTGGCTCGTTGACGAGGAGTCAGGCACCGGCCTGTTCGACGTTGTGCGACAGGCCCCGGCTGCCCTGCGCGTCGGGCCAGCAATCGAGCAGGCTGTGCGAGCCATGTCTCCGCGGGCGGCGGAACTGGACACTGCCGTCACTATCCACGGCAAGGACCTGCCCGCGCGCGTCCCCGGAGACCCCGGTCCACTGACGCAGGCGTTGTCCAACCTGATCGGCAACGCGCTCGACGCCATCGCCGAGCGCGCTCAGGCAGAGACCGAAGGCTACCATGGCTTGATTGCGGTATCGGTCACCACCGAGGCCGGAGTGACGCAGATCAAGGTCGCTGACAACGGTTGCGGAGCAGAGGCCGCGCTGCTCCAACGCTTGCGCCAGGGCGAGTCGCTGAGCACCAAGGGCAAAGATCGCGGCGTCGGTCTGCCTGCGGTGCGCCGAACGCTCAGCCGTTATCCGCTCGGCAACCTCGCCCTCGACAGTCTAGGTCGCGGAGAGGGCTGCGTTGCGACGGTTTCCTTCGAGGAGCTGTGACGTGCAGATCGCGTTCGTAGATCCCGCCGGAGTCGAATCGGCGCCGCTTGGCAGTGGCGCCTCTGGCAGGGCTCGGCAGACCCTAACTGTTTCCCCGCCGTTTTCGACCGTTCTGGCATGGCGCAAGAACCGTTCGCCCCCCACAATTCGTGTCATCGCCGCAGGAGAACCGATCTCAGTCGGCCAGAACCTGTTCGAGTTCAGGAGTCAGTGGCGCCCAACCCGTTTCCTTCGATTGGGGCGGGCGCCAATCCAAACTGGAGGAATGAAGATGCACCCTAAGAGACGAGGTTTCACATTGATCGAACTGCTGATTGTGATCGCGATCATCGCGATCATTGCCGCGATGCTGTTCCCGGTGTTTGCGAGAGCCAGGGAGAAAGCCAGACAGACCACCTGTGCCAGCAACTTCAGGCAGTTGGGGATGGCGTTGCACATGTACGTGGGGGACTACGACGAAGTCCTGCCGTACGTAGTCCCGACGTTCTGGGACAACAGTTGCTATAGCGGCAAAGCCTGGGACCTCGTGCACCGCGCCTCGACCAACAAGGCGTACATCGTGGACCTGCTGCAGCCGTACCTGAAGAACACCCAGGTCCTGTTCTGCCCGTCCGTGCCGCTGCAAGGGAAGATCTGGGTGGACGAGAACATCACCACGGCCGACAACCTAACCGCCTATCAGTTCAACGGAGCCGGAATGTGCAACGGCGATCCGTGGCGGCCGCCACCGTCATTGGCGTCCGTCGTTGACCCCTCGCAGGCGGCCGTGGGCATGGAGCTGATCCTCAACACCCACCGGCCGTCCCAGCCTTCGTTCCATGCCCACTCCGAGGGCGTGAACGTTCTGTACCTCGATCCTCACGTGAAGTGGACCCGCAGTGGAAGTCCGTATGAGAACGGCATGGCTTACATGCAGAGCGGTGTGCAGAGCTGTATCGTCGGATGGTGGCGGTAGCATCTTTCGCCGAAGCGATGGCGGCCGCCCGTACGAGTGCCTATCCGGAGAGGGCGCAAGCGTTCCTCTTCCGAATCGACAGAACACTGAGCCAGGGGGGAACAAGATGCACAGCAAACGACACGCCTTCACATTGATCGAGCTGCTGATCGTGATCGCGATCAGCAGCATCCTGACCGCGATCCTGCTCCCGGTGCTGGCTCAGGCTCGGGAGAAGGCGCGGCAGGCTGTTTGTGCGGCGAATCTGAAGCAGTTGACCCAGGCCGCGGTCATGTACGTCGATGACTACGACGACACCTATCCTCTCGCCGACATCCATCCTCATCCGCGAACAGTGCGCACGCCATGGCGCCACGCGATGCGCTCGTACTTCGTGGATGGAAACGTGCTCACCTGCCCCAACGACGCCCGAGACGGTCTGGGCCTCTATCGAGGAGCTGCCGATCTGCGCGGTTTCCTGTCGAGCTATGAGCCGAACTGTGAACTCATGCCCACCAGTTTCGGTCCGCCCGTCCAGTTCTGTCGCGCCAGCGCAGTGACCCACCCAACAGAGACAATTCTGTTCTTCGACCAGCGCCTCATTGAGGGCACCTTCCAGAGGTGGGCGCCATTCGGGGAACGCAGCCTCCTCGGGGGACCGGTCAGGCTGGTCGGGGCGTACTTCCACGATGACCACGCAATTCCCGCAGTAGACACGTCTGTGTACAAGCAGGAGATCGGCGGAGTGTTCTTCCCTCCCCGCAACTACGACCGCCACCAGGGCGGCTGCAATCTGGCCTTCATCGACGGCCACGCAAAATGGCTGCGCGCCGAGGAGTTCGCCTATGGACAGCGCGGTTACGACCGCTACTGGAGAGCGCAGCGATAGTCCCGAACCGACGGGGTCGAACAGCGGGTTCGTTCCTGTCCCCGGAGGACGCCTCGGACGCGCCCCAAGGAAGAGATTCAGAGCAGGAGGTTGCAGCGATGGCGAATCTGAAGCAGTACGGGGTCTTGGCGTGCGGGGTGATGGTGTTCCTGATGCTGTCTCCCGGCACTTGCGCGGTGCCGCAGGAGACGAAGCCGATTGAGCCTATGGTGCAGCTCAGCAAGGCGCCCGACGGCGCGGACATGGTATTGGTACCAGCCGGGCGGTTCATCATGGGCAGCCAGGGCGGTCGTCCCGACTGGGATCTCCTGGAGCGGCCGCAACGGGAAGTCCGCCTCGACGCCTACCGGATCCACCGGTGCGAGGTGACGGTTGCTCAGTACCGACGGTTCTGTAAGGAGACTGGGCGCAAGATGCCCGAGACGCCCCCGTGGGGCTGGCAAGACGACTACCCCGTCTGCAACGTGCGATGGACTGACGCCAGTGCCTACGCCCAGCACTACGGCATGGAGCTGCCTACGGAGGCGCAGTGGGAGAAAGCGGCTCGTGGCGCCGTCGACGCCCGGCTCTACCCTTGGGGCAGTCAGCTCCCCCGCCCTGGCGCAGAGCAGTACCTGCACGTGCTCGACCGCAGCTCCGGCAGACCGGCGCCGGTGGGCAGCAAGCCGAAGGGCGCCAGCCCGTTCGGCTGCCTCGACATGGCCGGCAACGTCTGGGAGTGGTGTCGCGACTACTGGCGGCAGGACTGGTACCAAGTCATGCCCGACCGCAACCCGTACAACGGCGATCCACCCGCTGCCGGCCCAACGGCGAAGCCGGGGCTTTCCGGCTGGAGCCTGACGGCTCCCCATCATCGGTCACTTCGCGGGGGATCTTCAACGTCACCTTCGCCGCCACGGACCTCCGTATCTGCGCGCGCACCGGGATGGCACAGATCGTCTCGCTCCCGAATGTCGGCTTCCGCTGTGTGGCGCCCTCGTAGTCCTCTGATCGTAGGCAAGACCGTTTGGCCGGGTTGCTCCGGACGCGGCGATAGCGCAGCAGGCGAAGAGAGCGTTGGAGCGGATGGAAGGACCTCAGAGCGACTTGGCGAACTTGCGGAGTGACATCCAAACGGCCATCCAGGCTCTGAGAACGGGCTTCCCGAAGCAGCCCCAAAAGCAGCGGAGGTGCAACACCATGCGACAGGCTGACACGAGAACGCCGCACCTGCTCTGTACCATGTGCGTCGGGCTGACGGTCCTTGCCGGGTGTGCAGGTCACTGCCAGAACGAGCAGGGCGAGTTCAAGTCGGGACTGGTGACATTCCTCAAGACCCGGATCAACCTCGACCCGCTTGAGTTCGCCGCCCGCCAGGACCACAAGGTCATCTCCTACGAAGCCGGAATCCGCCTGGTGTTCGAGTTCTCCGGCGGGAAGCACAACGCGGCGTACGTCTACCAGGAGGGCGGGCTGGTGATCTTGGGGCGGTTCCCAATCTTGCGCCTGGCAGACAAGGACAACCTGGACAGCGACCTCAAGCGCCTGACCACCATGATCGGCGCCAGCACGATCCTCCAACCCGAAGACGTGCGGCAGGCATTGCACGAACGCCCCGACTACTTCTCCGGAGAAGGACTCACCTACAAAAGGCTGGTCTTCTGTCCCTACACCGAGAAATTCCCGGGGACGCTGTCTGTCCCCAGATGTGCCGTGGTCGAGGCTCGCGTGTCCAGATTCGGCCACCAGACGAACCAGTTCTGGTTCCGTGGAACCCGGGTCGTCCTCTTCGACGGGGGCACCTGGAAACAGTCTGTTCCCATTACGGACAGCGCCCAGTACGGGCAGCATCCTGTCACCGTTGGCGACTATTGGAGTCCTATGTCCGCCAGTGAGGCCGTGGTCTTCGAGTTCATCACCAGCCCAACCACCGAGAACATCGGTTACCAAGGCTCCGGCGCCGAAGCCACCATCGTCAGGCAGTTGCGGCCCATCATCGAGCTGTGGAAGAGGATCGCTCCGCCGGGGGCGCACCGGTGCGACGTGTGCGGGAGGGACTTCGAGACAGCCGGGGATCTGCGGGCGCATCGAGGGATCGAGCATGAGGGGGCGATCCCAATCCCCGTGCCGGCGCTGAAGCAGGCTGTAGAGGCGACCGACGCAAAGGCCGTCGATGGGCACTTATGTCTGTGGATGGGTAGCAGCCATGTCCAGAGCCGGAGACCCGAGCAGGCGCTGCCCCTGCTCCAGCGAGCGGTGGAGTGCCTGCCCCGGTCTGCCGAGGCGCACGCCCGGCTGAGCAGCGCCCTCCGGGCTACCGGCCAGGCAGAGGAAGCGCAGAAGCACGCTGACGAGGCGGTGCAACTGGATCCTCAGGTGTCTCTGGAGGGCGCCCTGCTCCCCGGCGAGGAGTACGCCTACATACCCCGGGACTACGTGGTCGCGTTGCAGCGGCGATGCGGTGACGGTGCCCCTGCGGACGCCGCGTGGCAGCCCATCCTGGCGGAGCTGCACACTTACTTGGCTGGGCGGCTACTACTACCAGGGTCAGATGGCGCAGGAGGCGACCCAAGCCATCGAGAAGGCGCTCCAGCTTGACTCTCAGAACCCGCGCGGGCGCGGTCTGGCAGCGTGTCTGCTCGCGGACAAGGGTCTGTGCGAACGTGCCGGCGCCGAGGCGCGCGCGGCTCTGGATCGCGATTCGTCAGACCCATGGGTCCGGTGGGCGGTTCTGCTCGTGTCCCAGAAATGCAACATGGATGTCGTCCCGCCAGTGATTCGGTTCATCTCGCCACAGGAGGGGGACACCATCGACACGCGCACCGAACTGGTCTTGTCCGTTACCGACAACTCCGGGCTGCCTTGCCGCGTAGTCGTGAACCGGGTCGTCGGGGTGCAAGGCAACCGCGTGAGACGGCTCAAGGAGATCGCTCGGCTCAAAGGGGAGGTCACGATCCTGCCGCGGGACCTGGACTGGTCGGCCCGCGGTGAACAGACGATCGAGGTGATCGCTACCGATCAGTCCCGGAATACCGCAACCGCGCGCCTCAAGGTGCAGGCAGGGCGGCGGTAGGCCCGCCGCGCCGACGGGTCCCGGGGCAGGGCGCACGCTCGCAGCGCCCCTGAGCGGCGCGTGTGGGCTACCGCCCGATCTCGACGACCACACTTCGGTTCTGCGGGTCGAAGGCCACCAGCGTGGTCGCGCCCTCGGCGACGAGAGTCCAACTCCCAAACGCCGACCGACCCGCCACGCGCGTCAGCGGGCGCCCGTCCACCGAGACACTCCTGACGTCGGTGCCGCCAATCCGCAGCGTCACCTCCGGCACCCGCACCGGCAAGTCCAGGCGGATCGCGTTGCCCTCCACCGTCACCTCCGCCAACTCGCGCATGATCGCATAGTTGGTGATCTCGCTGCACTTGCGCCAGTGTGTTCGGGTGCCGTTCGGGTCGAGCTGCTTCAGGCGGTGGACGACGGCCTTCAAGGTGTTGAACCCGCGCCGGTCGCCGTCGTGCATTCCGTAGAAGCCCTGCCAGTGGCTGCACAGGACTGCCGGTTCGCCGGCGTTGATTAGCTCGACGAGGCGGCCGCTCTGGAGGTCTTCGGTAACGTAGTAATCGGCATCGACCTCGCCGTAGCCGGTCCACGAGCCGGTGTGGTCGCCGGTGGAGGCGATGATCTCGCCGACGGCGGTGCCGGCGTCTCGGTCGGGGTACCAGACCGGCGTCTCCACCGGCCCGGTCCCGGACACGCGCTTGAAGAAGTAGGGCGTTGGGTTGCCGGTGACGGAACGGACGGCGTCGCCCGCCACCCGGGCGTAGAAGTCGAGTGTGCTGCCGCCGAAGCCGCCGGGCGAGGTGACTCCTTCGGGCCGCAGGCCGACGTTGTTCAGGATACGGCAGGCCGTCGCCAGGTAGTCGAAGACGCGCTCCTCCTGATCGACCGGCAGCGTCTGCCATTCGTACTGCTCCCAGATTCGGGGCTCGACAGGCCGGCAGGTGGCTGAATCAACCACGAACGTGTGGGTTATCATCTCGGGAGTGATGTCGAACGCCGGGGTGACCAGCTCACGGCACATCGCCAGCCAGCTCTCCTGCTGGGCGTTGCTGAACAGCGGCAGCCCTTCGTCGATCCGCCCCAGCGCCGCCGGACAAGGCACCACGCTGAACTTGCCGCGCACGCCATTGGCGAGGCACCATTCGGCAAACTCCCGGGTGAAGGACTCCGGGTGAACGATAGGAACATCTTCCCAGCGACGGCTCTCGCCGGTGGCGAGATTGCGGTCTCGGAGGAAGAAGTAGTTGAGGTTGACCAGCATAGTTGAATCGTCGATAATCAACGACAGAGGAACTCGGTCCAAGGCGTGTCGGGCGATCTCGATGTGCATGAAGACCACCTCCCGTAAGGGTGAGCCCGGCTTGCGGCAGGCGCACTATTCTCCGCTTCCCAAAGGGCGCCTTCCCAACCGGAAGTAGGTGATCGTATCCGTCGGCTCGAACTTGTCATCGTCAGCGACCACATCGCTCTGCGCTCCGACACGTGGAACCGCGAGATCGATCTCCTCGGCATGCCCCGGAAGGCGGCGCGGCAGAAGATGGAAGCGGAGGCGCGCCACTTGGGGGCCGTCGGCTGGAAGGTCATCGACGAGCGCGAAGAGTGTATGCGCCCCAAGCAGCGGCTGCGGAACAAGGCCGAGGAAGACGAAGTCGTGGTGGATCTGAAGGTCGACGACGAAGAAGAGAACGAGGGGGCAGACGACGATCTCATCGATGCGGGTCTGCCCGACGAGGTTCTCTGACGCTGGCACGAGGCGTCGGGGTTGGGCGAGGGTACAATCGGGCGGGTCCGTACCTCGGGGAGGAAGAGTGCTATGTGCCGCTGGCTTGCGTTGTCTGCTCTGTCTTTGCTCACTCTCTGGACTGGCGCGCCATGTCGCGCCGAAGTGGTCTCCCTCGCGAACAACCATTTAAGGCTCTCCCTGGACAGTGACGACGGCTACGCGCTGAGTGGGTGTGCTGAGGCGACGCGCGCCGTTGACTTCGTGACCGGCCGGCCGGCGGGGGTGAAGCAGGATCGCTCGCCGTGGATGATCTGGGTGCGGGACGCCTCGGGGCAGCAAGTGCAGCTCACTTCGGCGGACGCGGCCGGGGTGGATCACAAGGTCGAGGCAGAGCGGTTGACGGTCACCTGGACCGGGGTGAAGAGCGAGGTCGGGCAGGCGGACCTCGACGTGACCATGACGATCCGGCTGCCGGCGGCAAGCGCCAAGACGTACTGGGATCTCGACGTGCGCGGCCGCGCAACCGGCGTGCTCTGGCAGGTCGACTTCCCGCGAGTGTTCGGCCTCCGCAGCCTGGGTGACGACCAGATGTGCGTGCCGCAGTATTGGGGGCGGCTGATTCGCGATCCGACGCGGAATCCCGTGCGGTACTCAGTCAACTACCCGCAGCCTGCGTCGATGCAGTTCCTCGCCTACTGGGGAACCGAGGACCAGCGGGAGCCGGAGTTGGCGACGGCCGAGCGAGGCGTGGTGGAGACGGGATGGTCGCCAGACCGCAGCGACGCCGTCGGGCTGTACTGGGCGACGGAAGACGCCAACGGATACCTGAAGCGGTTCGCGGTTGACTCGCAGACCGTGCCGGGTCAACTGTCGTGGCACGTCGAGCACCTGCCGGGACTGGCGACGTGGCCGCTTCCGGCGCACAGGGAACCGCAACCCGTCTCCTACTCGCCGGAGTATGACACGGTGATCGCGCCCTTCACCGGCGACTACCACGAGGCGGCTGCGCTCTACCGGGACTGGGCGAAGAAGCAGGTCTGGTGCCAGCGCGGCACGGCCGACGAGTGGCCGGACACAGCGCCTGCCGACGGCAGTGACGACCTGGCGCGGTGGACGCCAGAGTGGTTCCGCGAGATCGGCTTCTGGGCGAAGTTCTACCACGAGCCGGCCAAGGTGCTGCCGGAATGGGCGGCGTACCGCAAGTGGCTGCGCGTGCCGATGGCGTCGCACTACTACCGGTACAACATCGCCAAGTTCGACGATAACTACCCGGAGCACCTCCCGCCCGACCCCTACCTGCTGCAGGGCATCCGCGACGCCCGGGCGATGGGCGTGCGGCCGCTGCCCTACATCAACGGCGTGATCTGGGACACGGACACGCAGTCGTGGCTCAAGGAGAAGGGCTTCGCCACCGCCGCCAAAGCCGAGAGTGGCGGCCTCTACCCGTGGGATATCAACGGGGAGATCCACGCCTCCATGTGTCCGGCGACCGAGCAGTGGCGGACGAAGATGCGGGAGACTTCGGAGAAGCTCATGTGGGAGCACGGGATGTGCGGGGTGTACCTCGACTGCCTCGCGGCAACCCAGGCGCTGCCATGCTACGACCCGACGCACGGACACCCGCTCCGCGGCGGCGACTACCAGGCGAAGGGCAACCGCCGGCTCATGCTCGACCTGCGACGGCACATCCGCAGGTTCGACCGCGAGGCGTGCTTCTTCACCGAGGAGATCGGCGAGCAGTACCTGGACGTGATGGACGGCTACCTGACACTGGATATCACGCGCTCGTACTGCCGGCCGGGGGAGCAGGTCTTCCCCGTCTTCACGGCGGTCTACCATCCGTACACGATCAACTTCGGCAGCGACGCGGAGCTCGGGCTCGAGCCTGACTACTTCGCGTGGCAGTACGGCGAGGCGTTTCTCTGGGGCGAGCAGCCGTTGATCTCGGCCAACGTCGCGAAGGCACCGATGGCCGGCGACTCCAACTCCGAGTTCCTCCGCGAGGTGACCCAGGCGTACTACTGCGTCGGGCAGCGCTTCCTCCAGGGCGGCGAGTGGCGGCGGATTGCGGTGCGCCCGTTCGAGGCGAAGCCGGGCAAGTGCGGTCTCGAACTGGCCGCCAAGCCGTACACGCTGGAGTACGCAAAGACAAAGGACCGCTACACGACCTGGGCCGGTCCCGCCGTGAGAGCCTCGGCGTGGGAGCGGGAGGGCGACCTGGCGGTGGTGCTGGTGAACATCACCGGTGAGGAACAGGCGGTCGAGTTGACGGTGCGTCCTGATCGGCTCCGGCTGAGCCCGAAGTGCCGGCTCGTGCGCGCGTGGCCGCACCCGGCGGCAGACACAGGTGGAGCCGACGGTGTGCACAAACTGGTCATGCCCGCCCGGCGCGTGGCGATCTACGTTCTGACAGCGGACGTGCCGCACGCCAGCCGGGCACGGCCGCTGGACGAGACGCCATGGGAGTTGCTGACCGTCGAGGATGGGAACTTCCCGTCTGTTGAGGGGCCGGCGAAGTCGCTTTGGGCCTGTGCCGACAGCATGGTGGAGAATGTGGTCGGGAGTGGCGGCACCGTCGCCCGTCCCGTCGACTCTGGTGAGACCGGGGACGTGGTGACTCGGCAAGGAACGCAGGCCCAAGTCCGCGGTCCCGCCGCGGAAGGTCGCGGGCTGCCGCGCGCCTCCAAAGACCAGCCGTTCCTGTTGCTCCGCCAACTCCCCCACACGGTGCAGGCGGCGAACCCCGAACCCGTCTATGTCGCCGCCGGGAACGACGACTACCTGAGCTGCCAGGTGGGTGGCGGAACCAAGCTCGCCTTCGCCCGACCGGGGCTTGTGGTTGTGAGTGACGGGCTTACGGGTGAAGTTGTCCGAAGCCTCGCTGAAGGGCCGGCTGCCTCGGTGACAGTGCCGGCGCGCGGCACGTACTTGGTCGGCTACGCGCGGGTTGACCCGGACGGCTTCGCCCGTGCACTTGCGGAAGCGCCGCTGCTGGAGCCTCGATGCCGCCCGTTGGTCGCCAAGTGCCGTGCCCTCGTTGCTGCGCCGAGGGAGCGGAGGGAGCAAGCGCTGGCGGACGCCACGCGGTCGCTCTGCGAACTGGAGCGGTCGCTCAACGATCTGCCTGCGGCGCTGTCGCTGACCAGCCCGTTAGTGGAGGTTCACCGCCAACTCCAGTCGCTGGCGGCGGCGCAAGTGAGCGCCGGGATAGAACTCACTGCCGACGACGACTGGCTCTCGCCCGGTCTGCCCAAGGCCCTCCAAGTGGCGGCCATGGGAGCCGGCGACATCGCCGGCCGGACGGAAGGCGTCGAAGTGAAGTCACTGGGGAACTGGGTGCCCGGCAAGCGAACCACCCGGGCGGACGGCGCCCTGCTGTACGGCGGCCGGCTAACGCTGGACGACGCCAACCACGTCGAGCGCCTGGTGCCGGTGGTGGCGTCCGCCAGGGTGACGAGGGCGGGGCTCGGCTTCTACCTCTCGGACATCCTGGAGCTGGAAGCCAACCGCCCCTTCGAGATCCAGACCCAGTCCACCCCGGTCACCGTCGTCGCGGGCCGCGTGGCCACCGGCGAAGCGACGCTCCGCAACTGGTCGCCCTACGATGTCGAGGTAACGACGACCGCGACCGGCCCGGCAGGCTGGCGGCTCACGGCGGAGCCCGGCAAGGTCAACGCTCCGGCGCTGCAGGACACATCGGTCCGCGTGCAGATGGCGCCCCCCGCAAGCGCCCGGCGCGGCGAGTTCGAGGTGCGTTGCGTCGCCGACTACGCCCCGGGTCTCGACACCGCAGTCCTCGGTCTGTTCAAGATCAGCGTCCTCGAGTCGCTCGTCCCGTTCGTGGCGCAAGCCGACCGGTGGGAGCAACCGAAGCCAGACAACCTCGCCTGCCTGCGGCAGCGGGGCAAGCTGGCGCTCTTCGCCAAAGCCGGCGAGCCGCTTCACCTCAAAGTAAGCAACATTCGCGTGACGCAGTACACCGACAGCGTGCGTCTTCGACTGCTCGACCCAGACCTGAGGGTGGTTGTGGAGGGCTCGATCCCGGTGGACGGCAGCCGCGAGGTCAACCAACCGGCCCCTCAGACTGGCGCCTACTACCTCGAGCTGATGCCCGGAAGCGGCTCGGCGAAGGTCGAAGTGAGCAACCGCTGCGCCGCCGAGATCGCCACGAAGGAGGACCCGCTCCGGCTCTACTGCAGCCGGATCCAGCGACAGTTCTTCGTTCCCGCAAGCTCGAAGGGCTTTCGCTTCGGCGCTGTAGACGGCGGCCCCGACGAGACTGCGCACTTCCAGATCGCGTCGCCGACGGGCCGAGTGGCGCTGGAGGCCAACGGGAACTTCGCCGGGACAGAGGTCAGCGTCGAGGTCCGGCCCGGCGAGGCGGGCAAGGTGTGGACGCTCCTCTGCGAGCCGCGGCAGGATGTGCACTTCTGGCTGGGCGGAGACGTGTGCCCGTACCTGAGCACGTCCCCGGAGCGGGTGTTGGTTGGGCAGTAGGGTGGAGCGCGACCGGACACGCTGTCCAAGGCGAGTAGTCGTTAGCCTCAGTTGACATTAGTGCCAATAGTGACACCCTAACGCCATGCCCCGGACCGAAGAGAGCGTAGCCCAGAAACGGCGGAACCCAAAGGGCATTCGCTTCCGAGACCTCTGCCGCGTCTGTGACGCGCACTTCGGCGAAGCGCGTCAGCGCAGCACGAGTCATCGCAAAGGCATACCAGGTGCGGCAAGTGCTGAATGCCCTCGACCGGTTGGAGACAGAGAATGGCGCTGACAGAGGACCGCTATACATACCGCGTGACTTGGTCGGAGGAGGACTCCGAGCATGTCGGCCTGTGTGCGGAGTTCCCCAGCTTGAGTTGGCTCGCCTCAACGCCGGAAGCAGCGCTCAAGGGCATTCGCAGCGTGGTGGGAGACGCCGTGGCGGACATGGCCGCGAGCGCAGAGCCCCGTCCGGAACCTCTGGCCGCCAAGCAATACAGCGGCAGGCTCGTGGTCCGCGTTCCGTCCGGTCTCCACCGGCGTCTGGCACTCGAGGCCGCAGAGGCCGGTGTCAGCCTGAACCGGCTCGCGAGCGCCAAGCTAATACTACAACCGTACTTAGCTCGGGGCAGGTCTCCGACCGCCCCGAAACGCTTGACCGGAAGGTCTCAAAGGGCTGCGAATCCACGGGATTC
>Ga0210022_1000911_pt1 | contig 20379 bp, 20 predicted proteins | sample CryGeymeta201520_FD_183984 | JGI IMG/M metagenome (GOLD analysis project Ga0210022, IMG submission 183984) | Groundwater microbial communities from Crystal Geyser aquifers in Utah, USA - Crystal Geyser metaG 2015-20 (SPAdes) (version 2) | ecosystem: Environmental > Aquatic > Deep subsurface >... | reverse complement strand
CCTGAATCCGGACTACGAAGTTAACTTGACTGATGAAGACATCAAAGCCGGAAAAGACCCGCAACTGGATAAAGCAATTGAAGTTTTAGAAGCAGAATTACGCTGATGAAGGTTATTCTTCTCCAAGATATAAAAGGTTTGGCTAGAAAATTTGACGTTAAAGAAATCAAAGACGGTTATGCCCGAAATTTTTTGATTCCTAAAGGTTTAGTAAAAATTGCTACCGAACAGACGGTAAAGGAATTGGAAACCCAAAAATTCGCTTGGTCAAAAGAGGAACAGGAGATAAAAAATAAATTAGAAACGCTGGCCAAGGATTTAGCCGGTCAGGAATTCAAATTCGCTCTTAAAACCGGTAAAAAAGGCGAGGTTTTCGGCTCGGTTAGTAAAGACGATATTAAGACGCGGATTTACGCGGATATAGACGCAGATTTACGCGGATATTTAGAAGATATTGAAGTAAATTTGGAGCGGCCAATAAAAAAACTTGGCGAGCACCAAGTGGAAATTAATTTAGGAAAAGGGGTAAAAGTAAATATTAAGGTATCAGTACTTGAATAACTTTAACCTTGCGGCTATTTCCGTCAAAACGAATTTTTTTCCTGGAAAGAAATTTAACAATACCGGCTTTAAGGGCGTATAAAGTATCATCGCGTGCTCTCCCGACATTTAAGCCCGGCAAATATTTAGTGCCGCGCTGGCGAATTAAAACTTCACCGGCTCTAACCGTTTGTCCATCTTGTCTTTTAACGCCCAATCTTTTGGCTTCCGAATCTCTGCCTAGTTTAGTTGAACCTCCGGCTTTAGTATGTGCCATAATAAGCTAAATCCGAAATTCGAATATCGAAATTCGAAACAAATTCTAATTTTCTAAATCATAAATTCCAAACCGTGTTTGAAAAATTGGAATTTAGAATTTCGTGCTTGTTTCGGATTTCGGATTTCGTGCTTCGAATTTTCTAAATTATAGTATATAATTTAGGTATATGTCAACTTCTTTCAGCCAGCAAAAACTCATCTTTGATATTGAAACCATCGGCGTTGAGTTTGAGTCCCTGGATAAAATCTCCCAGGAGTATATCGAAAAATACACTGAAAGCGAGGATGAACTTGAAGAAGCCAAAGAGCGTTTAAGTTTTTCGCCTTTAACAGGCGAAATTGTGGCTATCGGCATATTAAATCCGGACACCAATAAAGGAGCTATCTACCTGCGGCAATTTCCAATTTCCCTTTTGCGAAGCAAATCCCCGGAGGGAGATTTCCAATTTCCAAACGAAATAGAAGAAGGAATTAAAATTGAGAGCGGGGATGAAAAGCAGATTATTGAAAAATTCTGGGAAACTATCAAGCCGTATAATTATTTTATATCCTTCAATGGTAGAACTTTTGACGTGCCGTTTTTAATGATTCGTTCGGCAATTTTAGGGGCGAAGCCGACAAAAAACTTAATGAGCAACCGCTACTTGAGTTCGCAAAAATACGACGCCACTCACGTGGATTTATTGGACCAGCTTACGTTTTACGGCGCGGTCCGGAAAAAATTTAATCTCCATTTCTGGACTAAGGCTTTCGGCATCAAAAGCCCGAAAGAGGAGGGGATTACCGGCGAGGATGTCAGCCGCTTATATAAAGAAGGAAAATTATTGGAAATTGCCAAATACAATTTGGGCGATTTGAAAGCAACAAAGGAGCTTTATAACAAATGGAATCAATATCTGAATTTATAAAAAACCACAAACGCGACATCATTCTTTTTCTTCTAATTTTCTTGATTAGTAGTTTAAGTTTCGGGCTCGGTTATTTAGTCAACCGCGAATTCAGTCATGCGCCGATTGTGATTGAAAAGTGCTCTGATTAAACTGCTATTGACAAATAAAGAGAAGTATGCTATATAAAATAGTAATTTCAGGCGAGGTGTCCGTGGTTAATTATTAACCAAAAGAGCGAGCATCTCAAATGAGATGTTTGCTCTTTAAATCAAAAAGAAAGGAGGTGGATGATATGTCTAAAGCAATTCTAAGAGAAGTGGATACTAAAAAAGAAACAACGTTGAAAGAAGGGGATGTTATTGTCTATGATGGGACCGCCAAAAGTATAATCTTATGGCGTCCAAGAGAAGAGTTTTCTGCGGAGCGGTTAGAGATCGATGGGGATAATAAATTTTATTTTCCTTTATTATCACCCCGTAACCTTCTCAATGTAGTAAATTTGATATCAGCTTGTACTGGGTTATCTTTCGAGAGAACAAATACATATCGTCATCAATCCGGTGCTTTCAGACTTACAAACCCACAATAACATATATGTCAATTGTGGGCAGCCCATTCAAGAATAAAAACCTTGGATGGGCTTCTTTATTCTTATTAAAGATAACCAGCTTGTTTTAACCAATATTCGTTTTCCCACTCCCAGAGTCGTTTCGCTCCTAAAAATGCCTTGAAATCCTCCTGCCAATAGGGAAATTCCTTAAGTTCAATATCGCCGCGAAGTTCAGACCACTGGTGGTCGCAATTTTTTGCTTTTTCGCTGTAGCTACCGTTAATCCACGGCAGTTTTATTTTTTCCCTGCCGCCTTTTTCCCGGAGCGTGGCCCCGCATTTCAGACAGGTTTTTAGTTGGTCAATTCTTAAAATCCAACGGGTCTGAAGATTTTTAAAATCATTTTCTACGGCCGCTATATAAGCGCTGGTCTGTAAATTGTAATCCCGGTAAATTGCCTGAGAAGTTTTAATGTCCAAAACTCCGAATTTGCCGTCAATTAAAGCCAGAGCATCAAGAGTACCGGCATAGCGCTCATCAAAATTGATAATCTGCTTTTCCACGAATTCCGGGTCAACTTGAATATTTTTTTCTTCCAAAAGTTTCAAAAAGGCGTCAATGGCCGGTTTTATTGTTGAATCAATTGCCGGTTTTTCGCCAATAAGTATTTTTTCAACTGTTTCATGAATCAAAGTGCCTTCGCTGGCTGACTGTTTTTTGACCGCTTCGCCTTCGTTAAAATTATTCATTTCCGCGTAAAAACGATAAAGCGCCGGCTTGGCTTTAATTTCCACGATTTTAGTCACTCGCGGATACCAGATGCCGTCAATTTCATAACCGGACATTCCTTTAAAATGTTGGAGGTTACTGTAATACATACAATAAAAAATCCGAAATCCTAAATTCTAAATTCTAAACAATATCTAAATTCTAAATTCAAATGTTCCAAACACGTATTTTGGATTTTGGGATTTGGGATTTGTTTAGAATTTCGTGCTTCGGATTTAGGGTTTCTTTTTGTTATTATATAATAACAAAAAGTCTGTATATTTGTAAATATCGCCGGCGCCCATCATTACAATAATAGCGTCTAGGGTTGAGGGTTTAGGGTTAAGAAATTTCTCTTTAATTATCTCGTTAATTACTATCGGAAGTTTTTTGGGGAAGGGGAGATAAACAATAGTTTTTAATTTTAAGTTTTTAGTTTTAAGTTTATTTATACGATATTGGATGGCTTCTGCTAATTTTTTTGAATTAACGTTTTGCGACACCTTATCCCGGCCAGCTACTTTAAAGATATCTAAAAGAATAAGAATATTCGCCTTGTCAAAAGCCCCTACAAACTCTTTAAATAGAGCAGACAGCCTTTGGGCTTGGTGGGGCTGAAAAACGCAAATAAGGCCTGTTTTTGGCCATTTCTGGGCTATTCCGGAGAGGGTGGCCTTGATTTCAGTCGGGTGATGAGCATAATCATCAAAAATTTCCAATTTCCAATTTCCAATTTCCAATTGACCGCGATATTCAAAGCGGCGCCAGGCGCCGCGATAAGCGCTTAAAGCTGCCAAAATGTCTTTTTCTTTAATATTTAGGGCCTTGGCTAAAGTGTAAACTGCTAAAGCATTAGAAACATTATGCTCACCAACAATTTTTAGTGCTTTTTTAATTTTATTACACTTTATCTGCGATCGCTTATTAAGTGTAATACCATACCAGAGGAGTTTAAGGTGATGAGATTTGGCGATTTTTTGGATTTTATTTTTTAAACTGAATAAGTTTTTATCATCTTTATTGACAACTAAAATTCCATCCGGCTGAATATTATTGATAAATTTTAGAAAGGTGTTTTTAATGGCGCCTAAATTTTTATAATAATCAAGGTGTTCCCGGTCAATGTTTGTAATAATTGCAGCAAAAGGGGAGTAATTTAAAAATGAACCGTGATATTCATCGGCTTCCAATACTAAATAATCCCCTTTGCCGTTTTTAAAATTAGAATTGCCGAATTCTTTTAATTTGGTTCCGATAATTACTATTGGGTCAAAGCCGGCTTTAATTAAAACCAAAGACAGTAGGGCAGTGGCAGTGCTTTTGCCGTGAGTACCGGCAACGGTTATGGTTTTATAGTGTTTAGCTAACTCGCCGACCGCCTCGGCGTAAGATTTAACAGGGATGCCTAATTTTGCCGCTTGTCGGCGTTCTGGGTTGTCAATAGGCACAGCCGCGCTGAAAATCGTCAAATTTGCCCCTCTGGGAAGGTTTTTTGCATGATGACCGATAAATACTCTTATGCCTTGTTTCTTTAATTCAGAAGTAATTTCAGAAGCAGAAGCGTCAGAGCCGGATACATTATAGTTATGAGACAAAAACCAGCAGGCTAATGCGCTGGTTCCAATACCGCCGATACCGATAAAATGGACTGTTGGCTTTGTCATTATAATAGTATAATAGTTTATTTATTTGTCGCAAAAGCATCATTTTGTAACACTATAAATATCGTCGCAAAATCTCCTTCCCTACTTCTACAAATGCGAGATAATCCACCTGATAATATCAATAAAAACCTCTAAAACCTTGATAATTAAATCTCCTAAGGCCTTAAGAAAGCCGGCCAGGCCCGAAAGAATATACTGGTCAAACCAGGCACTGGCATAATTCAAGAGGTTAGCTATTTTTTGAATAATATCCGGCATATCAATATAATATCACGGTAATCATTATATCACAAATAATCTGCCGGGTTAATGGTTACGCCAACCGGCACCAGACCGGCGCCGGAAAAACTTTGCATTTTAAGGTTTAACGCCCAATAGACGCCGAAATGAAGGTGGGGGCCAGTAGAGTAGCCGGTATTGCCGGAATATCCTATTACCTGTCCCCTTTTAATCACACTTCCTTTTTGAACGGTTTGCCGCGATAGATGAGCGTAAAGAGTCGCAAGGTTATTGTCATGTTCTATTACAATAAATTTCCCGTATTGAACCCGGCCGTTGTCGCCGACGGCAATTACTTTTCCGTTTTCGGCGGCCAAGATAGGCGTGCCTATGGACGCCTTGAAATCAATGCCGTTATGAAATTTGGTTTTATAAAGCAATTTAGCAGAGTCGGTATAACCGTATTCCTGCGTCACATAGGGGTTGGCGACCGGATAAGCCAAAATGTCGGGACGTTTGGTCGGCAAAACACTTGGGTCAAAACTAAGACGCAAATTTTCTTCCAAGGTGTTAATCTCGTCGGCAATTTCCATCTGCTTTCTCTGTAAATCACTGATTATACTCTGATAAACTTTTTCCTGGTTTTTCGTCTGTTCTAAAATATTTTTCTTTTCTTTTTTAACGTCATCCAATATCACTTTTCTGTTTTTAAGATTGCTATTTTCTATTTCAGTCAATTGTTTTTTATTGGCGGACTGGTCTAATTTGTCGGCCATTTCCTCTTTGACTTTTCTCAAATTCTCAATTTCCGTTCTTAAACCGGCATTGAGGTCGGCTAAATTTTGGATTTCAAAAACGCTGTCCGCCAAACTTTTATTTCTCAAAAAGATAAGCAAGGGTGTTTCGCCGTCAGTTTTTTGAAATTCCTGAAGAATCCTAGTGATGGCTTCTCTCTTTAAGACAATCTCATTTTCGGCGTCAGTGATTTCGTATTGAAGAGAATTAATTTCCAAAGCCAGTTTATCAATAGTAATTTCGCTGGAGCGAATGTTTAAATTAAGCTGATTAATATTATAATCAGTTTGTTTGATTTCTTTTTGGAGGGTCTGTCCTTGCCCCTGAATGGACTCAAGGTTTTTCTGGGTTTCTTTGATTTGATTATTTATTTCCTGCAGTTGCTGGGATTTTTGGTCAATGGCATCTTTAAGCTCTTGCGGAGCAGCGGCGATTACTAAATTAAAAATTAAAAATGTAAATATCAAAATGACAGTGTAAAATGTCAAAATTTTAGATTTTGAATTGTAATTTTGCATTTTGATTTTTGAATTTTAAATTAAAAATTATAAATTAGCTCCAGCTTTCCGAAAGAGATTTTTAATCGTTAAGTTTCTGGATGGCAATGTCAAGCCGCTTTAATGTCTCTTCTTTGCCTAAAACATCCATAATTTCAAACGGGCCCGGTGAGGCTTCTTTGGCCGAAAGAGCGACTCTTAGCGGCCACAATAGCTCTCCCCTGCCCCAGACCTCAGTTAAGGGCATAATTAATTTTTCCAAATTCGTTTTATTGAAGTCCGCTTTAAAGACCTTATCAATTTCTTCGGCTAAAAGTTTTAAATTAGCCAGGGTTTTCTGTTTGTCTGAAGGAAAAGTTATTGGCCGCGGCCAAGCCAAAAGTTTTACATCATAATCCGGCAGCTCAAAAAAGAAGTCAGCCAATTCCCTGAAGTCGGTTAATTTCTTCATTCTTTCTTTTTCCGTATCAACGGCCTTTACCAGTAATTCCTTATTTTCTTCAGTCAACCATTCAGCCGGAATAAAATCTTTCAGTTTCTCGGCTAAACCCTCGGGGCTGATTTTTTTAATATACTGACTGTTCAGCCAGTCTAATTTTTCAACATTAAAAATTGCTCCGGCTTTCTGCACTCGTTTTAAATCAAATTCATTAATCAGTTCTTCGCGGGATAAAATTTCTCTATTATCTTTTGGGTGCCAGCCAAGCAAAGCCAAAAAATTAATCATTGCTTCCGGAAGATAACCCTGATTTTTATAATCAGTCAGAGACGTTTCCAAATAACGTTTTGATAATTTAGAGCGATCCGGAGCCAGAATCAATGGCAAATGGGCATACTTGGGTTCATCAAAGCCGAGAGCTTTTTGAATTAAAATCTGTTTCGGAGTGTTGGAAAGGTGGTCCTCTCCTCGAATTACATAAGTGATTTTCATTTCATAATCGTCAATGGTGGCTGAAAAATTATATAAAGGCGACCTGAGATTTCTGGCAATCACTATGTCGCCGATTAAATCGGCGTTAAATTTCACTTTATCCCGGATTAAATCATTAAATTCCACTTCAATTTCCGGGACCTTAAAGCGAATCACGGCTGGCTCACCCTTGGCAATGCGCTCTTGGCTTTCTTCTTTTGAAAGATGACGGCAGCGGCCGCTGTATTTAGGCGCCAGACCCTGGGCTAACATCGCCTGCCGGTCTGACTCCAGTTGTTCTTTGGTGCAAAAACAATAATAGGCCTTATCTTCATCCAGCAACTGCCGGAGATATTTTTCATAAATATCCAGCCGGGCTGACTGCCTGTAAGGGCCTTCGTCCCAATCCAAGCCCAGCCATTTTATCCCAGCCATAATATCTTTTTCAAATTCTATGTTTGAGCGTTCAATATCGGTGTCTTCAATCCGCAAAATAAATTTACCGTTATTTTGTCTGGTAAAGAGCCAATTAAAAAGCACTGTTCGGGCTGAACCAATGTGGAAAAATCCGGTTGGCGAAGGCGCAAAACGCACCCTCACCGATTCAAAAGGCTTTTTAGGGCTATCAGTCATTAAGCCCTATTTTAGCACAATTTACCCTTATTGACCACTAATATAACCTATCCCCTGCTTACCCCGTAAACTCAACTTAGTTGAGTTACGGGGCTTGCTAATTTCAAAATTTCCTCAGCCAGGATTCTGGCTGCTTCGGGTTTGGAGAATTTTTTGGCTGCCTCGGACATCTGGTTCAATGTTTCCGGCTTGCCCAGTAAACTCAACTTAGTTGAGTTACTGGGTTCTGTGAATAATTTTTTAAGTTGAGATAGAAAAATATTGGGCTCAAGATTCGGCTGTTCAATGACAATGGCGGCCCCGGTCTTGGCATATTCATAGGCATTAGTAATCTGGTGGTCGCCGACCACGTCTGAAGGCAACGGGATTAAAATTGACGGTTTGCCAAAAGCTGCCGCTTCAAAAATTGAACCGCTGGAACCCCGACAAACCACGATATCAGCTGCCAAGTAAGCATCTTTTAAATCTTTTTCAAAATAAGCAAAAATTTTATAGCGGGCTTTTTCTTCATCAGGGTGATTTCTTAAAATAAGATTTAACTCATTTTTGAAATCCTCAAAATTTTTGACGCCGGTTTGATGCAAAACTTGATAATCTTTTATCAAGTCTTCGACTATCTCCAGCATAAAATCATTTATTTTGACTGCGCCTTGAGAACCCCCAATAACCAAAATTACCGGTTTTTCCGGATTAAAACCGAAAATTTTTTTAGCGGTTGCCTGCTCCAAAATCTCAGCGCTGATTAATGACCGCCGAATCGGATTGCCAACCAAAGTAATTTTCCCGGCCAATTTTTCTCTTTTTTTAGGATATTTTTCCAATAAAAAATTAATAGCTGCGTTGAAAGAAACCGCAATTCGGTCAGCAAAACGAACAGCTATTTGATTTGCCAAGCCAATAATTGAATCAGAATCATGAATAATAATGGGAACGCAATAAAACTTACAGGCCAAAACCATTGGCAAAGAACCGGGTCCGCCTTTGGAAAACAAAACATCCGGCATAAACCAAAAAACTTTCCAAAAGGCCTGAACAATGCTTAAAGGAAGTAAAATCGGAATATCAATAAAATTCCTAAAATCAAAATACCGGCGCAATTTGGCGGAAAAAATCTTTGATACTCTGATGCCATTACTCTCCAAAAGATTTTGATAGGGTCCGGGAGCGCCGAAATAACGCAAATCCAGCTGGATTTGGCCGCCAGCAAACTGCAGCTCTTCAGCCACGGCCAAAATCGGATAAATATGACCACCAGTCCCGCCGCCGGTGAATAAAATGCGAAGCATTTTGTAAAAATTCTAAATCCTAATATCTAAATCCTAAACAAATTCCAAATCTCAAATCACAAATTGCAAATAGTTTGGGATTTAAATAATTGGAATTTAGATATTGTTTAGAATTTCGGATTTAGGATTTAGGATTTATTAACTAGTATATCTTGATATATTAACAATTACTCCGCTCATAGTCAAAAAGACCGCTAAAGAAGTGCCGCCGTAACTAATAAACGGCAAAGGCACGCCGGTTAAAGGCAGAATTCCTGAAATAGCGGCAATATTAATGAAAGTTTGAATGGCAATTACTGAAATAAAACCGATGGTTGCCAATTTAGCAAATTGGTCCCGGGAATTTTTGGCGAGCTTAATTCCTCTGATAAAAAGCAAAATAAAAATTCCAATAAGAAAGACCGCGCCGATAAAACCCAACTCTTCGGCAATCACGGCGAATATTGAATCACTGATGGGCTCCGGAAGATATTTAAATTTAGTGGTTGAATTACCAAAGCCCACGCCCCAGACGCCGCCGGAGCCGATAGCCATTAACGCTTGGTTAAGATGATAGCCCTGAGTTTGATAATCAGTGGCTTCTGGTCCGAAAAACGTCTTTATGTAGGTTTCTACCCGGGCTAAGCGATAAGGGGCTATAGAAATAATTAAGGTTAAAGCTAAAATTCCTAAAAATATTGTTCCCAATATAAAAGATAACCTAGCGCCGCTAATAAAATAAACCAAAAGGCCGGCTGCCATAATAATCACCACTGTGGTTGTTGAAGGCTGCATCAAAATAAGAAAGCCGACTAAACCGGAAATAATTAAAAATGGCAGATAGCCTGATAAAATATTTGTCTGGCGATGAGAACCTCTTTCTTTTTTAGAACTTAACCAAGCAGCCAAATAGATAATAAAAGAAAATTTCAGTAACTCGGCCGGCTGAACTGACAAAACACCGAGATTGAGCCAGCGGTTAGCGCCGCCATGAGAAAAGCCCAAAGGAGTAAAAACTAGGACCAATGATAATAAGCTGATAAGTAATAAAGGAACGGCTATTTTTTGCCAAAAACGGTAATGAATAAAACTGGCAAATAAAAATCCGGCTACACCCAAACTTAAACCGTAAAGCAACTGATGTTTTAAATAATAATAAGTATCGTTAAATTTAATTTTGCCTAAATCTGAAGAGGCAGATGAAAGCATTATTAAACCAAAAGCTACTAAAATAATAACGCAGGAGATAAAAATGTAATCAGGGCTGTGACCGGCTTTAATTTTCATGATTAAGTGTAAGAAATTCGAGCCTTGTTTACATTAACAAACAAATCTTTTCTCGCCAGCCATTCTGCTCGGGAGAAATTATCTTCGCTCAAACCAAAAGAAGCTTAACGGAAAATGGCGAACTCAACCTCCACTTCGTTTCGGGATTCAGACAGCGCCATTTTCCTACTTCTTTTGGTTTTCCCTCATAATTTCAAACCTCGCTTCACAGGCTGGCTGTAAAAAGATTTGTTTTAAGTCTTTGAAATTCTTTCAGAGTGAGTATCTGCCAGAGAGCGTCTTAAAATTTGCGAGCAAGCCGCGTGGCGAGCCAGGACCCGCGACGAAGGGAAGCAGGGTGGCGAGCAGCGTGCGAGCGAGCTGAATTTTGACGCTCGGAGGTATACGAACGAGAAAGAATTTCAAAGAAATATAAACAACGCTGGGGAATCTTACAGTTTAAGATATTCTTCTCAATATTTTCCCTGCCAGAATGCCTTGAAACTTTCCGTCTTTGACTATTCTTTTGCCGTTGACGAGCACTTCCCGAATTTCGGCGTCTTTAAAAATTACCAAATCAGCAAAATAACCGTCTCTAATTATTCCCCTTTCCCTAAGCCCTAATCTTTGAGCCGGCAGACCGGTGATTTTATAAACAGCTGTTTCTATCGGCATAATTTTTTTCCCGACGCTTCGGTCCCGACCCCCTTCGGGCGTCGGGGCTTTTTCTGCTAATTCCAAAAATCTAATGAAGGTTCGGTAAGAACGCTCCGGTCTAATAATTTTTCGCCAGCTGGCCCCGTAACGCATCCCTATGGACGTTACGGGGCTGGCGGATTCCGTCCCTTCCGGCTCTCTAAAACTGGCGCTGTTAGAAGCCACGATCGCCCGGTCAAGAGCCAAAGTTTTAATCACCTTCTTGAGACTGATATTTTTGTAAAAAACCACGGCCCGAAAATTGGTTAATTTCATCAAAGTCAATAATCCTTCAGTAATGTTAAGATTCCTATTCTGGGAAAATTTTTTTAAATTCTTTCCGATTAAATATTCATTGCCCGGCGCGCTGACAATAACAATTTCTTCTCCTCTTAGTCGGGGCAATTCTCTTAGGATTTTTTCTTTCAATCCAGGCGTCCCTATATCTTTAAGCATCACTTCTCTATCCCCTTCTTGAGCCCAATCCGGCAAGAAAGTGTAAACTAACATCGTACTGGTATCAAAAGGATAAAGGTCAAAATAGACGTCAGCTTTGTCGGTATTTTTATTAATTAACTCTAAGGCCTCATCATAATCTTTTCCATAACCAAGGATTGGCCGAAAATGACTGATTAAAACTTTAGCACCGGTCTCTTTGGCAATCTCAATTGTTTCATGAACTGAAGAAAGCAAACTCCTTTTTTCATTGCGGAGATGGGTGGCATAAAGGGCTTTTTGTTTGCTTACAGTTTCTACCAAAGCTTTAATTTCGCTGTAAGAAGTTTGGCGATTTTGGCTATAACCCAAGCCGGTTGAAAACCCAAAAGCTCCATCTTTTAAGGATTTATCTAAAAGTAAATTAAAAACTCTAAGTTCGTTCCGCGATAAATCTCTTTTGGTTTCGCCTACTAAGGCTTGACGGATGGTGGTATGGCCAATTAAGGTGCCGAAATTAACACCGAGCGGCCGCTTATCCATCGTCTCTAAAAATTCTTTGACCGTATGCCAATTAACATTAATTTTGCTAATATCTGCCCATTGGCTAATTGATTCTAAAGAACCATAAAGAAGCGGTGCCAGCGAAGCCCCACACTGGCCGCCGATAATGGTGGTAACACCCTGAAGCAGAAAATCGGCTTGGGCTGGATTAGAAAAAAGAGTCAAATAATGGTCGGAGTCGGTATTGATATCAATAAAGCCCGGCGCCAGATAAGCGCCGAAGCCGTCAATAATTTCATCAGCCCGGTATTTAGGAAAAATACCGATGGCTGAAATTTTTTCGTCTTTTACTAAAATATCGGCTTTAACCGGAGGCCGGCCACTGCCATCAAGAAGTTGGATGTTTTTGATTAAAATAGTCATTATTATAAAAACTTACTCAAAAAGAACAGGATTAATCCTAAACCGCTGAAAACTGCGGAAATAATCCAAAAACGCATTGTTACTTTGGTCTCTGGCCAACCTAAGGCCTCCAAATGATGATGAATGGGAGCGGATAAAAATATTTTTTTACCTCTTAATCTTTTGGAAAGCAGCTGCAGAATAACCGAACCCGATTCAATTACTAAAACGAAACCAATAATCGGCAAAAACAAAACCGAATTGGTTAAGAAAGCAATAACCGCCAGAGTAACTGTCAATCCCATAATTCCGGTTTCGCCCATATAAAACCTGGCCGGATGAATGTTAAACCAAAGATAAGTCACCAAAGCGCCGATAATAATGGTGATTAAAACCGTTAAATCGTATAAACCCATGGTATAGGCAATTACTCCGAAAGCGGCAAAAATTGGCGCCAAAACTCCGGCCGAGAGTCCGTCTAAACCGTCAACCACGCCGCCGGAGAAAGTCGCCAGAACCACAATGATAAAAATTAAAAGATATAGACCATCGATTTCCAAATTGCCGTAAAAAGGAATATAAATACTGCTCCACTCAAGTTTATAATAAAACCACCAAGCGCCGACAATGGCAATTAAAGAAATCAAAGCCAATCTTATTTTAAGTCTGATACCACCAGCAATATATTTCCCTTTGTTTCTAATAACCAAAATATCATCAACTAATCCCAAAATTGAAGCTGAAACCAAAGTAAAAAGCGGCAGCCAGGTCTGCGAGCGAGAGAGAAAATTTATTTTAGCCGCTAAATCAGGCGATAGAAATTGAGAAACTAAATAAGTGCCGCTCGTCACAATTAATATCGTTCCCCAAATAAGAATGCCGCCCATCCGCGGAGTGGAAATTTCTTTTTCTGCGTGCAACTTTGTAAAAATCGGCGTTTTTTCGCCTCCAAAAGTTTGTTCCCGAGGTTTTTTCTTCCAGCATTGATATTTATATAAAAGACGAATTAAAATCGGCGCCAAAATAATTGCCACGCTAAAGGACAATATAAAGAAACTTAAAATTTTTACAATGAGAAAAACGTGGGTTAAATACATTTTAGGGTAATTGGCAATTCTCAACAAAACTCTTTAATTTTTCTGTTTCTTTAAAAGAATCATCAGCGCCAAGGATAATGGTTAATACTGTCTTGCCATCAATATCAAAGATGCCGACTAAATTGCGGCCGGCTTCGTCAATATAGCCGGTTTTACCGCCGATAAAATCCGGTTCCCCGGCAAATTTATTAATGGTTAATAATCTTCGCGGCTTATTTGATTTTAATTCCAATATTTCCGCCTCTTTTTGGCGAGAAATTTCCAAAATTTCCGGATGCTCAAAATAAATATAACTCATCAATTTAGCCAAATCAGCGACAGTCGATTGATTAATAAAAGAAAGACCGCTGGGCTCCAGGTAGGTGGTGGAAAACATTTTAATTTCAGCCGCTTTTTTCTGCATTTCATTAATAAAATCTCGCTCGCCCCGTAAACTCAACTCAGTTGAGTTACGGGGCTCGCCGAAACTTTCAGTAATGGCGACCGCCGCATCATTACTTGAAGAGATAAGCATGGCCTTAATCAAATCTCGGAGTTTAAAAACTTCTCCGATTTCAAATTCGCCGGCTGTCCCTTCGGTATCAACAGCTTTTTTAGTCATAATTATTTCTTTATCTAAATCCATTTTTTCAATGGATACAATGGCGGTCATTAATTTAGTCAAGGAAGCAATGGGCCAGCGTTTTTCCGGATTTAATTCAAAAATGGTCGGGCCTGAACCTATTGAAGAGTCCAGATATTTTATTAATATGGCTTTGCTGACAAAAGCGGATTGGTTCGCATTGCAGGGAAAAATCTGTTCAGCATTGATTTCTGCCTTTGAAATTAGAGCCGGATACGAAATAACGGAAGGAGGATTTTCTGGATTGGAGTCCGAAGCCTTTGCGAGAAAATCATGGACATTGGCGGATGCAATTTGTTTCAGAGCGGCTAAGTTTTGATCAAGCTTATCGGCGGTAACGGTTAAATTCCGGCTGAGTGCATTTAAATTCTGATTTAAGTTTTGGTTTAAGTTCCGGTTAGCTACGGTTAAATTCTGACCAACCAAAGCAACCCTCCCTGACAGGGCTGAATATAAATCCTTCACAAAAACAGACGTTTCAGCCGGAGCAGTCTGAGAAACATTCTCCTTAGAAGACGGGGTTGACGGAAATTTAGCTCCGCTTATCAAAAGCGAAACTAAAATGATCAAAGAAAGTAATATTGCTTGGAAACGCATAAAATTTATGTTTAATTAGAAATTAGTCATTCCTTTAAATTTTTCATATTCCGGCAGCTCTTCAACCTTGGATATTCCTAAATATTTTAACAAATTAAAGCTTGCTTCGTAAAGATAAATATTGGTTCTTTTCGGGTCGGGATAGCGCTCAATTAATCCGCGAATTAATAAACTCCTCAAAATAAAGGTGGAATTGACGCCCCGGTAATAATCAATTTGAGCACGCGATACCGGTCCCAAATAAGCAATCAGGGAGAGCGTCTCCAAAGAGGCAGGCGTCAAATTCTCCTTAAATTCTTCTTTAATGAAATTTTCAAAGAAAGAGGCAAAGTCCGGCTTGGTTGCCAATTGGACAGAACCGCCAGCCGGCGAATCCTTAAAAATTAATTTCAATCCCCTATTTTCAGCCGAAAATTCTTGTTCAAGGTTTTTAAGCGCTTCCTTTACTGTAGTCTCATCGGTTTTGAATAGTTTGGTAATTTTCTTTATCTCCATCGGCTCGCCGTAAACAAAAAGAATGGCTTCAATGGCGGCTGATATTTTATTTGCGTTTTCCATAACAATTCTTTTATCTCTTTTCTATCATTATATCTGAAAATTGCTTTTTTTGTTCAACTTTAATTAATTGTTTTGCCAATAAATGAAGCAGGGCTAAAAATAAGACGATAATTTCCGAACGAGGTTTCTCTTTCGCCAATTTGCCGAAATTTAAATCGGGCCTGCCCGAATGACTGACGTCATTCAGTCGGGCGGGCCCCAAACGATTCATAATTTCTTCAATTTTTTCTTCTAAGGTGATGAGTGAAGATTTAATGGTCTGACTCTTTTCCGATAATTGCTGGATGGTTTCAAAAATTCCTTTGACGAGCTTGTATAAGTCATTGATTTTAATATTATCGGCCGGATAGAAAAACGCCGGCCGGCCGCTGAAAAGCGGCCGCGAAATTGAAATATTATTCTGTTCCCAAAGTTTTTTCAAATGACCCATGGCCGGCTTAAATTGCCGATAAAAATGAAGGCGGTTTTGTAAATCTTTAACGTCTTTTTCTTCCTCGCCGGTTAATTGAAAATTAGGCAAAAGCGCTTTGGATTTGATAAGAAGCAGTTGCGAAGCCACTACGATAAAATCAGCCAACAAGCGCGGACTTTTTTCTGCATTTGTCTGCGTACCGTCTGCGTCTGTCAGCATATCAAGGTAAGTTAAAAAATCGGCCGTCACCTCTGCCAGATTTAATTCGGTGATTTCCAGTTTTCTTTCCTCAATCAGGTCCAAAAGCTTTTCTATCGGTCCGGTAAATTGTTCAAGTTTCAATTCGTACATAACTCGAAAAAATTCACTATTGGCTGATTTCCAATGCTCCTTTGGTATAAATATTTGACGGGTTCAACATTAATTAGCCTTTTTCTCAAATAAAAATTCCATTGGGTCCAAATATCCGTATTTCTGCGGATAGTCCGGCACATAACCATAACAAAATCTTTTGGGCCAATCTATTTTATCTTGGCAAACTTGACCGGCTTCAGAGTTTTCCAAGACCGGCGCTTTTTTAATTTCAAAATGAAGATGGATATCATAAGGAGATTGACTTTCGCAGCCGTCAGGACCGATCCGCCAATAATTCTGACAACCGTAGCCGCTATTGCCCGCCTCACCGATTATTTCTCCTTTCTTTATTATATCACCTTCTTTTAATCCAGACCTAATAGAAGCCAAGTGAGCATATAAAGAATAAACTTGCCCTGAGCCTGTCGAAGGGTGGTGTTCAATAATCACGGTATTGCCCAGACCATGATCATTGCCATCATTAATTTGAATTTTAGCGATTTTACCGTTATCAATCGCGTAGACAGATTGTTGTAAGTTGTTGGTCGTTGGTCGTAAGTCAACTCCAGTATGCTGATAATAATCTTTCTCAAGAACACTTGTTCCGCCAAAAAACCTGAATTGCCGATAAGGATTTAAAAAGCGCTGTTTAATCCAAAAATTTTCTAAGTCAACTGGTGGATAAAACTCCTCCTTTATTTTTAAATCATCAAAAGTTTTGTAAGCTACAACTTGGTCTCCGGTTTTGGCGAAATCATAAATTTCTTTGGCAATGTCGTTATTAAATCGAAGACAGCCGCCGGTAAATTCCGAAGAAACGTCTTTTCCGTCCCTGTAATAAGGGATGCCGTGAATAAAAAAGTCTTCATAAAACTGAACGGCATAAGGCATAATCACCGGAAAAAGCGAAGAAAGATGCTTTTCGTGCTTAACGCCGACCCGATAATATCCGGTGGGTGCTTCATACCATCTATTCTCCGGTGATTGATAAGAAAGAGGGAAAATCTTGATTAATTTTCCGTTATCGTAAAGCAGGGCTTTATTATTGGTTAAATTCACTTCAATGCCCCGGGGCTCAGTCAGTTTTGACTTTTGAAAACAAAATTTTTTATCGTCCTCATTGATAAATTTAATTTCATCGCTGCAGAAATTTTCTTCAACATTTACTTCTGAATTCTCAGTCAACCCGCCTAGTTCCGTATTTTTTTCCGCGTAGTTCTGCGTTGCTTGTTGTCCGCGTAGTTCCGCGTCTGGAGAAAATAAAAAAAGACCGAGCTTATAGCCCGCGAAAAAAAAAGTTATTGAGATAAAAATAATTATCCCAAAAAGAATTGCTCGCTGCCGCATATAGCGCTGTCAATAGTCATCGTCAATAGTCATAATTGTTTATAATATCTCCATCTCGCTTATTTGAGAACCAAACCTCAAGGCCTCTTCTTTACTTGGAAACCAAATATCTACCCGGTCGTTGTTTTTTTCGTGCAACCGGTCTTCAACAATAAAAATCTGGTTACCAAAAATTTTAGGCAGTCGGACTTTAGTGCCGAAGGCTAAAAAGTTGGCTGCTGCCACTCCGGGCCTGACGTAATTTCCGGAAGCGGTAATTAAAGGCGTGTTGTCCGTCTCGTCAATGGAACTTGAATAAGCCGTAATCAATACTTTCATGACTTTTGGTTCTTTTTCTTCAGAAGCGTATCCTGAAGCAATTGTCGTTCTGGGACAATTTTTAGCCAAAAGCTCTACGCCTTGGTTCTGAAACCGGTCATTTACGATATTCAAGCCGGAATTCACCAAGGTGTAATCCGTGAAACTTTGGCTAATCAGCGGTTCAACCGTTATTAAACTGCCAATAAAAAAAGGCAGTAATAATACTGCGCATTTACTCATATGCCTTAAGTATACTCGACTGGGGAAAAGGCAGTAATAATACTGCGCATTTACTCATATGCTTTAAGTATACTCGGCTGGGGGGATTTGTCAATATCTCGATCAAAGGGCCAAAAACTTGAAAACAAAAGCCAAAAAATATAAGATGTAAGGCATATGGCTTTAGCAATTTATCGTAAATACCGCCCCAGAACTTTGTCCGATGTCTTAGGCCAGGAAGCAGTGGCGGAAATTTTGAAAAACGCAGCTCGCTTGGACAGATTGGCTCACGCTTATTTGTTTTACGGACCAAAGGGTTCGGGCAAAACCACGACCGCCAGGATTATTGCCAAAATCGCCAATTGCGAAAAAAGGCAGAGCGACAAAGAATTCAAAAAACAGGGCGAACCCTGTAATCAGTGCCGACCCTGTCTGGAAATTGACAAAGGCACGGCAATGGACGTGATAGAAATTGACGCGGCTTCCAATCGCGGCATTGATGAAATCAGAAACTTAAAAGAAAGCATCCGCGTCTCCCCTGCTTCCTATTCTCACAAGGTTTATATTATTGACGAGGCGCATCAATTAACCAAAGACGCTTTTAATGCTTTACTGAAAACTCTGGAAGAGCCGCCAGCGCATGCGATTTTAATTTTGGTGACCAGTGAGTTTGAAAAAATGCCAGCCACCATTGTTTCCCGCACCCAGCGATTTCAGTTCCGAAGATTGCCATTGGAAAAAATTGTTGAGAAACTAAAGAGCATTGCCAAAACTGAAAAAATAAAAATCAGCGATTCAGCCATAGAATTGGTTGCTTCAGTAGCCGGCGGCAGTTTCCGAGATGCCGAATCATTGCTGGACCAGCTAGTTTCATTAGAGACAAGAAACAAGAGACAAGAGACAAAAATTGACGTGGAGGATGTGGAAAGAATTTTAGGTCAGGTGGCTTTTAAGCGGACTGCGGAATTGGCGGAATTATTGGTAAAAAACGACCTATCAGCGAGTTTAGATTATCTTTCTAAAATCAATGAGGAGGGTTATAATCTGGTGCAATTTAATAAGGATTTGATTCATTATTTCCGCCGGGTTTTGGCTTTAAAATTTGCTCCGGAATTGGAAAATCATTTTAGCCGGGAACTGACTGACCAGAAATTGGCTTTGGTAAAAAAACACAGCCAGATGATTGTGCCGGAAAAAACCATAAAATTAATTAAATCTTTGATTGAGGCATATACGGAAATGAGATATAGTCCGTTTGCGATAGTACCGTTGGAGGTGGCGATTATTGAAAATTTGAAATAATTGGCTGCCGGGCAGGGATTCGGACCCCGATAAACGGCTTCAAAGGCCGCTGTCCTACCATTAGACGACCCGGCAATAATATTAAGATGATATAATTTTATACGGAAATTTATTTATTGTCTATAAAAAATGAGCTCTGATTTCTCTCGACGTACTTCGTTGAGGGTCTACAAAATTAAAAAAACAGAAAATTAAAGGCCAGTAAAAATATGCTTAAAAGAGTTCATTTCACATTGTTTTTCACAAGCGATATAGAAAAAACTATCCAGTTTTATGAGGGACTTGTGGTTTTAACGTTCAAAAATCGGAGGATCAAGCTAAAATAAAATTAGGCGATTTTACGCTCGCGTTTATAGACGAGAACAAAACCCCCATTCAAGATGAATCCGGCTCAAAATCCAGTTGATAATTACTATCAATTTGTCAAAATTAAAAATATTCACTCAACCGAGCCAAAAACCTGGCCGTGGGGCAAACGCGAATTCGTCGTCAAAGACCCGGATGGATATAAATTGGTTTTTTATTCAGTTTCAGTGGTTAGTAAAAATGATTAAAAAATAGACCAGAACCGGCACTATGCTATAGCATGGTGCTATGACATGTCATAGCACCAATATTTAAGTCGTATTATTCCGCCTGCCCGCTTGCCCTGAGCCTGTCGAAGGGCTGGGTAATCCAAGCCCGGCAGCCCCGGCAGCCAAAATAAAAAGATTTTAGCAAATAAATTAAAATTTTATGATTATTAAAGAAATATCAAACAGAAGAAGCGTCAGGGAATATAAGCCTGACGATGTGACCGATGAATTAATAATTGAAATTATAAAAGCCGGTCAATTTGCGCCCTCCGCGAAAAATAATCAAGCGGTTGAGTTTGTGGTCGTCAGAAAGCAGGAAACAAAAGAGAAAATTTTTGAAATCGTGGGTCAGGAATATGTGAAACAAGCGCCGGTTTTGATAATCCCCGTTATTGATGAAACCAAATCCATTCTGCCGGTTCAGGACTTGTCAGTTGCATCTGAAAATATGTTTTTACAAGCCGCGGCTCTGGGACTCGGAACGGTTTGGAAAAACCTTCGGCCGGAATGGGAAAAAGGGGTTAAAAAATTATTGGCCGTTCCGGAACAATTTCGGGCAGTTAATATTATCCCAGTTGGTTATCCTAAAAATAAAATCGAGCCTCACACAAACGCTGATTTCAACGATAAAAAGATACACAGAGAAAAGTGGTAAAAATCTATGGAAAAACCACCAAGCCCTG
>Ga0210022_1000899_pt1 | contig 20566 bp, 17 predicted proteins | sample CryGeymeta201520_FD_183984 | JGI IMG/M metagenome (GOLD analysis project Ga0210022, IMG submission 183984) | Groundwater microbial communities from Crystal Geyser aquifers in Utah, USA - Crystal Geyser metaG 2015-20 (SPAdes) (version 2) | ecosystem: Environmental > Aquatic > Deep subsurface >... | reverse complement strand
CTTCGGCCAGTTTGCAGGATGTGCTGCGCCGCTGGGTGGAAAAACACGGCGAAGATTTCACTCAGTTTGCCGCGAAGAATGCCTTCCAGCTCAACGACACGCACCCCACCTGCGCGGTCGCCGAACTAATGCGTCTGCTGATGGATGAGCACCATATTGAATGGGATGAAGCATGGCGCATTACGCGGGAGACGATGGCCTACACCAACCACACCCTGTTGCCGGAGGCGCTGGAGCGCTGGTCGGTCAGTATGTTTGGCCGTCTGTTGCCGCGTTTGCTGGACATCATTTACGAAATCAATGCGCGCTTCCTTGAGCAGGTGTCGTTGCGCTGGCCCGGGGATGTGTCTCGGATGCGGCGCATGTCCATCATCGAGGAGGGCAATCAACCGCAGGTGCGCATGGCTTATCTGGCGATTGTTTCCTGCCATTCCGTCAACGGGGTGGCCGCCCTGCATTCCGCCTTGCTGCAACAATATTTGTTCCATGATTTCTACGAGTTGTGGCCGGAGAAATTCAACAACAAGACCAACGGGGTGACGCCGCGCCGCTGGCTGGCCTGGAGCAATCCGGAATTGAGCGCGCTGATTGATGCTTCCATCGGCGAGGGCTGGCGCACCGATCTGGCGCAATTACAGAACCTGCGCAAGTTTGCCGATGACAAGGCGTTCCGCGCCCAATGGCACAAGATCAAACAGGACAACAAACAACGCCTAGCCGCGATGGTGCAGCGTGATTGCGGGGTCGCCTTCGACACCAACGCGATGTTCGATGTGCAAGTCAAGCGCATCCACGAATACAAGCGCCAGCTGCTCAATGTGCTGCATGTGATTCATCTGTACGACCGCATCAAACGCGGCGACACGGCGGACTGGACACCGCGCTGCGTCCTCATTGGCGGCAAGGCTGCACCGGGTTATGACATGGCGAAACGGATCATTCGCCTGGTCAACGCGGTAGCCGAAGTGATCAATCAGGACCCGGACACCAGAGGTTTGCTGCAACTGGTGTTTCTGCCCGACTACCGCGTTTCGGCGATGGAAGTGATCTGCCCGGCGGCTGAATTGTCGGAACAGATTTCGACTGCGGGCAAGGAAGCCTCCGGCACCGGCAACATGAAGTTCATGATGAACGGCGCGCTGACGATCGGCACGCTGGATGGTGCCAACATCGAAATCCGCGAGGAAGCGGGAGAGGAGAACTTCTTCCTGTTTGGCCTGACGGCGGAACAGGTTGAAGCCATACGCGGAAACTATGACCCCGCCGCCATCGTTGCTGCCGATGAGGATTTGCGGCGTGTGATCGATCTGCTGCGCAGCAATCATTTTAATTTGTTCGAACCCGGGTTGTTCGAGCCGATTGTGCAGAAGCTGCTCAATCCGCATGACCTATGGCTGACCATTGCCGACTTTCGTGCCTATGTGGATGCGCAGAACCGGGTTGGCGCGGCCTACCGCGACCAGGAGGGCTGGACGCGCATGAGTATCCTCAATACGGCGACCAGCGGCAAATTCTCCAGTGATCGCACCATTGCCGACTACAACCGCGATGTATGGGGCTTGGCGCCCATCCGCCCGATCGAGGAGTGAACGCGCGGGCGGCGCTAATCCGCCCGCATTACTGTATCATCCGACGCCGTTTTTGATCTGCATTATTTTATTTTGAAGGAATTGTAAGCATGACCACTGTCCAAATCGAAACCCTGGAAGGATTGCAGCGCCGCTTGAGCGGGGTGATTCCGCAGCAGCAAATCCGCGAGGAAATGGAAATCCGCCTGAAGCGCATCGGCCGCACCGCCAAACTGCACGGCTTCCGCCCGGGCAAGGCGCCGCTGAAAGTGCTGGAACAGCAATACGGCGCCTCCGTGCAACAGGAGGTGCTGGGTGAAAACCTGCAACGCAGCTTCATGAAAGAGGCCATGAGCAACAAATTGCAGGTGGCAGGCCAGCCGCAGTTTGAACTGAAAACCGCCGATTTAAACGCGCCGGAAATCGAGTACAGCGCGACGTTCGAGGTGTATCCGGAAGTCGTCATCGGCGATCTGTCGGGCGAAGGGGTGACCCGCGCAGTGTTCAATCTGGCCGATTCCGACGTCGAAGAGACGATTCAGACCCTGCGCAAGCAGCGGGTTGAATACCGCGCCACAGACCGTGTCGCGCAAAATGAAGACCAGGTGCGGATCGACTTTGCGGGAACCCTGGAGGGAGTGCCGTTTGAAGGTGGCTCCGCCAAGGACTTTGCGGTGGTGCTGGGCGCCGGGCGCATGCTGCCGGATTTCGAGAACGCGCTGGTCGGCAGCAAAGCGGGCGAGACCAAGGCATTTGATATGACCTTCCCCGATGATTATCACGGCAAGGATGTGGCGGGCAAACAGGTCACTTTCACGATTACGGTGCATGCGGTGGAGGCGCCGCATCTGCCGGAAATCGACGCGGATTTCGCCCGCGAAATGGGCGTGGCCGATGGCGATATGGAAAAATTCCGCCAGGAGATCCGCGACAACGTCGCGCGCGAAGCGCAGCGCCGGGTCAAGGTGCGCAACAAGGACGCGGCGATGGATCTGCTGCTTAAAGTGTCGCAACTCGCCGCGCCGCAGGTGCTGGTGCAGGGCGAGGCGCAGCGCCTGATGGAACAGACGGTGCGCGACATGGAAGGGCGCGGCATGAAGATCCCCCAAGGCCTCCAGCTGCCGGCCGATATGTTTCTTGAGCGCGCCGAAAAGCGCATCAAGCTGGGGTTGATCCTGGCGGAACTGGTCAAGCAGCACGATCTGCATCCCAAGGTGGAGCAGGTCGAAGCGCTGGTCAACGAATACGCGCAAAGTTTCGAGCGGCCGGAAGAAGTGCGGCAGTGGTATCGTGCCGACAGATCGCGTTTGCAGGAAATCGAGAACCTGGTGCTGGAAGATAATGTGGTGGCATGGGTGATGGCCGGTGCAAAAGTTACCGAACAAACGGTTAAATTGAACGAATTGATGGAGAGTTGAGATGATTCAGGGCGCACTACAACATTCAATGGAACCGCAGGATTCCGGCCTGGTCCCGATGGTGGTGGAGACCAGCGGCCGCGGCGAGCGCGCCTACGATATCTTCTCGCGCCTGCTGAAAGAACGGGTGATTTTCCTGGTCGGGCCGATCAACGACCATGTGGCGAACCTGGTGGTGGCACAGTTGCTGTTCCTGGAATCGGAAAATCCGGACAAGGACATTCATCTGTATATCAACTCGCCAGGCGGATCCATTTCGGCCGGCATGGCAATCTACGACACCATGCAGTTCATCAAGCCGCAGGTCTCGACCCTGTGCATCGGCATGGCGGCTTCGATGGGGGCTTTTCTGTTGCAGGCTGGCGCAAAGGGCAAGCGCTTTGCATTGCCCAACTCCACGGTGATGATCCATCAGCCGCTGGGGGGGTTTCAGGGGCAGGCGACCGACATTGAGATCCACGCCAAATACATATTGAGTTTGCGCGAGCAGTTGTACAAGCTGATGGCGCAGCACACCGGGCGTAACGTGGAAGAGATTGCGCGCGACAGTGAGCGGGATAACTTCCTGACGGCGAAAGCTGCCGTGGAATATGGTCTGATCGATCAGGTGCTGGACAAGCGGGCTTGATCCGGACAGGTATTTGAGGCGCAAAGGAGGGTGAAATGACGACCGAAATCAACAAGGGCGACAAACTTTTGTATTGCTCGTTCTGCGGCAAGAGCCAGCATGAAGTGCGCAAGCTGATCGCCGGTCCTTCGGTGTTCGTTTGCGACGAGTGTGTCGCGCTGTGCAACGATATCATCCGCGAAGAGACCCAGGCAGGACTCGACGGCGCAAAATCGGACAAAAACGATTTGCCCACGCCGCACGAAATCTGCCAGCGTTTGGATGATTATGTCATCGGTCAGCGCCAGGCCAAAAAAATCCTCGCGGTGGCGGTGTACAACCACTACAAGCGGCTTAAGCACAAGAACGACGACGGCGTCGAGCTGGCAAAAAGCAACATCCTGCTGGTCGGCCCCACCGGTTCGGGCAAGACCCTGCTGGCGCAGACCCTTGCCCGCTTGCTGAATGTGCCGTTCGTCATGGCGGACGCGACCACCCTGACCGAAGCTGGTTATGTCGGAGAGGATGTCGAGAATATCATCCAGAAATTGCTCCAGGCCTGCGACTATGACGTCGAACGGGCGCAGCGAGGCATCGTGTATATCGACGAGATCGACAAAATTTCGCGCAAGTCGGACAACCCGTCGATCACCCGCGATGTGTCGGGAGAGGGGGTGCAGCAGGCGTTGCTCAAGCTGATCGAAGGCACCAAGGCCTCGATTCCGCCGCAGGGCGGGCGAAAGCATCCGAATACGGATTTTTTGCAGGTCGATACCACCAACATCCTGTTCATCTGCGGCGGCGCCTTTGACGGTTTGGAAAAAGTGATTCGCGACCGTTCGGAAAAGGCCGGCATTGGATTCTCCGCCAAACTCGCCAAGCGCGATGACGGCCAGGATGTGGGCAAAGTATTGCGCGAGGTGGAGCCGGAAGATTTGATCAAATTTGGCCTGATTCCGGAATTTGTCGGACGGTTGCCGGTGGTGGCAACGCTGGAAGGGCTGGATGAAGCCGCACTGATCCGGATTCTGACCGAGCCGACCAATGCCCTGACCAAGCAATACCAGAAATTATTTGCCATGGAAGGGGTAGAGCTCGAATTCACCGGCAACGTACTGACTGCGATTGCAAAAAAAGCCATGGCACGCAAGACCGGCGCGCGCGGCCTGCGCTCGATCCTGGAACTAGCCTTGCTGGATACCATGTTCGATCTACCCTCCACCGATAAAGTCGAAAAGGTCGTGCTGGACGAAACCGGCGGCGGGATCGCGCCCGTCGTCATGTACGCCGACACGCCCAAAGTGGCATGACTGCGGGGGCTTGAATTCACTGTTCCAGCCCCCACTTCTAGCCCGAATCCAACCCTTATCGGACTACCATGACTGAATCCAATTTTCCTTCTGTTGCCACGGAAACCTTTCCGCTCCTGCCTTTGCGCGATGTTGTGGTCTTTCCGCACATGGTGATTCCCCTTTTCGTCGGGCGGGCAAAATCCATCAAGGCGCTGGAAGCTGCGATGGAGGCGGGCAAGAGTATCGTGCTGGTGGCGCAAAAATCCGCCGCCAAGGACGAACCGGCCACCGAAGACATTTATCGCATCGGCAGCATTGCCAATATTCTGCAGATGCTCAAGCTGCCGGACGGCACAGTCAAGGTGCTGGTGGAGGGCACCCGGCGCGCCAAGGTGTTGCGCGTGCTGGATGACGATTCACATCTGGATGCCGAAGTCGAGCCGGTGCCGGCGGACGAACATCCGGACAGCGAGGCCGAGGCGATGCGCCGCGCGCTGATCAGCCAGTTCGACCAGTATGTAAAACTGAATAAAAAAATCCCGCCGGAGATTTTGACTTCGCTGGCCGGCATCGACGATGCCGGACGCCTGGCCGACACCATTGCCGCTCATCTGCCGCTCAAGCTGGAGCAAAAGCAGGAAGTGCTGGAGATCTTCGATGTGCGTAAACGGCTGGAACATCTGCTTGGTCTGCTCGAAGCTGAACTGGACATCATGCAGGTGGAAAAGCGCATCCGCGGCCGGGTCAAACGGCAGATGGAAAAGAGCCAGCGCGAGTACTACCTGAACGAGCAGGTCAAAGCCATCCAGAAGGAACTGGGCGAGGGCGAGGACGGCGCGGATATCGAAGAGATCGAAAAGAAGATCAAATCCGCGCACATGCCGAAGGAGGCCCGCGCCAAGGCCGAATCCGAACTGAAGAAGCTGCGTTTGATGTCGCCGATGTCGGCCGAGGCGACTGTGGTGCGCAACTACATCGACGTGCTGATCGGCCTGCCGTGGAAGAAAAAAACCAAAATCGACACCGATCTGAAGCACGCGGAAGAAATTCTGGAAGCGGATCACTACGGCCTGGAAAAGGTCAAGGAGCGCATCGTCGAGTATCTGGCGGTGCAACAGCGGGTGGAGAAGATGAAAGCGCCGATCCTGTGCCTGGTTGGTCCCCCGGGCGTGGGCAAGACCTCGCTGGGGCAATCCATCGCGCGCGCCACCAACCGCAAGTTCGTGCGCATGTCGCTGGGCGGCGTGCGCGACGAATCGGAGATTCGCGGCCATCGTCGCACTTACATTGGCTCGATGCCGGGCAAGATTCTGCAAAACATGAGCAAGGTCGGGGTGAAGAACCCGCTGTTCCTGCTGGATGAAGTGGACAAGATGGGGATGGATTTTCGTGGCGACCCTTCTTCCGCTTTGCTGGAAGTGCTCGATCCGGAGCAGAACCACACCTTCGTCGATCACTATGTCGAGGTCGAATATGATCTTTCGGACGTGATGTTCGTCGCCACTTCCAACAGTATGAACATCCCGGCACCGTTGCTGGACCGCATGGAAGTGATCCATGTATCGAGCTACACCGAAGATGAAAAGGTCAATATTGCGATCCGCTATCTGCTGCCCAAGGCGATCAAGAATAACGGCCTCAAGCCGGAAGAAGTGTCGGTTACGGAAAGCGCGATCCGCGACATTTTGCGCTACTACACGCGCGAGGCGGGGGTGCGCGGTCTGGAGCGCGAACTTTCCAAGATCTGCCGCAAGATCGTGAAGGCCTTGCTGACCAAGGATCGTGTGAGCAAGGTGACGGTCAGCGCGCGCAATCTGGACAAATATCTCGGTGTGCGCCGCTATAGCTACGGCATTGCTGAAAAGAACAACCAGATCGGCCAGGTCACCGGACTGGCGTGGACAGAGGTGGGCGGGGAATTGCTGACCATCGAGACTGCGGTTCTTCCGGGAAAAGGTAAAACGACGACCACCGGTACGTTGGGCGAGGTGATGCAGGAGTCGATTCAGGCGGCACTCAGCGTGGTGCGCCGGCGCGCGCGTTCCCTGGGTATTGCGGAGAACTTCTACGAGAAGAACGATCTGCACATCCACCTGCCGGAAGGCGCGACACCCAAGGACGGCCCCAGCGCCGGTGCCGGGATTTGCACCGCCATGGTGTCGGCGCTGACCGGCATTCCGGTGCGAGCCGATGTGGCGATGACCGGCGAGATCACCTTGCGCGGCGAGATTTTGCCGATTGGCGGACTGAAGGAAAAATTGCTCGCCGCGCAGCGTGGCGGGATCAAGGTCGTGCTGATTCCGGAAGAGAATGTGAAGGATCTGGTCGAGATTCCGGATAACGTCAAAAACAAGCTGGACATCCACCCGGTCAAATGGATAGAGCAAGTGCTGGCGATCGCATTGGAACGCGAGCCGCTGCCGTTGGCGGAAGAAGTGCCGGCACCTCCGCCGCCGGCCGCCGCCGCTGAACCCGGAGCCGCTTCGAATTTCAAACATTGATCCCGCGTTGTCTGCGGGTCTGCGAAGCATCGCGCCAGTAACCCGTTCGCCGTGCTTGGCTCCGGCGTGATATGGCATTGTCCGCTTCCGTCGCACTGATCAGTTATCCGGATTAAATCAACAGCGAACGTTGCCAAATTAGCGCAAGTTTTCGAAATAATTTCTTTGCGCGTTCGTGCTGTTCGGTTACAATGCGCGGCCTTTTACAGGCGCGTAGCTCAGCTGGTTAGAGCACCACCTTGACATGGTGGGGGTCGTTGGTTCGAGTCCAATCGCGCCTACCAATTGGTAGTCCAGAGAAGTCCAAAGCAGTACGCAGGCCCGCACAGTTGATAGCTTTGCGGGCTTTTTGTTGTCCGTTTATGTCCTTTGCGTTCCATTGACAGCCGGGGGTAATAGGGGGTAGCTTCTGGGGTAACGCATGCCTAATGCAAGGGAGTTACCCCAATGCCCCTATCTGATACCGCCATAAAGAACGCAAAGCCCGGCACCAAGCCTATCAAGCTGACGGACGAGAAGGGGATGTTCCTCTTGATCTCCCCGGCCGGGGGTAAGTGGTGGCGTTTGAAGTACCGTTTTGGGGGTAAGGAAAAGTTGCTGTCTCTCGGGACTTACCCCGAGGTGAGTCTGAAGGCCGCACGGGAACGGCGCGACGATGCACGCAAGCTGCTGGCTGATGGCGTTGATCCAAGTGAGAACCGCAAGGCGATCAAGTCGGCGAAGACTGAGCGCGCGGCAAACAGTTTCGAGGTGGTTGCGCGCGAGTGGTATGCCAAGAAGCTGCCGGGCTGGGCTGCGTCGAATGCCGACAAGATTATCCGGCGGCTGGAGCTGGATGCCTTTCCCTGGCTGGGTAGTCGCCCCATTGCTGAAATCACGCCGCCCGAGTTGTTGAAGGTCTTGCGGCGTATCGAAGAGCGCGGGGCAGTGGATAGTGCACACAGGATGCGGTATTACTTTGGGCAGATATTCCGGTATGCCATTGCAACTGGCCGCGCGGAGCGTGACATGGCTGCCGATTTGCGGGGGGCGCTTGCAACAGTAGAGACGCAGCACCGCGCTTCGATCACGGATCCGAAAAAGATTGGCGAGCTGCTCCGCGCCATGGATGACTATCAGGGCGCGTTCGTTACCAAGTGCGCCCTGCGCCTCGCCCCGCTGGTGTTCGTGCGCCCTGGCGAACTGCGCAAGGCGGAATGGGCAGAGTTCGATCTGGATAAGGCCGAGTGGAACATTCCTCCCGGGCGCATGAAGATGCGCGAACCGCATCTTGTCCCGCTGGCTGCGCAAGCCGTGGCGATCCTGCGAGAGTTGCACCCACTCACCGGCGAAGGGCGCTATGTTTTCCCAGGAGCGAGATCCACCAGCCGACCAATGAGCGATAACGCGATTCTTGCCGCCTTGCGGCGCATGGGCTTTGCCAAGGAAGAGATGAGCGGTCACGGCTTCCGGGCGATGGCCCGCACCATTCTTGACGAGGTGCTTGGGGTGCGTCCGGACTTTATCGAACACCAGCTTGCGCACGCCGTGCGCGATCCGAACGGGCGCGCATACAACCGCACCGCCCATCTTGGCGAACGCCGCAAGATGATGCAGGTGTGGGCAGACTATCTGGACAAGCTGAAGGCCGGAGCGGAAGTCATTCAGTTGCATGGCTCCGCTGCTTGACAAGTGAAACGCTACGCTATACATTGCGCCCATGATTAAGACGTTCCGGCATAAAGGGCTGCAGGCGTTCTTCGAGACTGGCAGCAAGGCGGGCATACAACCCAGCCATGCGCCGAGACTCCAGCGCCAACTGCGGAGACTGGATGAAGCCAGCAGCGCAGCGGACATGAACATCCCCGGCTGGAAGCTACACCCATTGATCGGCGAACTGGCCGGGCATTATGCAGTGTGGGTCAATGCGAACTGGCGCATGACCTTCACCTTTGAAGGATCAGACGCTGTACTGGTGGATTACCAGGACTATCACTGACAGGAGCATGAACATGAGCAGAATGCACAACCCTCCACACCCCGGCGAAACCCTGCGGGAAGATGTATTGCCCGCATTGGAATTAACCGTTACTGATGCCGCCGCGCAGCTTGGCGTGACACGTGCGGCACTATCGCGCGTACTGAATGGGCGCGCCGCAATATCGCCTGAAATGGCGCTACGGATCGAACAATGGCTGGGTGCGGAGAATGGTGGCCGCGCCGATCTGTGGCTGGCAGAACAAGCCACATACGATCTATGGCAAGCACGCAAGAGCTTCAAGCAGACAGTGAAGCGTGCGGAGTTGATCGCTGCCTAGAGCGAGTTCACCGCCGCCTGACGGTATCAGGTAAAAGCGGCGGCAAGGGTGCGTCAACACCCGGACCGCCTGACCACAACGCAACCTACTGAGGAGGTACGCATCATGACTAGTATCAATTCTACATCGCAATCCGCCCGTTTCATTGACGTACAGGACGAACCAATCGAGAGCACTTACTGCATCGCGCTCATCGGAGCGGATGGCAAAGTTATCCCAAACACCCGCCTGTCAGATGACTACGACAGCCCGGGCGCAGCATTTGCAGTGTTGGATGCATTGAAGTCGAAGCATCCCAATGCTGGGGTTTTTGCTGCGGCAGGGGTGAATTAGAAGACGAAGGTGGGGGACGGTAAGGTGAACCAACGCATACCGCAACCCCCAGATTACCGCAAGGTTAAAAGAACTGCGGGATGGTGCCGCGCACCCAGCGCCAGATCGCGATACCTTCCCGACAGGTGAGGCGTATGCCGAAGCCTGCATGAATGTCGACGATGCACGGACCGCGTTCGACCAGCGCCCCACACTGACGCCAAAGCAGGAACGCTTCTGCGTCGAATACTTCAACATAGGCAATGCAAGCGAGGCGTACAGGCGCGCTTACGACGCCAGTGGGACTACAGAATCTGGCGTTCATGTTAGAGCGTCCGAACTGATGGCCAACAGTAAGATTACAGTAAGGTTGAAAGAGTTACAGAGCGGCGCAGCCAACAGCGCCATGATGACCAAGGCCGATGTGCTGCGCGAGGCGATACATATCCAGAGCAGGCATACAAGCTGTGCTTGCTTTGGGCGACCGACAAGGAAATGACCGACGTTACTGGATTTCAGATAAATCCAGTTCGGCGTGTGTTTTTGTTTTCCACTGGCTTCGTGCCTTGATCACGCTGGAATTGCATGAATTCGCCTCGGTAGCGAAGGTCGACTTCGCCCAGCGCACCGTTACGGTTTTTCCTGATAAACAGTTTGGACAGCCCCGCCCACTCTGACGACGTGTTATGCAGATCCTCGCGGTGCAGCATCGCCACAATGTCCGCATCTTGCTCGATCTCGCCGGAGTCGCGCAGATCGGAAAGCTGTGGGCGCTTGTCCGTTCTGGTTTCGGTTGCCCGATTCAGTTGAGCCAAGGCGATGATGGGTACATGCAGCTCCTTGGCGAGCGCCTTGAGTCCACGCGATAAGCTGCCGACCTCTTGGGTGCGGGTCTGCCCCTCGCCCTTCATCAACCCGAGGTAGTCCACGACGATCAAGCCGAGGCCGTGCTTGCGCTTGATCTTTCGCGCCGCCGCTCGAACGTAGGCCACGCCGATAGCGCTGCGGTCGATCAGGAATAGGCGTTCGCCATCCGCTTTGCCTTGGCAGGCGCTGATCCGAGACCAGTCATCATTGGAAAGTTTACCTGATCGCATTTGCGCAACCGACACGCTGGCGCGCAAGGAAATCAGGCGCTGCGACAGTTCTCGTTTGGTCATTTCCAGCGAGAAGAAGGCGGCGGTATCGCCTTGCTGGGTTACGTGGTCCGCGATGTTCAGGGCAAGTGCGGTCTTCCCGACAGAAGGGCGAGCCGCGACGATAACCAGTTGCCCGGGCTCAAGGCCACCGGTCAGCTCATCGAAGTCGGCAATGCCGGTTTGCAGGCCAGAGCGGCGATTCCCATTCGCGCGCTCGTCAATGTCGGCAATGGCATCGGCCATTGCGTCGTAAAGCAGCGCCGGCTCGTCTGTGCCGGTGTCGAGCAGGCGCACCATTGCCGCATCCGTCTGGCTGATGATTGCCGCCACGTTCGCGCCGGGGGTATGGCAACTCGCCCTGATCTCGTCGGCCAGCACCAGCAGACTGCGCTGCAATGCTCGTTCCTTCACGATTTCGGCATAGCTCTTGATATTTGCGGCGCTGGGCGTGCTTTGAGCAAGTTCGCCTAGGTAGATTAGGCCGCCGATGCGTTCGAGGCTGCCAGCCCTATCCAGAGCCTCCGCAACCGTGATTACATCGATAGGACTGCCAGCGCTTCCGATGGAGCGGATTGCTGCGAATATCTGGCGATGCTCATAGCGGTAATAATCGTGTTCCGTCAGCATGCCTTCAATTCGATCCAGTGCATCTGCTCCAGCCAGCAGGCAAGAGCCGAGCACGGCCTGTTCGGATTCAACGGAGTGCGGCGGCACCATCAGTTCGCCAGTATTCATGCTGCCTCCCTGTGGTATTTGTTTTCAAGGCACTTGGCAAATCCTCCGGGAGACATGAGGAAATCAATGTCGGCAATGAAAGGCGGCTTCCCCGGTTGAGGCGCTGCGCGCCCAGTCAGGAAGGCCGATTCGTTGCAAGTCTCGAAGAAGGCTCGCCAAGCATTAAGGCCATCAGCACGGGTGCCATAGCCGAAGGGTCGGCATTCCAAGCTAGAAGCCTCCCGCCAGCGAGCCTTGATCGCGCCCTTGCGCGCTTGGTTCGCCACCTTGACGCGCGGATTGTTTGGCATGGCCGCGTGGTACAGGTCAATGATGTCCTCCACTGGACACGCCAGCGGTTCGCCGGAAGGCGACATAGCAGTTATAGGGTTAAGGGAATCAGGAATCAGGTTAAGGGAATCAGCCGGGCCGGTTCTGTGCTCGACCTGTTCCTGCACCGTGCAAGCACTGTGCTCGACTGGTGCCGGTATCGTGCTTTCCTGTTCTCGGCAATGCGGGTTCTGGTGTTTCGTGAAGTTCAGCACTTGGATGAATCGCTGCTCTGCCAGCTGATAGCGCAGGATGAAGCCAGCAAGTTGCAGTTCATCCAGCATGTTATCCACGCTGCCGTCGTCGTATGGCAAGATTTCAGCTCTGATGCGCTTGGGACGATCTTCGAGGCGACCGGAACGGTCGGCAAGGCACCAGAGACCTGCGAAGAGAAGACGGGCCAGAGGCGAGCAATCGGCAAGGGTCTCGTTCTTGAAAAATCCGGGCTTGATGTTTCGTGATCTGGCCATGGTTACACCCCGGCCCTTCTCGCTGCTTCACGTACAGCGGCTTCGTATTCGACAGATGTTTGCGCACTCGCAGTGAGCTGTGCCTTCAATTGCTCGTAGAGTTGATGGCGTTCTGAAACACTACGACGTTTCTGAGATTGACGAGGGCGCTTGAGGTGCCTAGAGAAAATAGGGGTGTACATCACAACACTCCTTGCCGCGCAATGTGCAGGGCTTGAACGATCTGCTGGATTTCCTCCGTCGATTTTCCAGAGAGGAGTGCCGCGTTAAGTGTATCGATCTCATGTAACGGCCAAGCGACAGAACGACCACCACCAAGAGCGACTGGCTTGGTCAGTACGCCATTGGCAATGTCTTGGTATGTGGATGATTTACCGCGAGCACGGAGCCGTTGGACTTCTTTCAAGCGAATGAATTGGATTGAGATTTGCATGGTGTCTCCAAGAGATAGTTTTCTTGGAAACCGCACCAGCAAAAAAGACGCGCATTGGCTGGCACGGCTTCCGCCGTAACCAGCACTCATGCGCTTTATCGGGACTGCACTCTGCAAGCAGTCGCCTAGGTGAATTCACTTCTACCCGAGTTGTATGGCGCATGTCAACCATCGTGGACGGTATAAAACCAAGTCGGAAAGAGACCGGAAAAGTCCGCTTGATTTCTTGATTGATTGGGGTAGAAGAGGCATCAGGCCGTCGCGCTTGAGCGCAACGACCGGTCAATAACTGAGCCGTGGCACTGCGTACATCATGTCCCGGCTCTGAAAAACAGGAGACGGAACATGAATTCAAAATTACGAAAATACACAATCGAACAACTTGCCAGCACGGGCTTCGTGCTACTCGACCACAAGGTCGCATTCAAGCTGCGTCCGGACATTTGGGCGACGCCTACGAACTGCATGTGCGACATGACTATCGGGAAAGAGGACGTAACCGCGCTGCAGAGATTGGGCGCGATGCTGTTCACCGCAATAGGTCCACATGATGTGGTGGTCCGGGGTGCTGCCAGATCAATGCGCGAGATCGAAAAGCGCATTGAGCTTTGTGCGGGTCTCGCGGTAATGGATGCAGTGACCGTCGAAACATTTTCCGTCAAGCAGAAAAATCAACAGCCCGGCGTCACTGTGAAGCCGGACAACATCGCCGAACTGAAAGAACTGGCCGCGATGGAGCTGCCCATGCATGACTGTGCGTTGCGAAAGAAAATCCTTCGTTCTCGCCAAGAGCTAGGCGCTCGCGGCTTGACCATTTCCATTTGATCACTGGAGGCGAACATGGGCTTTAATCTAGGGGCATTTGCAGGCGGTGCCGCGCAAGGGGTGTCGCGTGGCATGGAAGTTAAGAAGGGTATTGCGGACGCGGAGTTCACCGAGAAGGAGCGTTCGCGCAAAGAAGCCGAGTGGAAGAAAGACGACGAATGGAAACAGGAGCGGTCGGCGTATCAGACTTCTGCGCAGAAATTCCAAGCCAATCAGGAGGCTTACAACAAGGCGGTGATGGAGAACCCTGCCGCTGCCGCAACACTGCCGAAGCCTGCTGCGCCCGGCTTGCACGATGAGTTCAGGGATATTGTTGAACTGACGCGCATTGACGTTGCTCACGGCAAAAAGGGCGCTGATACGCTCTTCCCGATGATCCAGAACCTCAAGCGCATGGAAGATGAAGGGCTGACGCAAACGCTTCAACAGGCGCTTGCCGGCGACACGCAGGGCGCGCTGAAAACCTTTGCAAGCACAGGCGAGAAGCGCGACATCAAAGGGATCAGGTTCGAGCCGTCGGAGTTCGATCCGGGCAATGGCATAAAGCCTATCAAGTCAAGGGTGATGGTATTCCCGGACGGTCGACGCATGGATGCTGTAGGTACGTTATGGGCGCAACAGCAGGCGAAGGATCTGATCGGAAGTGTCGTGAACCAGCAAAAACTGAACAACGACACGGCGCGCACCGAAGCGACCGTGGCTCACCAGCAGGGAACGCTTGGCGAGACGGTGCGCCACAACAAGGCGAGCGAAGCAAACGACAAGATCAAGGCGCAGCAAACGGTAGTCGGAGAATCGACATCGGAAATACGGAATGTGAAGTTCCTGCTGCAAAACAATATCGCCGCCAATGCGCTTGAAGCTTGGAAAATGGTCAAGACCGGGACGACTCCAGCGGGGGAGAAGATTATTTCTGACGGCGCTGGCGGCGTGTTGGTTGTCAACCACGAAGGCGGCCAAATATCCAAGATAGACCGCAGAGGGCGGACGAGTGTCATCCGCGAGGGCGAGGGCGACGAGCCTGCAGTGCAGGATGTTCATGCCCGCTTTGCAGCCGATCAGGCGATGGCGGGATACCGGCTTGGCAATCAGACCGCGCAGGGTGTCGAGGTGCTGGATGCATCGGGCAAGCTGGCCGGACATTACAACTAGGGGGCGTGATGGGATTTACACCACTGGCAAGCAGCTTTACCAACGCCAAAGGATTCGTTCCGGGCTTTACGCCACTTCAAAGCCCCCAAGAGGCAGAGCAGCCCAGCGCCTTTGCGCCATCCATCGAAACCGTGAAAGACATCGGGCGGGTTTATCCGGTGCTGGAAACTGCCGCGAATCTTGCCACCCAGGCGGTAGCACTCCCGATGGCCGGCATCGCCGGGCTGGGTGCCATTGCCTCGAAGGCTACGGGGTTGACCGAGGCCGAACCGGCTGATGTCGTGCACAAGGTTGCCGGTGCGATGACCTATCAGCCACAGACGGAATCCGGCCAGCACCTCACCGGTGCAGCTACCTACCCATTCCAGAAACTTGCCGAAGCTGGGCGGTATGTGGGTGATCAGACGCTGGATGCGACTGGCAGTCCTGCACTGGCAACGGCAGTAGATACCGTCGTCAACGTAGCTCCGATGGCCTTTGTGGGTAAGCCGGTAGAACCGAAGGGCCCCCTGACCCGCGCGGCAGAACGCCGTGCAGATCCACAGACCGCCACCGAACAGATTGCGGTCGAGCCGTCGCCCCATCAATCGGCCGTCCCAATCGATGCAGTGCTAGCGAGGAGCGCGCAGGACGCGATAACGCAACCCGATACAGGCATGCCACCCATTGTCGAGGAGCCGCAAGCCCCTACAATGCCGCGAGCGCTAGCCGCAGACCCTGCGGTGCTTAATCGTGTCGCTGTGGAACCACAACATTACCGCAACGTTGAAGGAGTTGAAACTTCTCCGAATATGCCGCAACCGGGGTTCTCCCCGCTGGAGCAGATCGCGCCAGAATTTTCCGAGTCCATGCGCGCCGCAGAAACGTCAAGCGCACAGGGCGGAAACGTAAAGCTCCCCGGACATGAATTCGGCTATGCTCCGGGCGTCACCATGCAAGCAGAGGCACCGAAGGCGATGGGGGTGGGAGAGACGGCCCCTGTCATTCGGACAGCAGAACCGCAACCAATGGCAATTGACGCCGTGCCCATGCTGGAAGGCGTGGCTGTAGAAAACCCCAAGGTTACCCCAAGGGTGCAGCCCATAGCCGAACCCATAGCCGAAACCATGCCGAAAGCGGCGGAGGTGATGGCAAAGCCAGAGCATGCCGCGATTACAGCCGAGGCCGCGCCGCGCGCGTCCGGCTTTACGCCGCTTGAGACCGCCATGCCTGATACGCCGGTAGATTCCCGCGCAGCCATGGCACCGGGTGCACAGTACACAGGCTTTGCTGACAACGCAGCGACTGCCGGCAAGCTGACTGAGAAGCCGATTCGCCGGGAAGATGTGCTGATCCCACTGATGAAAGACCTTAGCATCCGTGTGTACGAAGGCAGGGTGTCCGGCAAGCGCCTTGGTTTCTACATTCCCAAAGTGGGCGCGGTGCGGATCAAGCACAAGTCAGATTTGGAGGTGGCGGCACATGAAATTGCGCACATGCTGGATGACCGCATTTCTGCAATTCGGGAATCGTGGCTTAAAGGCGATATGGCGGAAGTTCACACCGAGGAGTTGCGCGGCGTAAGCTACGACAAGGGCAAGGTGTACGAAGGGTTTGCCGAATTTACGCGGCTGTACATGACGCAGCCGGAAAAGGCCAAGGCGGCGGCCCCGCATTACTACAAATGGTTCGACGACTTCACCAAGCAACATCAGAGCGGCGCGGCCATCCGCAAGGCGCAGGAAGGCATGACATCATGGTTTCGCCAAGACGCCCTGCACCGAGCGCAGTCAAAGATAGGCGCGCAGCGAAGCCTTAACGAGGCGCTGGACGGGTTTGGCGACAAGTTCCGTCAGGCCGTGACCGACGACCTTCACGGCATCTATCGCATGGAGCGTGAGCTTACCGGCAAGACCTCGCCGTTAGGGGCGTATGAAACGGCGCGGCTTACCCGTGGTGCGGGTGGCTTGGTGGATGGTGCAATCAGACTTGGTGCGCCGATCCGCAAGGAAAATGGCGCTTTCGATTTTCAAGGCAAGGGACTTGAGAAGATTCTGGAACCGGTGGCCGGCAATCTCGACGAATTCCTGATGTATGCAGTTGGGCGTAGTTCGCATGAACTCATGCTGCAGGGGCGTGAAAAGCTATTCACGCCTGCCGAGGTGCGTTCCATGCTGCAGCTCAAGCGGCCAGAGTTTGAAACCGCTTTCGCCGAGTATCAGGCTTGGAACAATGGCGTGCTGGACTTCGCAGAGAGCATGGGCGTTATCAACAAGAAGGCGCGCAGCATGTGGCGGCGCAGCCAGTACCTGCCCTTCTACCGCGTCGGACAGCCGAGTGCATCGGCATCCAAGGGCGGCGCGCAAGGCAATTGGGCAGGCATCCAGAAGCTGACCGGTGGCACCGGCAATCTGCGCGACATCCTCGGAAACATGACGCAAAACGCGGCTACACTGATTGACACAGCATTGAAGAACGAAGCACGCGCCAAGATTGTGAAGTTGGCCGAGACGCAGAAGGGGGGCGGCAACTTTTTGGTCAAGATTGAAGCGGATTCAAAACAAGGGAAGATCGAGCGTGATCAGATCAAGGAGAAACTGCTGGAAGCCGCAGGCATCGATCCCAAGGCGGCGCACCGAGGCATGCTGGATGCCGAACAGGCCAAGCTGGTAGCGCAAATCGAGCAACAGATCGAAAGCGCGCCGGGGCTGTTCGAGTTCATGGTGCATGGGCAGTCCCCCAAGGGCAACATTCTCGCCGTGCTGGAGGATGGCCGTCCGACATATTACGAGGTGGCAGACCCGCTACTGTATCGCGCCGTGGCCTCGCTGAACCGTGCGCCCCAGCATTGGATAATCAAGTGGCTGGGATTGCCCAAGCGTGTCGGGCAGATGACCATCACCCTGACGCCTGATTTCATGGTGGCGAATATGGCGCGCGATACCATCATGGGGGCTGTCATGTCCCGCGCTGGCTTCCGCCCTTTTGTGGACTCGGCCAAGGGCATGGCTTCGCGCATCAAGCAAGATCCAGCCTATCGGGAATATCTCGCCAACGGTGGCGGTTTCGCTTCGTATCTGCGGGACGAAAACACCTTCCGCGCACACCTTGATCGATTCTATACAGGCAAGGGCATCAACCCCAAGACTGTGCTGGACACGCCGGACAAGTTGCTTTACTTCACCGAGACGCTGGCCGATGCCTTCGAGATGAGCACCCGCCTTGGCGAGTACAAACGATTGCGCGAGCAGGGCGTACACCCTCGCGAAGCGGCCTATCTCGGGCGCGAGATCAGCACTGACTTTGCTATGAAGGGCGATAGTCAGGTGCTGGGGGCTATGTACGACACGGTGATGTTCCTGCGCCCTGCTGTAGTGAGTATGGATAGGCTGTATCGCGGCTTGGCTCACGATCCGAACAAGGGCGCGATTGCAGCCAAGGCAGGAACCATTGCGATGTTGTCGGCTTGGCTGTACTGGCAGAACAAGGACAACCCGAAGTATGACGAGCTGGAAGACTGGGACAGGGATTCATACTGGCATTTCTTCGTGCCTGTGGACGGCAAGGAAGAGCATTTCAGATACCCCAAGATTTGGGAGGTGGGCGCGTTGGCATCGGTGGCGGAGCGCACCGTGGCTGCATTGAATGAGCAAGAGCCGGAATACGGCAAGTCTGTCGGGCGTATCTTGAAGAACCTGTTCAGCCTGAACTTGATGCCGCAGATTGTCGCCCCGCTGTACGAGCAGGCAACGAACAGAAAGAGCTTCACCGGTGCGCCTATCGAAACACCGGGCATGGAAAACATGCAGCCATTCCTGCGCGCGAAGCCTTACACCAGCGAAACTCTGAAGGCGGCAGGCATGGCAAGCCGCAACATGCCGGAGAACCTGCAGATAAACCCTGCGTGCGCCGAGGCACTGCTGCGCGGCTACTTCAACACATGGGCGATGTACGGCCTGATGCTCTCAGATAGCGCTTTCTACAGCGACACGCTGCCGGAGAAGCGCACGGACGAGCTGCCGGTGGTACGCCGTTTCTATTCATCCGAGCCAGCCAAGCGCACCAAACACGAAACGATGTTTTACGAGATGCTTGGCGAGGCAAGGAGGCTGCACGGCACGATACGTAGTCTGGAGAAAGCAGATCGGCTAGACCTAGCGGACGAGTACGAAGATGCGCCCGCGAATGACTACGCGCCAGAACTTGAGCAGACCAGCAAGGAACTGCGACGCCTCAATGCTGAAATGGAAGAGGTGAACAGATCGAGCCTGACGCCCGGCGAGAAGCGTGCACAACTGGATGCATTGATCGAAGAGCGAAATCTGGTTCTTCGCGAAACGGTGCTGCAAGCGAAGCAGTGAGAGCTTCCCCGGTGGCGACCCTATTGGGGGGTTAAATTAACGGCTACCGTCCATAACCGCAGATTGACATTCCAGTTTAGCCATTGCTTCTTTTTCGGGCATATCAAGGGAAAAACTGCCTAGGCCGCACTCCGCGTATGCTCTGGCCTCTCTTTTGCCATACTCTGCTCTTGAAATACCTAGCTTAATCGATTGTCGAACAGATTCTGCCTCATCTGCATAAGGATCATTTTCATTCAAGCCATATGCTTGCATTGCATCAAAACTCAGTATCTTGATTCTTTCTGGACTGATGAAAAGCGAATCCTCGTACAGACTTGTCGGAATATTCATCTCCTTCAAGTACGTCACGATTTGTGTACTTAGCTGGCTATATTTACTCTTTTGGCCTTGTGCTGACGAGGTCGTATCTACGAGTTCATATGGCCTATGGATTCCAACAGAACCGTCTACCGCTCTATTAGGTGCGCCAGCTAACACGTAGACACAAGAGCTATAGCAAATTGAATTTTTGTAGACAGTTGCCAAGGCTCCCATTTCCCTTAGAAATCTCCCAATTTTCAAAGCAGAAGAAACGCTTCCCCCCGTTGAGTCTAAGGAGATCGTCGTTACCACAGGAGATCCCTTTGAGATTATTCCAATCAATTTTGACTGTTCGATTATTGTGGAATAATCCTCCTCAGTGATCGATTTCGATAGGTAAATCGTCATCAGCGTTTTATCTGCTCTCTTCATCCTAACCTGCACGTCTCCCCATGCAGAAGATGAAAAAAAGAAGATGAGGATTAAAAAAAAGAATTTTTCTGTAACGCATTTCACGATGTGGCCCCATTAAATATTCAACTTTTTTTCATAATACGGCAACCAAGTGTCGAGATGGCAACGCGGTTAATGAAAGTTGGGCATAATCCTAACTGCAATTCTTGCAGAAACAAACATGGGGGAGCGATATGGTTGCGGGGGTAACAATGGGGGTAACACAGTGCGCGGAAAATTCTGAAACCCATTGCCTGCGCGTAAATCTGCTGTCAATTCGATAGCAATCGCGCTACCAATTTCCAGAATCTCCAGACGTGCTTCCACGAAATGTCATGTTCACTTTGAGCTTGCATGGAGAAGAAGGTACCCAAGCCCTGCTGCAATCGGGCTATTCCTATTGCCTCGTCGT
>Ga0210022_1000897_pt1 | contig 20599 bp, 15 predicted proteins | sample CryGeymeta201520_FD_183984 | JGI IMG/M metagenome (GOLD analysis project Ga0210022, IMG submission 183984) | Groundwater microbial communities from Crystal Geyser aquifers in Utah, USA - Crystal Geyser metaG 2015-20 (SPAdes) (version 2) | ecosystem: Environmental > Aquatic > Deep subsurface >... | reverse complement strand
ATCCAGAGAATAGTGGGATTGGATGAGACTTTAATCGATGGGATGAAAAGTGTATTAATTTACCTGAGCATCAGTGTGTCAATTCTGCTGAGCGCTATAGTCCATGCTCTCATCCCACGATAAACCGGAGCAACGCTGATGCCTGAATCGTGCAAAACGAAACATGAAAATCACCCCCACCCATCCCTCCCCCGTCGAGGGGAAGGAATAAAGGGAAGGCGCATTTTAATATAAAACGCTCATATCCAAATGCGGCGCAACGATGTATCAAAATACCCCTTTAAACCGTTCAGGTAAATGCAGATCTCTTTTTGCGCCTGCGCCAAGGACAAGCCGCTTAGAAATCTTGAAGATCTCAAATCGGCACTCCCGCACGGTAGGTGCATAAGGCTCGACTCCTTAGTGCCTGCCAAAAATCTGTAAAAGTCGAGAACGTCCCCCTAATCTATGACCTCGGTTAAGACCCCATTCAGTTTTTTGGGATGGATAAAGGCGAATTCACAGTCCCTGAACGGTCGGGCAATCTCCCCGCTGCTGTCGGCAATGAGAGGATATCCCATGCTGTCGAGCTCTTGAATCGCCTTGCGGGTGTTGTTCACCTTGAAGCTTATTAGCATTATACCCTCTCCCTTTTTCTCAATGAACTTAGCCACGTCTCCATCGGGGCTTGTTGATTCCATCAGTTCGAATCCTACCTCTCCCACCCAGTATCGGGCTACCTTTATCTTTTCACGCTCATCTATGTATTCAATGTCGGGCTTGGTCTTGCCGAGAAATGGCTCCCACTGTCTTCTGGCCTGGTCGAGGTTTTTAACAGCGACGCATATATGATCAATAATATTAACCTTCATCAGTCAATCTCCAGACAATCTTAGACTTGAGTTCCTGCAACTTCATTAATAACGGCCCAGCACGTGACGGCCTATGATTATCTTTTCTATCTCCTTGGCGCCCTCGTAGAGTTCGAGCACCTTCGCGGCCCGGTAGAACCTTTCGACATCCTGGTCATTAAAATAGCCGTAGCCTCCGTGAAGCTGCAAGGCCTCATCCACCACCTCTACAGCGGTTCGGGCCGCGTTCATCTTGGCCATGGAGGTCACCTTTGAATCGCTCTTCCCCTTATCGAGCAAGCTGCACGCTTTATGGGTTAGCGTTCTTGCAAGCTCTATCCTGGTAGCCATCTCAGCTATCTTGAACTGGGTGGCCTGAAAAGATGCTATCTTCCGGCCGAACTGAACCCTGCCCTTCACATGTTTGATCGCAAGATCCATGGCTCCCTGAGCAAGTCCCACTCCGTGGGCGGCAACATATGCCCTGGATCTGTCGAAGAACTGCATGAGCTGATAAAAACCTTTTCCCCTTGTTCCAATGAGGGCCTCTTTCGGAAGCTTCAACCCTGAGAAAAAGATGCTCGCAGTATCGGATGCCCTGAGGCCCATCTTCCCGTGAAGCCTTGTCGCCTCGTAGCCCGGTGTGTCTGTCTCAACCACAAAGATACTGTGCCTTTGTGCCCTGGATTCGTTATCGGGATCGCTCAGGGCGAATACGACAAGATACCGGCCGACGGTTCCATTGCCTATCATGGTCTTACTTCCATTCATTATGTAGCCATGCTCTGTTTCCTGCGCGCTTGTGGAAGCAGAGGATGTATCGCTACCGGCATCAGGCTCCGTTATGGCAAACCCCATCATTGCCTCGCCGGAGGCAAGGGGCGGCAGATATTTTTGCTTTTGCTCTTCGGTGCCGAAGAGGATAAATTCCTCCGAACCGAAGGTTGTGCTGCAAAGCTGCTGGCCAAGACCGGGATCAACCTTCCAGAACTCCTCCAGTATTATCGCATGTTCCAGAAATCCAAGGCCCGCCCCTCCGTATTGTTCAGGAATAAAGGCACCCAGGAACCCCAGCTCGCCGGCTTTTCTTATAAGCTCGGGAGGGAATGTCTCGTTAAGATCGCAGTCCCTTGCGATATCTTTAAGCTCACCCTGGGCGAATTCCCTTGCCGCCTTTTGAATGTCTTTTTGCTTCTTGTTAAGTTCAAAATCCATGAAGTATCTCCTTCCTCAATATTTCTCGGCAGCCAGTCAACGGCGATGCGGTCTTTCGGGCCTTCTATTTTCCCAACTCCTCTTTCAAGGCATCAGAAAATGCAAAGAGGTCTTCCACAACGCCGTAGTCCGCAACCCTGAAGATAGGGGCCTTCTTGTCCTTGTTCACGGCTATCACGGTGCCGGCGCCCGCTATGCCTGCCACATGCTGGAATGCACCACTTATGCCCAGCGCCAGATAGACCTTTGGCTTGACGGATTTTCCGGATGTACCGACCTGGTGATATTTTGGAAGCCATCCCCTGTCAACCACAGGTCTTGAGCAGGAAACCACACCTCCCAAAAGACCAGCCAGTTCCCGTATCTCCTCTATGCGCTCCTTTTCTCCCACCCCTCTTCCTATTGAGACGAGGAGTTCTGCCTGGGTGATATCTATCTCTCCGGCCCCGGTGTCCAGGTATTCAATAAAGCGGCTGGAGGAGGCTGGGAGATTTGCCGGATTCTCGATGCGGACAAGCTCTCCTTTGCGGCCGCAGGATGCTGCCACAGGAAAGCTCCCGGGCCTTACTGTTATGATACATCCTTTAGAGTCGTCCCTGAAGGAGACCCGGGCAAAAAGTTTCCCGCCGTAAAGCTGCCTGACGGTCTTTACCCGCGTCCCATCAAGTGTGATGTCAACGCAGTCGGTTGAAAGGGGAAGCCCTGTCCTGACCGAGAGTGCCGGGCCGAGATCCATCCCCCAAGGCGTATGGCCCATCATTACCAAGTGGGGACTTTGCTCCTTGATGATTTTACTGATGACCTCGGCTGCGGCTGTAAAATCAAAATCGGAAAACCTTTCATCTTCGACCACAATGAGCCTGTCAGCCCTGCTGGAGAAATCAGAGGGCAAAAAATCCGCCTTGGCTGCTAGAACAACCGCCGTAAGTCTTCCTGCTAGTTTAGTCGCAAGTTCATCCGCCTTTGAGATGATCTGAAGCGAAACCTCCCTTAAGGATACTGATCTGTGCTCTACGAAAACCAGTATATCACCCATCACACGGCCACCCCCTTCCTCCTCATTATCTCAATAACGGCCCGGGCCAGTTTGGATGGATCGCCCGAAAGCATCTCCGCTCCTCCAGTCTCAGGCGGGAGATAGACTTCCTCGATTTCAGTCGCGAGTGCCAAGTCCGCTTCGCTTAGACCCAGCTCATCAATCCCTATCACCTTGAGTTCCTTCTTGGCCGCCTTTCTGATTCCCATGACAGACACGTATCTGGGTTCATTTATGCCCGACTGGATGGTTAGAAGCGCGGGAAGCTTAACCTGTCTTATTTCATCAATACCTCCTTCAAGTTCCACCCGTACCTTAAGCGACCCTTCCTCCGGTTCGATTCCCCTTACAACAGCCGCATGACTCAGGCCCATAATTTCCGCTAGCATGATACCAACCACTGCCTGATTGTCATCGTCCGCCTGCACCCCTGTGAGCACCAGATCAAGAGGAAACCCCTTTATCGCTGCTGCGACGGCCTTTGCCACCACAAGTCCGTCAAGACTCCTTCCGCAGGTGTCAATCCTTATGGCCCTATCGGCTCCCATGGCAAGGGCCCTTCTCAGAACTTCCTCGTCGTCTTCGCTACCGACTGTAACGGCTATGACATTACCCCCAATTCGCTCTTTAAGGAGAATAGCCTCTTCCACCGCGTAACCGTCCCAGTCATTTATAACATAGGCAAGGCCGTCCGTGACAATGGATTTCCCTGACTTATCAATCTCAAGATCAACCTCCTGGGTAAAAGGGACCCTCTTTACGCATACGATAATATCCATCTGACCGTCTCCCCCTTTCTCTTATAGGCTTAAAAAGGTCAACCTGCTGCATTTAGCCGCGACCTTGTTGGTTGCGTCCACTTATTGTTCGCGTTATTCCACTGTTTATTCCGGCTTTGTCACCATTGAGACGAAATCCAAATGCTCATGGCCTGAAAAAGCCTTGAAGAATGCCTACCTTCAGCCCGCCCCAGGAGGCTGACAACTTATCTCACCCCTTGCGGGGGAGTATCCTGGCAGGGTGAATCTTCATGGTAACCTACAGACATTCCAAATTTATTTTCTCAAAGGGTTGACACCAGAAGCTCAGCCAGGTCAATTACACGCATCTCATTTTCAAGCCCCGCAGTCTTGATCGCGTCCTCAAAATGGATGAGGCAGAATGGACATGCGGTTACCATAACAGTTGCTCCGGCATCCTTCGCCATTTTGATCCTCAGAGCCGCAGGCCTCTCTTTTTCCTCTGCGATCTCGTGCCAAAGTATTACGTCACCTCCTCCACAGCAAAAGCTCCTATCCCGCGAGTTTTGCATCTCGACATACCTTACTCCCGGAAGGGCATTGAGAAGTCTCCTGGGTTTATTATAGATTCCATTGTGCCTTCCCAGGTAACAGGGATCATGATAGGTGTAACTGCCCGGTTGAACCTGTATTTTGGGCTTCAAGACGCCGTCATGGAGGAGGGAGTCAAAGAGCACGCTATAATGCAGTATCTCAAAGTCAATACCGTAGTCCTTCCTCAGTGCGTTGAAGGCATGCGGATCAGTGGTGACAATCCTTCTGAATTTTATCCCTTCAAGCACTTCTCTGTTTTCCTCTTTTAGAAGCTCAAAAAGACCTTCTTCGCCCATACGCCTTACCTGATGGCCTGAATCGCGCTCCTTCGCTCCAAGTATGCCGAAGTCAATCCCTGCAAAGTGCATCGTCTTTGCAATGGCTATGGCTACCGCCTGGGCCCTTGGATCATAGGAAGGGTAGCTGTCCACGAAATAGAGACAGTCAACCTCATCTCCTTTCTTGAGCACCCTGACAGGAAATCCTTCCAGGTCCCTGATCCAGTCAGAACGCTTGGAGGCAGGCTTTCCAAAGGGATTTCCGGTCTTCTCAAGATGCATGAAAACCTGATTGAAGGCCTTCGGAGCCCTTGCTGTCTCTATGAGACGTCTTCTCATATCAACGATCTTGTCAATATATTCTATGAAGACCGGGCATTCCTCTTCACAGGCCCCGCAAGTGGTGCAGGACCATATCTCGTCTTCTCCTATCACACCTCCGGGGATTTCGAGTCTTTGCTCTCCATTCTCCTTGTCGGCCGCACCCGCCATGCCCTTGCCGAAGACGGGATATCTCTCGTATGCATAATCCCTTAGCTTCATGGTCAGTTTCTTCGGAGAAAGCGGCCTTCCAGCGGCGGCTGCTGGGCAGCGATCGGTGCAACGTCCGCACTCTGTGCAGGAGTAAAGATCCAGGATGTGCTTCCATGTGAGGTCTTCCACAGAGGAAACCCCTATTGTATCCAGCTCCTCGAGATCAGAAACATCCCATCTGGCAGGCTTTATCGAGCCTTTTTTAAGCCTCCTGAAAAACACATTGGGTAGGGCCGTGATGATATGAAAGTGCTTTCCCATGGGAAGAAAACACAGAAAGATTAGAAATAGAAAGATATGAAGCCAGAAGCTGAGCGCATGGCCTGTTTTCAATATTGAGGGCCCTAGGCCTGACAATAGACCGGCAAAAAACCACGCACCTGGAGCGAAACCGCTATAATCCCCACCCAGGATAAGCAGGCTTATGCCGTCGTAAGCCATATCCGTCATCATCAGTGCCGATATGAGCCCCAGTACCAGATAGGCTTCGATGTGACTGCTTCCCTCATATCGCGCAGGTCTCACAAGAATTCTTCTTTCCGCAGCCCAGATGCAGGCGCATAGGACAGAGATTTCTGTTATGTCCCTTAAGATCGAGTATAACGCCCCCGCCCGCCCTTCCAGGATCGGCCTGATGAAGGCAATTCCGAGTGCCTGGGTCAAAAGATCAATGGATCTAAGGCCCAGGATTACGAATCCCCAGAATATGATGAGGTGAATCAAACCGGCCCAGAGATATCTCGGCTGTCTCTTCTGAAAGATTCCGTAGACAAAAAGCGATCTTATCCTTTCCGCTATATTTTCGAACCTTGGGTCCGGTCTCCCCGATCTAAGAAGCATATATCGTTTTTTGATCGTATAGGCGAATAGGACTATAGCTGAAAGGAAAATCAGCCATCCAATAATATAACCGGGAATGCCGGCATAGGAGCGTAAAGCCGGATGGAGCATGGAGATCATCTGATTGTCCCTTTACTTTTGTTTACCGTGAAAATACACCCCCCACCCCGACCCTCCCCCGCGCGGGGGGAGGGAAATCCTCGACCTCGCAAAGTGCAGAGCCGGAGGAGGATTTTCATTAGCGGGGGCGACAAAATATTTCTGTCATGAGCGTTTACCGTGAAAATACACTCCCCGTCATCCTGGAATGTGGCAGGTATAAACGGAATCCATCTCCGCAATATAGAAATGGCTTCGGGGTCAAGCCCGAATGAAGGCCCATCTTTTTTCATTCGCGGGGGTGGCCAAATGCCACCCGGGCATGAACGTTTGTGCCCGGGGTATCTGTCTCTTCACTATGCCCAAGGATGCCTCTGGTGAAGATTTCGACAAAGCTCTGTGCCAGTGCCTCAACATCCACCTCTCCATCCCTTCGATACCACTTGATGCTGTAGTGAACCATGCCGAAGAAGGCAAAGGCGGCAACTGTGGGATGTATCTCCTTCATTAGACCTGCATCCTTGAGATCAACAAGAAGAGATCTTATGAGATGGACGTAGCGCCTCTGTTTTTCTATCAAGACCTCCCTTGCCCTCTTCCCAAGTGAATTCATCTCATTTACGAGGAGGGTCTCCCGCTCCTGCTCCTTGGTGTAGTAGCGGGTATAAAACCCAAGCACTTTGTTTAGTTTTTTCTCAGGAGATAGTTCGGAAGCACAGATACCCTCAAGGATGAGGAGAGCGTCGTCCATCGCATCGTTCATGAGCTTGAAAAGTATCTCTTCCTTGCTCTTAAAATAGTGGTACAAGGAGGATTGATTCATCCCCAGTTCACGGGCTATTTCGCGCATAGAGGTCGAGTGATAGCCGCGCCTTGCAAAAAGGCGCACCGCTGCCTGCTCCACTTCCTCAAGCTTCTTTGGGTCCCTCGGCCTGGACATCCTTCGCCCTTTTTTAATCAAACGAACGTTTGTTGTATTTTTATCTTCAGTCTAAAGAACTGTCAAGAAAAGTTTTGAGGTATCGCCCCGGCCAGGGCCGTTAAAAAGAGACGTAGATGTCTATATCCTTGATCTCCAGCCGGCCTTCTTCATCCGCTGTCCCGCTCCCCTTTGAACCATTTATACTTACATAAAAGAACACATAATAGCTGTGGCCGACAGTGGGATTACCAAACAGAAAGCTTCCAGTTATATCCTTCTCTATGGTTTTGGTTACTGATCTTGTCTGATCGTCCTGGTAATTTGAAGCTGAGGCGGTCTTGGAATCGCTGTCGAATTCATGCACTATCGCGCCTGTTGTCCCATCCATGAGCCCGACCCTATAATGTATAGTTGATTCGGAGTCACCCGTGGCAGAATAGACATAAGATGTCGTTTCTCCTGATACATGCATCGAGTAATTTATGGTTGCCGGGTCACCCTCAAGAAATTGGAAGGTGGCGTCAAGCTGACCATAGTTGGAATAATTTAGCTGCTTATTGTTAGTTGCAACCTTGACATTCTTCACGTCCCCTGTATTGCCCCATACGGTTGTGTTATCATCCGTATTCCACTTAAGCTTCCAGGTCGGATTATTATTAAAGGCGTCTTTTGCCCCGACCCTTTTTGCCACAGTTACATGGCCGTAGTTTATGGTTCCGGAGCCGTCCGCAGGTACTGTATAATCATCGTTATACATCTTGACATCCACGGTTCCAACAAGTTCTCCGCTGTCATCTTTGACTTCGTATTGGCCTACCGGGGCGTCCCCGAAATCGTAAAGGATAAGAGTATAGTCCGAACTCCCTTTTACCCCATCCTTTATCCAGAAATCATAGTTCGTTGCCGAGATGGAGCTTATATCTCCCTGACCGGTAAAGGCCTGAGAGGAGCCCTTCTCTGAAGCCTTCAGAGAAAGAATGCCTGGCACCAGGTCTTGGGTTGCCAACAGCGTCCCCCTGAGACCGAAATGATCCAGGTTCAGGGCCTGAATTCTAAAGAAGTTTGCTCGCGCCAGTATGGCAGGCGACTCAGACGGAAGGAATTTATTGCTTTCAAGCAGGTTCGCATGATTGAAGATCATTTCAGATATGTTTGTCATGAAGTCTTCAACCTCAGGAGACAGTATCTGGGCGGTAAAGAAATCCATGTAGGCCTTTGCATCCCTTCCATCAATCTGGGGGAGCCCGGCCTTTTCCCTGTATTTCTTTGTCTCAACTATCAGATTCACTCCCTCCATCTGGTAATAGAGGAGCTGGGAGAAGTATTTCTCAACCCCGAGATAGGTGTTGGTTAGGCTGTTTCCTTTATTGAGCGCAAGGTCGAAGAAGTTTTTCAGCACAGGCGCCTTTGCCACGGTAGATGGAAGTATGGCATCGTGTATGGAGTTCACTTGAGAATAGATGTTATAAACATTCTCTACCCTGTTGGTGAAGTCCGCCAGAGCCTGCTTTTCACCGCTTCCAGCCTTGTTGTCAGAGAGCCCCTGAAGCTCCTGATGGGAGCTTTTTATTTGAGTGATGGCGTCGCTGGGGTCGTTGGTGTTGGCAAGAATCTCGCCTTCCGTTATCTTGAGCTGCTGCATGAGGGCGTCAAGGTCCTTCTTTATATCTCCAAGGATGCTCACGATCTGGTCAAGTTTGCCGCTCATGGCATCAAGGGCCGGTTGATCGCTTTCTTCCCCAAAGCCTAGAAGAGAAAGAACTAGTCCCATTGCCTCGGAACCTGGCTTTCCTTCCGCGCCGGATATGACTCCCGAGAGTACCTGTTTTAGAAGACCGCCGAAAAAGGAAGAATTTTCCCCCCGAAGAGCAGCCTGTTCATCAACCTCAGAAGTTGTGTCCGAGTCCGCGCACCCCATAGGTCCTATCACTGCCAGAGACATTAGAAGGGAAAATAGAACAATGCCAGAGCTTCTCCTGATAGACATACACGCTACTCCTTTTGATGCAGGTTTTTTTAAATATGGCGATCACTGCCTTATGCAAAGTTGGTGCCCTTGATTAAGCCTTACAATGGTTGTATCAACTCAATAATTGGGGGATGGCTTTGCCCATACCAGGCATGCCGACAAGGGATCAGCTTCTGTAGGTGCGCCTTCAGGCGCAGGGCGAACGGTTCCCATGCGGCTGAAGCCGCATCTACCCCCAATTACTGAACTCATACCAATGGTTCAACGGAGCGATTTACACCCCTTGCCCACTCATGCCTCGTATAATGCCCTGAGTCCATATCCCCGGCGCTCCGCGATAAGCTAACAGGCTTAAGTTGCCTAGCGAATCCTCATCTCAGGTTTCTTCTTCTCGATGCCCTCGATAGTCAATCCCAGGCTGAGTGCCGGTTTCTCCTTTGCATAATGCCTGCAACTCCCCTTCCCCATTTCAACCACCTCTCTCAATGGGTGAGGTAGTCCTTTCCAGGAAGGGCGCTCCGGCCTTCAGTCTTCTACACAAGCCGGTGTAGCGCCTCTCTATCTTTGCGTTTCTTACGGCTATAGCCAGGGCCTTTTTGCTTCCCACGACAACAACAAGCCTTTTCCCCCTGGTAACCGCCGTGTAGAGGAGATTTCTCTGAAGCATCATATAGTGCTGCGTAAGTACGGGTATCACGACTGCGGGATATTCCGAGCCCTGAGACTTGTGCACGGATACCGCATAGGCAGGCATCAGCTCATCGAGTTCACCAAAATCATAGGGGATATCTCTTCCCTCAAATGAAACTACCATCACCCGTGACTCAGGATCAACCCTCAATATCCTCCCGATATCCCCGTTATAGACATCCTTGTCGTAGTTATTCTTTATCTGCATCACCTTGTCATTCACCAGGAAGCGCCTCGCCCCCCAAGCAACCCCTTCCTCACCGGGATTCATAGCCTTCTGCAGCAAATCATTGAGGTTGCCTGCCCCCACTGCGCCCCTGTGCATGGGGCTTAATACCTGAATATCGCTGACAGGATCAAGGTTAAAGCCCTTAGGAATCCTCTCTGTTACCAGTTCAACGATGGTCTTTGAGGCACGCTCCGGGTCATCCTGCTCGATAAAATAGAAATCATCCCCCGGGTAACCTCTTTCTTTTTTAAGAGGAAGTTCTCCGCTGTTTATCCTATGGGCGTTAACGATAATGAGGCTTTCCCTTGCCTGCCTGAATACCTCGGTGAGTTCCACCACCGGCACGGCTCCAGAGGCTATTATATCCGAAAGGACAATTCCCGGGCCTACGGATGGAAGCTGGTTTACATCCCCCACCAGGATGAGTGTGGATGAAAGGGAAACGGCCTTCAGCAGATGATACATAAGCAACGTATCAATCATGGAAGCCTCATCGAGAATAAGGATATCGCATTCAAGCGGGGCATTTTCGTTTTTCTGAAAGCCTCCCTTTTGAGGACTGAATTTAAGAAGCCGGTGGATCGTCTTTGCCTCAAAGCCCGTTGTCTCGCTCATCCTCTTTGCCGCCCTTCCAGTCGGAGCGGCAAGAAGAACCCTCACTCCCAGCTTCTGAAATATCCTTAACACCGAGTTGATAATGGTGGTCTTTCCGGTTCCGGGGCCTCCCGTAAGCACCATCACCTTGCTTTCCGATGCCACTCTTACGGCCTGTCTCTGGCCTTCCGCAAGTTCAATTGAAAGGCGGCCTTCCACCCATTTCAAGGCCTTTTCAGGATCTATATCGCGGAAGCTCCTTGGCGTCGCTATAAGTCCCAGAAGGCGCCCTGCGATTCCCACCTCGCAGGCATAAAAACCAGCCGGATAGACCGCCCTTGTCTCCCCGAAAGGAGGATCATGAAACTCCTCAACGACAACTTCCCCTTTGGTCTTGATGGATTGAAGGGCTGAGCCGATTACTTCCCGTTCAATACCAAGAAGTTCTTCGGCCTTTTTGATGAGTTCATCCTGCGGGTAATATACGTGGCCCTCATCCGAGAGCTGCTGAAGGGCATATAAGATACCCGCCCCTGCCCTGTATTCTGAGTCCTTGGGAAAACCCATCTTCTCTGCGATCTTATCAGCCGTGATAAAGCCTATCCCGCGGACTTCCGTAGCAAGCCTGTATGGATTTTCCCTGACTATCTTGATGGAGGATGTGCCGTAACGCTTGAAAATCTTTGCCGCATATCCGCTGCTTACCCCATGGGAGTGAAGAAAGACCATCACGTTTCTAATCTCTTTCTGTTCATCCCACGCCCTTTTTATCATCTCAAGGCGCTTTTTCCCGATCCCCTCGACCGCGAGAACGGACACTATTTGATTTTCAAGCACATCAAGGGTCTTTTCTCCGAAGGCCTTTACTATCCTCTTTGCGAGCATGGGCCCTATTCCCTTTATAAGGCCGGAGCCAAGGTATCTTTCTATTCCATAGACGGTGGCGGGAACTGAGGTGGTGCAGGACTTTATCTGAAATTGCTCTCCGAATCTGGGGTGATTCCTCCATTCACCCCGCATGGCTATGATCTCTCCAGGGGTTGGGGCCATCAGATAACCAACGACCGTGACCAGGTCCTGCCGGCCCTTTACCTTTACCCTCGCAACCGTGTAACCGCCTTCCTCATCCCTGTAGGTGATCCTTTCAATTATCCCGCTCAGGGATACCAGAGGGGAGCTATTCTCTTCAGAAGAGGGAGGGCTTTTCAAGTTCACTTACCGATAGTTGCTCACTTATACTCCACGAGAATCAGATCCTTGTTTCCCTCTACCATCGGCTGTTGATTCCTTCCGGAGATCTTTCTTGCCATGAAGGGAACATTTTCGGCCAGATATGCCTCCATCTCCGCGGCAGACACCTTCTTGTCCTTATTGGAGTCGGCCTCTCCGGTGAGCCCTTTTATGAAAAAGTAGGTGAAGAGGCTGTGGCCTTTCGCTTCATACCAGGTGCTTAACTGATCGGCCCTGGCGCTCGCCATGACCACTCCCCTGTCCATGCTGCTCTCGGGTTGGACCACCTTGAGCATGGCGGGACTTACGCGCTTAAAAAGAAGGCCCTTGGGAGTCTGGCCTGAGAAGCAGGTATCAAGCACCACAATCAGTTCTCTAGCAGGTATCTTCTTAAGGTTAGCATAGAACTGGCCTACTGAATAGCCGGTCGTGTCAATGTAATCCGGATCAGCATCCGATGGTACGAAATAGGCCTCACCGCTTTCCTGCCCCGGGGCACCATGCCCTACGTAATAGATGAAAAGGCGGCTTTCCTTTGGCTTAACCCAGTTGAAGATCTTTCCCTCTGGTCTTTCCCTCGTTCCAAAGAGTGTTTCGAGTGTCCCCTTTGTGGCATCCTTTTCTTCTATGATGTTTTCGGGATCAAAGCCCATGGTGCGAATCACGTATTTTTTGACGGCTGCCATATCATTGTGGGCGTACTCAACCTCAGGTATGCCCTGGCGGCTGTATGTCCTGTTTGCAATTAAGACGGCGACATCGTATTTTCCTCCCGGCTTTCCGGCAGGGATTGGTTCATCCCCATCTGCATCGGCAGTCTTATCCGCCTTCTTAAAGGCCCATGCGGACTGCTTTGAATCGGTTTTTTTCGTCTTAACCGTTTCCTTTGATGCACTTTCCTCCTGCTTTTTCTCAGGCTTAAGCGCGACCTGTGGCGCGCCGGGCGAGGCGACTGCCTTTCGAAGCCTCTGATCTGATGCCATTTCCCTGGCAAGCTGCTTTACGGCGATGGAAAGCGCTTCCGATGCGGCCCTTCCCATTTCGTCTACGCCCATCCCTTTTCTCTGCTCAGGAGCTGCGACCTCTTTTTCCCACATCGTCTCACTCCCGGAAGACAGCGTAGCCTTGATCCTCATGTTCGCGGCGGACGCAAGACCGAAGTTCGGATAGCTGAAGCGAAACTCGGTTATTTCAGGTGTTATCATAAAGGGGTACCGAGCTGCTTCATCGTACGTTCTTACTACATCGAGCTTCTCGAAGACCTGGGAGAAGGCCTCAATTGATGCGTCTTCAAGCGCCTGCCCAAAAGGAAATTCATGGGGTCTTGCCCCGTAAGCCATGCCTTCCGGATTTCCTTGAAACACATAATTGCTTGTCTCATCCGTTATTAGAAGGGCGGCCTTGCCTGCAAGCTTTGAAGAGACGGAAATCCTGCCCACCCCGGCGCTCACAGGCACCCTTATGGAGCAGCCGCTTGTAAAAAGGACCCCCGATAACAGCACTGCCGATAATAGAAATAAACCTCTCAATGGCTTAACGGACATGCTCATGACCTCCTTGACAAATCGTCTCCTGTGGAAACATTGTTAACAGGCTGTTGAAAAACGCTCATCTTCTGTGTCTTGCCAATCCCTTGCCCGCCTGTTTTCGGGATCGCAGACGGGTACTGCTGCGTACTTATTTGTAAGCCTCATTGTTCGCAATTTTGCAGACCTTGCATTCGGTCATTTTTCCTCAGCCTGACAACAGAGTTTTTTTAACACGCTGTTAAGCCTTATGCCGTATTAACGCAAAACGAACCATGAAGATGCCCGACGTCATAAACACATCCGAGCTTCTTTACTCAGAACCGCAATCCCTACTTTGAGCAATTGGGGCCTACATAGTAGCCGAGGGTAGCCTCAGACCAATTGCTTGTCTTCTTGAGGATATCCAGAACCTTTTCAAGCCGCTCGCCTTTGGCGCCTGCGTAGATTTCATTTTCCGGTATGGGCAGAAAACCAAAATCAACCGGTTTCCTGCTTGCGACAATCTTAAAGGCTTCATGAGAAGTCTCATCCTGCTTCAAAGGATATACCGCAAGCCCGAGCCTTTTGGAGAAAGCGGCCGGAGGAAACTCGAAGTCCTCGACAGGCATGGGGCTATCCTTAATAATTCTGTTAGGATAAATGAGGGTAACGGTGTTATCGGCCGCAAGATTAAGGATGTAGATATGCACACCCCGTTCCGTCTTCAATCTTATCCTGACAGATGCGCCGGCTGGATAACATGCAGGATTCCTGTCAAGGGAGGCTGAAAGAGAGGGGCCCCCTCCGGAGGGTGAAACCTGTTCTATGCCCTTGTGGTAAATGTTTCCCTTTATGGAACTTACTAACTTGTGCCAATCGGCAGGAAGCGCTTCACTGAATGAAACAGCCCCCCTCACCCTGTTTTCTTCAAGGGAAAGCGTTCGAAGATGCACCTCCGCCGATCCCTTGTCTCCGGGAGGAAGATAGTACCTGCCGGATATGACTGCACCTGCTTCCAAGTCCTTTATCTCCGGTCTTTTAGCGCTTCCAAGCTCTCTTTCATCCATGAACACTATAAGGTCACGTCTGGGCACAACCAAAAAACCCATATTGACCAAGGCTGTCTCAATCCTATCCCTCAAACGATCACCCAGACCGGTTATATCACCGTTCTCGCCGTCATATATCTGGCTGATGGCGACAGCAGAACCCCGGTCTAGCACCGTCACGAGTTTTTCAACGTGGAAGGATAGCCCTTCTGCATGACCTTCTCTGTTTACTCCTGAACCCCTTTGGTCAGAAATGGGTTTTGCAGATGAACCTACGGCACAAGCACTGCACAAAAATGACAAGATTACCGAAAAGATAATTATTTTCACTTAAGCACTCCCCCCCCACCCTTCCCTCCCCCCTCGATGAGGAGTGGTAACCGGATGAATCGCCAATATTATCCATGATGATACATAAAAGGTCAAGATACAGCGCTCTTCCGTTTTCTCTCATTGGAAGTGGCATGCCCCTGGTCACCATAATGAAAGCGGCTTTCAGGGCTTTTTCTGCCTCTATGGACAGCCTTTATTGACACTTACTCCGCGATCACATAATCTTAGGAAAAAGCGGGTTTCCGCCTCACTCAAAAGAGAGGCTTCTGTTTGATATGACAGGCTGCACCATTCATGCAGCTCCTTTCAAAATAGGGCAACTAATTTAAAATGTTGGATGAAATCCTTAACAGCCCGACTCTTTCCGCAAATATCGTATCCTTTCACGGAGGAGAGACCATCTTCTCGGAGGGTGACACGTCACAGGATCTCTATATCCTTGCATCCGGGGAGATCGAGGTTCTTAAAGGGGACAAGAGGCTTACGGTCATAAGCGAGAAAGGCTCTCTTTTCGGAGAAATGTCCTTTCTTCTCAAGTCAGCCAGAACAGCCACCGTAAGGGCAAAGACTCACATTAACGTCCTAAAAATCAAGGCTGATTCCATAACCCGCTTCCTGCTCGATTATCCTCAGGTGGCAAGTGTCATTACAAGAAATCTTGCCGAAAGACTCGACCAGACAAGTCAGGCACTTTACGGACTCGGTGAACTCTGCGACCACATGCCGGATGCTGTTATAATAACAGACCCTGAATGCAGAATTCTGTTTTGGAACAAGCCGGCAGAGGAGCTTTACGGCAAGTCCAGGGACCAGATAAAGGAGCTGAAGATATATCAGATATACGCGGATACGGTTGAAGCCGAAAGGGCCTTTAAGGACTTCGGACCCGGTTCTCCACCCACGAAAAGCATCCTTAAGGTTTCACATCCGTCCAAAGGAGAAAGGACTGTAGAGGTAGCGACAAAGGCCATTTCAGACAGCCGCGGAGTCTTCCACGGAATGGTTTCATCGGCCAGAGACATCACCGAGATGGTAGCCGCTGAAAAGAAATATAGGAAGATCCGCTACCGGGTGATACCTCTTATTCTTCTCTTTGCATCAATGGTTGCCCTGTCTTTCTACGGATACAATATTCTTACGGGAAGACATACTTCATACCAGTCCGGGAATAGACTCAAGGCAATAATGGCGAAGGACTACCTGTTTCTTTCGTCTTTAATGGCACAGCCCCTTAAGGAAGACGATATGGAGGCTGCAGGCAGAATAATCCGTGATTTCGCAAAAACAGATCCATATGAATCCCCTTACAGGGGTTTTATGCTCATCGACTCTAAAAAGACCGTCCGCTATGCGCTTATAAGAGATACGGCATCCGATGATCTAATAGGTTCAAGTTATGCGGGCATCCTGGCCACCCCCGGGAACTCAGCCCAAACAGTTCTGACTCTCTATAGAGTAACGAAGAAGAGCCCTATGGGTGAAAAGAGCATCGAGGCCGCATTTGTAATCAAAGCGGACGGTCTTGTTTTGGGATGGATAGTCTTTGTGATGGAGATGGAGTTTGTGACTAATGAATTCAATCTTGGCGAAAAAGACCTTAAGGCCATGCAGTTTGAACTGCTAGAAAGATGATCCGGAAACTCACTGACTGCTGCAGTATAGAGGATATCCCGGGAGGCGATAAAAAATTCCGCTTCAGCGGAAGACTTGACCGAAAAAGCGTGCCCGCTATTATAGAAGCAGCTCTCAAATCCATGCATGCAAATCCCCCTTCCAAAGTGACCGCAGACCTATCCGGCGTATCTTACCTGGATGACTTCGGGGTGCTAGCCCTCGAGAGGATAAGAGAAGCAGCCGCGGAGTCACAAGCATCCTTTGCTCTGGAAGGTCTCGGAGCCAAGGCAAAGGAGATACTGGCTCTTTTCAGATTTGATGAGCGGAAAAAGCGCGAGGCTGCGAAAAGGAGGCGCAAGCCGGGTCTGATGGTCGGCGTCGGCAGGGCGACCATTGATCAGTTACTTGACCTGAGGTTTCAGGTCGCCTTCGTAGGCTCAGTGCTCCTCTGCTGTCTACATCTCATGCTGCATCCGCGTTCCCTGAGGTGGGAAGATACGCTTGAATCAATGAAGAAGACCGGCGCTGACGCCCTGCCGATTGTAGCACTCATAGGTTTCCTGCTGGGTCTTATAATGGCCTTCATGTCCTCGGTGCAGTTGAAGCAGTTCGGGGCAAACATTTATGTGGCATCCCTCGTGGCCCTTGCCATGGTAAGGGAACTCGGGCCGATAATCACGGCCATAATAGTAGCGGGCAGATCCGGATCCGCGTTTGCCTCAGAGATAGCCGCCATGAAGATATCCGACGAGGTGGACGCGCTCTACACCATGGGATTTGATGTGACCCGATTTCTGGTGGCGCCAAAGATTATAGCCGCTCTCCTGGTGGTACCGATCCTGTCCATCTTCGCCAATCTCTTTGCAATACTGGGCGGTCTTACAGTCGGTGTCCTTATGCTCGATCTTACTGCAGGGGCATACATGGACCAGACGTTTAAGAGCTTTACGGCATTTGATTTCTGGTTCGGACTGTTCAAGAGCGCCTTCTTTGCCCTTGTAATAGCATGGATGGGTTGTCTCAGGGGTTTTCAGGCAAGGGGCGGTGCAGAGGCAGTAGGAAAAGCAACAACTTCCGCCGTCGTAAGCAGCATCTTTCTTATAATTCTATGGGATTCCATCTTCGCCGTGATAATACAGTACTGGGGATGAAACTTGAGCGAACACACTCTCATTAAGGTATATAATCTCACAGCCGGTTACGGCGAACAGGCCATCCTCGAGAAGGTCTCTTTTGAGGTGTACAGGGAAGAGATATTCGCAATACTTGGGGGAAGCGGCTGCGGAAAGAGCACCCTCTTAAAACACATGACTGGCCTCATACCGCCCATATCAGGGACTGTGACGGTCTGCGGAGTTGACGTGCATCAAAGCGATCAGGACTCCTACAGGCGGTTTTTGCGTAATATCGGTATCCTGTATCAGAGCGGAGGGCTTATAAGCTCCATGACCCTGGCTGAAAACGTCGCCCTTCCCATAAAGGAATATACCCCGCTCAAAGAAGAGGAAATCAATTATCTGGTTGAGATGAAGCTTGAGCAGGTGGACCTCAAGGGTTTTGAGCATCATCTTCCATCAGAGATAAGCGGAGGCATGAAGAAACGGGCAGGGCTAGCCAGGGCAATGGCATTAAACCCCGATATCCTTTTCTTTGACGAGCCCACAGCCGGACTCGATCCTATAACCTCTGCCGAGATAGATGAGCTTATCATCAAGATAAACCGAAGCCTTGGAACCACCATGGTAATTGTGACTCATGAACTCCAGAGTATCTTTCGCCTTGCAAAAAGGGTCATTATGCTCGATAAAATGGTGAAGGGTATCATTGCGGAGGGAAATCCCCACTATCTCAGGGATCACAGCGGGAACCCAGCAGTGAGAAATTTTTTTAACCGGATTTCCACATCCCACAACGCCACGCATGAGAGTAGAAGCTGATGCCTTCGGTAAGAACCCAGTTTACGGTAGGTCTATTTGTCACCGCCGGAATACTGATCGGGATTGTGGCCTTTATTTGGCTTGGGGCATCCCGATATCTTGAAAGGGGAAGGCTCTATTCGGCATACTTCGATGAGTCCGTTCAAGGCCTTAACAAGGATTCCCCGGTAAAGTACCGCGGGGTCACGGTCGGAAGGGTGCTATCCATCGAAGTCGCTCCGGATTCAAGGCTGATAAGGGTCTTGATGGAGATAGAACAGGCATACAGCCTGGATGAGAATACCGTGGCCCAGCTCAAGGCGGTCGGAATAACAGGGGCCATGTTTATCGAACTGGACATCGCATCAGAAAAAGATAAAGAGCTATCTCCCAGGCTTTCTTTTCCTTCAGAATATCCGGTTGTTCCATCCAAACCATCTGAAATCAGGCTGATCCTGGAAGGTGTTGATGATCTCATGAAACAATTCAGATCACTTGATCTGAAGGGTATCTCGGAAAAGACACGCGCGCTTCTCGACTCAGCCGGAAAAACAATTGCGGAGGCAAATATCAAAGAGCTTTCGGAGGCCCTTAGAAAGTCCATTGAACGTTTTAACGCCTTTGTGGCATCCGATGCCTGGGACAAGATACCGGCGTCTCTTGAAAAGGCCTCTGAAGAAATGAAGAACATAACAGCAAAGGCATCCGAGACCGTTGATTCTGCGAAAAGGACCGTCTCCCGGATCGAGATGATTGCCGCCGATACCGCCCCTGATCTCAAGGAAGCGATGCTCAATACGCGAAGGGTCACTTCAGATGCCGCAGGACTTTTTTCAGAGGCGCGCGCCGCCTTAAAGGGCTCGGGGAAAAGCGTGGCAGAGATTACCGACAGACTTTCCTCTGTATTGGAGGGCCTTGAGAGCACGGTTGAAAGATTAAAAGAACTGGTGGAAAGGCTCTCGGAAGACCCTTCGGGCATCCTTTTCCGTTATGCCCCCGGACCTTCCAAACCTGAGGAACTTTTCTAAAGGAGTGTTTCCTTGAAGCCTAATAGAACTCTATGCCTTTTGTCTCTTATCGCAATTTTCATTGTCTCCGGATGCACGACAGGCGGAAGACCGGCCGACAAGATATCCTTTTACATCCTCGAATACCCCGCACCCAAATTGTCGCCCGGGGAACCCATCGCGGCTTCGGTAATGGTAAAGAGATTCTCTGTGGCCCCCCTCTACAACACTACGCGAATGATTTTCAGCGACGGCCGTTTCAAACGCAATGAATACGTATTCCACAGATGGAGGGTCAACCCCGGGGACATGGCCTCAGGCTTCCTGCGCAGGGACATGATGGAATCGGGACTTTTCAGGGCAATAATGTCTTCTGAAAGCGGGGCCGCGGCCGACTTTATCCTCGAAGGCTCAGTTGATGAGTTTCTTGAAATTGACGAACAGGAGACCTGGAAGGCCTCTCTGGGCCTCACGATTACACTTTCAGAGGCAAATGAAAAGGATGTTACAAAAAGAATAGCCCTTCAAAAAAGCTATAAGATTATCCACGGGCTAGCAGATAAAAAAGCCCAGGCCTTTGTCGCTGCCATGAGCGAGGCAATGGGACGGATATCGGCTGAGATCATTACGGACATCCGAGACGCTGCGACCAAAAGGATAAAATGACCGCGGGCTATTTTCCGGAGGGCACCTGTCAGCCGCTCCCAAGGCCCCGTGAAACCTCCGCCAGATATCCGACACCCCAGACCTTCATGATCGAAAGGCCGCCTTCGGACGTGAAAATCCGTCAAAGTTCCTTTCAATGTCGCTATCGTCATCTAACCATAAACCTTTACCCTCTTTTCTCTATTGCGATTCCCATCCCCGATACCATTCAGAAAAAAGCCGATGTTTTGTATAGAGACTCTCCATGCGGTAACGTCTTTTTCTTCGCGGCGATGGGAGTTTCGGTTTACAGTCATGCTACACTGAAGCTTCCGAAGGGGGCCGAGCAAGGAACAGGCGCGACCTCATAAATATTGACCGATGCCTCCTCAGTTCAATTCCTCATTGAAGATTGCCTTTTGATCAGTATAATAAGCCATAGACGACTAAGGATGTAAGAATTTCTTCGCGGGTTTGGGAATAGGCTGGCAAATTACGATAACAATAGATTTCATGGAGATTTTCCAATGGAAAGACACCTTTTGGTAACAGTGAGTGAAAACAGTAACGCAATGCACGCGGTGAGATTCGTGGGACACTTTTTCGGGGAAAAGAAGGAGGTCAAAATAACTCTCTTCTACACCGCTTCAAGGCCAGCCACAGTATATGCCGGAGAAAAGACAGACGAGACCGTGCGGGAATCCGAACTTCATGCGAAAAAGAGCCT